>OGXI01003053.1_pt1 | contig 11768 bp, 7 predicted proteins | sample 1576221 | NCBI WGS metagenome assembly OGXI01 (sample SAMEA3541523, study PRJEB24748) | human gut metagenome | biome: human gut; feature: human-associated habitat; material: faeces | place: China | collected 2012
TGTGGCCGGCAATATCAGTTTTACGATTCTCCTTTCCATTGTTCCGATGCTGGCGATCGTATTGGCGATCTTCACGACTTTTCCCGAATTCGGTTCCCTCCAGAACACACTGGAAACCTATTTTTCACAGGGCATGATTCCTGCCTCCACGGCCCATATCATCCTGAGCAATCTGACGACGTTTGCCGCGAACGCAGCCAACGTGTCGATTATCGGTGGCCTGACTCTGGTGGCGACGGCGCTCATGACGATTTCCCTGATCGAAAGCACCTTCAACCACATCTGGCATGTCATCACGCCGCGACCGATCGTCAAACGCATCATGATGTACATCGGTATCGCCATTTTCGGGCCCCTGCTTTTGGGTATTTCGATTTATCTCACGTCCCATCTTGTTCTGGCGGCGCATGGGCTCGTTGCCAATTTGCCGTTTTTGAATTCGGTATCGTCTTCACTGATCTCCATTTTCTGGACGGCCATCGCGTTCACGCTTTTGTATCGGGTTGTCCCTAACAGGCTTGTTTTATGGAAAGATGCGGCCTCGGGCGGCATTTTCGCCGGTATTGCATTTGAAATCGCCATCCGTGCATTTGCGTTTTTCATCGTCAATTTCAGTACATATGAGAGAATTTACGGTGCACTCGCGGCCTTTCCGATCTTCATGATGTGGATTTACATCAGCTGTCTGATCATGCTTTTGGGCGGAATGGTTGCCGCCCTGTTGCCGGAAATCCGTAATGGCCGCTGGAACTCGACGCCTGCAGTCGGCAGCCAGTTTTCCGATGCCATCAAAATCATCGGTGTCTTGTATCGCTCGCAAGGAGCCGTTTTCCGGACGGAAATTGAAATGCAGACGCATTTGTCCATCGGGGAAGTCGAGGATTGCCTGACCGTTTTCGAGAAAATCGGCTGGGCGACTACGGTCAAGCGTTCCTGGATCAGCACTTTTTCTTTCAAAAAACGAACGCCTCAGGAGTGGCGATGGACAGGGAATGCCGATTCGATTACGCTGGCTGACGTCTATCACCGGTTTGTTTTTACCGGCAGCGATGAAGACTCCCTGACGCAGGAAGTGGATAATCTGATCGATTATGGGCTGGAACAGACACTTGCCGATTACTTTGAAGAGCAGAAAAAACGGGAAGAAGAAAAGTCAGCAGCGCAACCGGCCGCTCCGGACATATTGTAAAAATTGACTTGAGGCAACAAATATGACCATTTCGTCTCATCGGCACATCTTCCGTTTCCGATTTTTGATGTGTCGGAATCAAAACGGATTCAGGGAGTGATATCGTATGAGTGTCGACGACTTTTCGTCATGTTGAGAGAAACGGTTTTGCCAGAATATGCCAGTTGCCAGCAGTGATCCCATTCAGAAAGAAAACCGGATCGGAGCCTGGACGCCTATGCGTCATCCGGTATTCCGCATGTTGTGGATCGCCATCCTGTTCGTCAATATCGCCTCATGGATGCAGGATGTGGGAGCGGGCTGGCTCATGACTTCTCTCGCCCCCACACCGGCCATGGTATCGCTCGTTCAGGCAGCGACCAGCACGCCGTTCTTTCTGCTGGCCATTCCGGCTGGTGCGCTGGCGGATATTGTTGACAGACGACGTTTCCTCATCGCCACCCAGATATGGCTGGCCTGCTGTGCAGGCGCGCTCGGTTTTCTCACCCTGACCGGTCTGACCAGTTCCATCCTTTTGCTGGTTTTCACATTCTGCCTTGGCGTGGGGCTTGCCATGATGATGCCTGCATGGGGCGCGGTCATTCCCGAACTTGTTCCACGGGAAGAACTCCAGTCTGCCGTTGCCTTGAACAGTATCGCCATCAACATCGCCCGTTCCGTCGGTCCGGCTATTGCAGGCATTATCGTTGCCGCTGCCGGTTCAGGTGCCGTTTTCCTGACGAATGCGGCTTTTTACGCGATCGTCACGTTTTTGACGATCCGCTGGAAACGGAACGTTGCCCAGAGCGAATTGCCGTCCGAGCATCTGCTTTCCGCCATCAAGGCCGGATTGCGTTATGCGCGCCATTCAGAAGCCCTGATCGCGGTGATGATCCGGGGAGCCTGTTTCTTCATTTTCGCCAGTGCCTCATGGGCGCTGATGCCATTGATCGTCCGGCAGGAATTAAAGCGCGGCCCGGACGTGTATGGTCTTATGCTCGGCTGTATCGGGGTCGGGGCGATCTGTGGCGCGATATTGATGCCTCGCCTGATCCGGCTTGTTTCGCGTGACACGATCATTCGCTGCGCGTCTGCGGTGTACGGCGTCGGTATGCTGGCGCTGGCGGCAAGCGATAGGGTCATTACCGCATGCTGCGCCATGCTGGCTATCGGAATTTCGTGGATGATGACGGCATCCGCCCTGATGACGGCCGCCCAGATTACCCTGCCGGGTTGGGTGAGGGCGCGTGGACTGGCTTTCTTCTGGATAGTTTTTACCGGGGGCATGGCCGGTGGCAGCGTCATTTGGGGACAGGTTGCCGGGCTGCTGAATATCCAGCTGGCGCTTGTGATCGCCTCGGCCTGTCTTTTTATCGGCATTGGCGTGTCCTGGCGTTTTTATGTCGGTTTGAATGACAAGGCGGATTTGACGCCTTTATCTCATGACTGGGCCGGCCCGGTTCCACGGGACATCGAAATGCATGAAGGGCCCATCATGATTACCATCGAATATCAGGTCAGGCCGGAAGATGCAGATGCATTCATTGACGTCATGCACCGGCTCGGTGAAATCCGCCAGCGCAATGGCGGCTATATGTGGGAACTGTTCAACGACATCAACCGTCCCGGAATCATGATCGAGTTTTACCTGATCGAGTCGATGGTCGAGATGCTTCGCCAGCGCGAGCGCATGACGGTTGCCGACCGGGAAATCCGGGATGAGGCGAGGGCTTACCACAACGGCAGCACGCCGCCGAAAGTGACGCGCCTGCTGTCGGCCATCAATCACAGGAAAATCTTTTGACAGGCGTATTGATGACCGGAACGTTCCGGTTTATTTTTTTGCGACGGCGAATCCGTAAACCAGTTCGTAAGTCACGGGCAGTCCGGCTTCATCCCTGAAACTTTCGTATCTTTCCCCGGCGGTTTTCCAGGCTGTTTTTCCCATCAGCGGCTGTCGTTTACGGACGCTCTGGTGTGCGCCGACACCCCGTATCGAATCGATGACCGAGCGGAAATCGGGGTAATGCATGACGTGTTTTTCCGTATGCAATTCAATGTCGGCAAATCCGGCCTGCCGCAAATGGTTTTCAAGTTCATCCGGGGCAGAAAACGGCAGCACACGGTTCGAGTCATCCATTCCGGAGAAAGCGAAATCGATTTCAGGCAAGGTTCCGGGAACAGGTGTCGTGAAATAGAGGAGGCCATTGTTTTCAAGCACACGGTGCAGTTCCGGAAAAACGATGGCAGGATGACACCATTGCAGGGCAAGGGAACACCAGATGAAATCGAAACGGTCCGAATCAAACGGCATCTTTTCCAGATCGCCCACAACGGCTGAGAACCCTTTTTCGTGCATCCTGTCGACCATTTCCTGCGACAGGTCGCATCCGGTCATGTCGGCATCGGGCCAGAAGCATTTGAGGCATTGTGTCCCGAATCCGGTACCACAGCCCGCATCAAGCAAGCTTGACGGCTTGAAACTCAAAGGCAAACGTTCCGGCAAGAGGCAGAGCATCCGTTCACAGACTTCCCGCTGAAAACGGCCGAAAATATCATAGGAGACAGCGGCACGTCCGAATGCCTGACAGACTTTTTCCTTATCCATCGTCATTGGTTCAGAAATTCTTTCACCAGTGTCGCGCATTGCACAGGCTGGGATAAAAACGGGGCGTGCGCAACGTCAGGCAGGATATGCAGGGTGGCATCCGGCAATGTCCGTGCCAGCCAGCGGGCCGCTTCTACCGGCATAAGAGGGTCAAAAGCACCATGAATCAGCAGGGTTTTCTGATGAATGTCGGCAACCTGTGAGCGCAAATCCATTCCTGCCAGATAATCGAGGCCGGCTTCCAGGACGGGGAGTGGCGATACTGGCAAGGCCAGTAACTGCCTGACGATATTTCTGGCATTCTTGTCCTGATGATTGAACAGGGAAACGAAATGCCGCAGAGTACGATGCATATCGTTTTCCACATCTGTCCGGAATTGGTGGCCTGTCAAAAACGAAACAGCATTTTTCCAATCCGGTTTTTCGACAAAGCAAGGGGTCGCTCCGAAGAGAATAAGCCTGTCGATCCGGTCCGGATAACGGAGAGCTGCGGACATGGCCAGAATGGCTCCCATCGACCAGCCGCACAAAATGACGGGGCCGGTAATGTTTTTCATCATCGCATCGACCCAGATTTCGCAAGGATTACCTGAGGGCAAAGGCATTCCGTCATAGCCTGGCAATGTCATGGCCTTGAAATGGATATTGTCAGGCACATCCTTTTTCAGTTCGGTAATGAAGGGAGTGAAAACATCAGGCGATATTCCCCAGCCATGCCAGAAAGCCAGAGTGGTCATTTTATTTCCTTTAATGCATGAACGAGCTGTTCAACATGTTCATCAGTATGCGCCGCAGAAAGGGATATCCGCAAGCGGGCACTGCCTTTCGGAACCGTCGGCGGCCGGATGGCAGGCACCCAGATGCCACGTTCGGCCAGTTTCGCCGATACCTTCAGCACGGCATCGTTTTCACCGACCATGACCGGCTGGATAGCCGTAAAAGATGGCAGCAATTTCCATCGGGTATTGTCGAGGCCGTCGCTTAATCGGGCGATCAGGGTTTGCAGATGGCGGCGGCGGTCGTCACCCTGTTCAATCAGTTTCAGGCTGGCGAGGAGGGCAGACGCCATGACCGGACTCGTCGCCGTCGTGAAAATGTAAGAGCGGGAACGTTGCATGAGCCATTCGATGACGGTACTCGATGCGGCAATGAAAGCGCCCGAGACGCCTGCCGCTTTGCCTAACGTGCCGATATACACCAGTCGGGGATGAAAAGGCAGCTTGCAGTGATTCAGTGAACCACGGCCTTCCTTGCCCAATACGCCGAAACCGTGCGCATCGTCGAGCACGAGCCAGGCATCGTATTTTTCAGCCAGTTCAAACAGTTCATTGATGGGAGCCAGATCACCGTCCATGCTGAAAACCGCGTCGGAGAGGATCAGCTTGCGTTTGGCCGTGCTTTCCGAGAGCATTTTTTCCAGCTGCGCCATGTCGCAATGCGCATAGCGGCGATGGTCGGCACGGGAAAGCTGGACGGCGTCGATCAGGGAAGCATGGTTTAACCGGTCTGCGAAAACGGCGTCACCCCGGCCGACGAGAGTCGGAACGACACCGACGTTCGCCATGTAACCGGTGCTGTAGAAAAGGGCACGCTCTGCACCGACGAAATGGGCCAGCGCTTTTTCAAGCTGATCGTGCGGACTCATGTGACCGCTGACGACATGCGATCCGCCCGAGCCGGTTCCCCACTGGTGGGCCGATTCGCAAACAGCATTGGCAAGAACCGGATGAGAGGCGAGCCCAAGATAATCGTTGCTGCAAAAGGCAAGCATCGACTGGCCGTTGACGACGGCATGCGTACCGCATGACGATTCCAGCGTCCTCCGGTTCCGTGTCAGGTTTTCTTTTGATAATGACTCAAGCTGATGGGTCAGTTCTTCCCATATCATTGTTTTTTCCGCTTATCGATAATGTGGCCTAACGAATCACGCGTTCGTGAAGGGTGGCTGGAGCATCATTATACAATTCAACGAGTGTCGATGCGCGGGTTCCGTAGTCCGGGGACTGGATACACACGGCGGAAAGGAGTTTTTCCCATTCATAGGGAACGCCGGTTCGGGGCAGGAGCTTGTCGGGAACGGTTGCCGTGTCGGAAAGCATTTCAAAGTAGGCGTCTTCAGGTGCGCCGACACCCAAAAGGCAACCGAACTGGGCCCGGGTCCTGACGACTTTGGGCCATGGATCGTTCAGGAGGGCGTTGGACAATCCGTAAATGCCGGGTTGCAGGGCTTGCCCGTTTTTGGGGTTCATCAGTCCATAGTTCGAATACCAGATCAGGGTATCGGCATCGCCGACCAGCAGGTTGAAACCGTTATAGTGATGCGCTTCGTGTTTGATGTCACGGATGTATTCTTCCGGTGAAAGGGAAGAGGCCAGATAATCGCTGACAAGCAATCCGCGTGTCGGCGCATCGTCTTTCATCAGGTGCGGCATCCGGACGTTGGTCAGTGCGGCAAAGCGACTTCCTTTTCGTCCGGTCTGGCCGGGTCTGTCTGCGACTCCGAGCCAGGTTCCGCCACCTTCCAGATCGCGTCCTGCATAAATTTCAGGATGGTCTTCCCAGCGATGGGCGGGAAGGGCCGGACGGGCGTAAAACTCGTCACGGTTCGATGCAGCGACCAGTGGAACGTCGGGCATGACCTGCCAGGCAAAAACGATCAGACACATGTGACGGCATTCTCCGGAAACGGTAATAGAAAACAGCTTAATCAGGAATGATTATCATTTTAATGCAAAATGGAAATTCCGTTTTTTTTGCTGAACAGTCCGTTTATCCTTTGTTTATGCCTGCCACTTCGGGATTGTTTGTCGCTTCGGGTGTTTTCGTATCTGCCAGATCGATCCAGCCTCCGCCCATTGATTTATATACGCCCACGACTGACGTCAGGGACGAGGCGCGTAACTGGGCAAGTGTCAGCTGGCGCGGGAAAAGGGACTGGTCGGCCTGAAGGACAACGGAATAGGCGGAATAGCCCTCGTCGTACTGGAGTTTCGCCAGCCGTGAATAATCTTTCAGCTGATTGACAAGCCTTGTTTCCTTGTCCAGTTGTTCGTTGACACGCTGGCGATACGAAAGGGCATTATCGACGTCGGCAAAGGCTGACTGGACGGCACCTTCGTAACGGGCAAGCGCGGCGCGCTGTCCCGCTTCGGCCTGTTTGACTTGCGAATAGATGGAGCCGCCCTGAAAGATCGGCAGCGAGATGCCACCGGCAAAGCTCCAGGCTTTGGACGGCCCCTTGAAGAGATTGCGCAGGTGTTCGCTTGACGTGCCGAAAGCGCCTGTCAGTGAAATCGTCGGAAAGTACATGGCGCGTGTCGCGCCGATCATGGCATTGGCGGCGACCAGATCCTGTTCAGCCGACAGGATGTCAGGACGACGCAGGAGCAGGTTCGACGGCAGGTCGGCCGGAACGACGGGTGTTTTCAGGGTAGCCAGTGTCGAACCCCGCTCTACCGCTCCCGGATTGCGTCCCCGGAGAATATTGATGGCGTTTTCCGTCTGGGTGATATTGTGCCGGATTTGCGGAATCTGGCTTTGGGCCGTTTCATACTGGGACGCGGCCTGTGCGACAGTCATTTGCGACGTGACCCCGTATTTGAATTGCAAATCGATGATACGGAGGGATTCCCTGTAATTGGCCGATGTGTTCTGCGCGATCTTCAACTGTTCGTCCAGTGCCAGCAAATTGACGTATTGGGTGACGACATTGGAAACGATGGAAAGAAGGGCTGCCCGGCGTGTCTGTTCCATTGCTTTGGCGTCGGCTTCCGCGGCTTCGGTCATCCGCCGGATTTTTCCCCACAGATCGATTTCCCAGCTGGCGCCCAGACTGGCCGATTTGGCGTTTTGCGGATTCGGGACACCAATGACCGGTTCGGCATCCATTTCGGAAAGACGTTCTCGTCCCGCCTGAGCAGTGGCATTGATTTGTGGAAAAAGGCCTGCACGGGTCTGCATGATGGCGGCAGCCGCTTTTTCCGAATTGGCGAGCGCCGCTTTCAGATCCCTGTTGTTCGCAATCGCTTCTTCTACCATCCCGTTTAAAACAGGATCGCCAAAATCTTCCCACCAGCGGGAATCCAGTGCCTGTTGTGAGGCCTGATCCGGCATGAAACGGTAGGATTGCGGCGTCGGCATATCCGGGCGGCGGTAGTCCGGCCCCATCATGCAGCCGCCGAGACTGGCGGAGAAGGCCGCTACAATGACAATCCCTATCCACGATTTTTTCATTATGCGCCTCCCTCTGGTTTGCCGTCCGTATTGCCCTTGTCACCTGCCGGAGGGTCTGGCGGAGGCAGTTCTTTCGGAGGGGCGGCGAGTTTCGGAACGTCTTTTTTATCGGAACCGGTTCTGTTTCTGATTTTCTGTTCCCAGCCGACGAACAGGTCGTAAAACAGCGGCACGAAGATGAGCGCCAGCGTCGAAACACCGATCATGCCGCCGATAATCCCGGTACCGATCGAGTGCCGTGAGTTGGCTCCGGCACCCATCGCAATCGCCAGTGGAATGACACCGCCGATAAAGGCCAGCGAAGTCATGATGATCGGGCGGAAACGGATTTTGCCTGCGGCCACGGCGGCTTGCGCCAGCGTGGTATTCGGTTTTTTCGCCAGTTCGACGGCGAATTCGACGATCAGGATGGCGTTTTTCGCCGCCAGCCCGACCATGACGAGCAGGCCGACCTGAAAATAGACGTCGTTATCGAGTCCCCGAATCCATGTTGCCAGAAGCGAACCGATCAGGCCGAACGGGACAGCCATCAGAATCACGGCCGGGAGCGCCCAGCTTTCGTATTGTGCCGCCAGAATCAGGAAAACCAGAATCACGCCGAAAACGAAGACGATCATGGACGACGTGCCGGACTTCTCTTCTTCAAACGCCACTCCTGACCAGCCATAGGCAAAATCCTTCGGCATGACGGCATTGGCTACATCTTCGATGGCCGTCATTGCCTGTCCGGACGAATAACCGGCAGCGGCGTTACCCGTGATTTCCGCTGACGGGAAACCATTGAAATGCGGAACAAGATCGGGACCGGTCGTGTAAGAGGTCGTTACGACAGAAGAGAGCGGTACCATTTGACCCTGTGCGTTACGGGTGTAGAGTTTGGCGATATCGTCCGGGCTGGCACGGAATTCCGGTTCCGACTGCATGATGACGTACCAGACGCGGGAATACTGGTTGAACTGGCTGACAATCGAAGAACCGAATTGCGTTTGCAGGGTGCTGGTGATGTCGTCCATGTCCAGTCCCAACAGGCGCGCCTTGTCACGGTCGACGGCGATTTTCAGCTGCTGTGAACGGGCCTGGTACGTCGTGTTCAGGCTGGTCAGTTCAGGCCGTTTTCTGGCCTCGGCCATGATTTTGTCCAATACTTCCTGCAACTGATCCGGACTGGCCGAACCGGTGCTTTGCAGCCAGAATTCAAAGCCACCGGTGCTGCCCAGTCCGGGAATCGGTGGCGGCAGGATCGGCAGGATCATCGCTTCCTCGATGGAACGGGTTTGCTTGTACAGCTCCAGCATGATCGTCCCGGCGTTTTGAGCTTCCGCTGTCTTGATATTCTTGTAGCGCTCATTAAAGGGCTTCAGGGCCATGAAGTACGTTCCGGACGAATTCTTGAAGCCGTTATCCAGCAATGAAAAGCCGGAAATGCCTGCACGGGTTTCGACTCCCGGAATTTTTTCGACGATGTCCGAAACCTTGTTCATGACGTTTTGTGTCCGTTCAAGACTGGATGAGTCAGGCAGGATGACGGCAGTGATCAGGTAGCCCTGATCTTCCTGCGGGACGAAACTCGTCGGCAAGCGGGCAAACAAAAGCCAGATGGCGGCGATCATGACACCGAAACAGATCAGGGCGATCATCGAATGCTTGATGACAGCAGCCGACCAGCGTCCATAATGCTCGGTCAGGCTGGCGAATTTCCTGTTGAACCATGCAAAAGGCCCTTTTGTAGGGGCGGGGGTCTGTTTCAGCCAGCTTCCGCACAGGGCTGGCGTCAAAGTCAGGGCGACAAAGCCTGAAATCGTCACGGAAATGGCAATCGTGATGGCGAACTGTTTATAGAGCTGGCCTGTCGTTCCGGGTACGAACGCAGCCGGAACGAAAACACTGACCAGTACCAGCACGGTGGCGACAATCGGACTGACCAGTTCGTTCATTGCCTGTATGGTCGCCTGTTTCCGGTCCATGCCGCTCTCGTCGATATTGCGCTCGACGTTTTCAACCACCACAATGGCGTCATCCACGACGAGCCCGATGGCCAGCACCATCCCGAACAGGGTCAGCATATTGATGGAAAAATTCAGGACGTACATCCCGGCAAAGGTGCCCAAAAGGGCGACGAAAATGGCGGTCGAGGCGATCAGGGTAGCCCGGTATTTCTGGAGGAAAACGTAAATGACGCCGATGACGATACAGATGGCGATAATCAGGGTTTTGATCACTTCCTCAATCGAAATACGGACATAATCGGTCGTATCGACACCGATTACGTAATGAATCCCGTCAGGAAATCCTGCCTGCAATTTGTCCAGCTCGGCGCGCACGGCTTTCGAAACATCCAGCGCATTGGCGCCCGGTTGCTGGACAACCTGAATAAAAGTCGCGAATTCACCGTTCATCTGGGTATTGACCAGATAAGTCTGTTTGCCCATCGACGCGCGTCCGATGTCTTTCAGCCGGACAATCGCACTGCCGTCATTGCTGGCGCGAATGATCATGTTTTCATAATCTTCCGCGTTCTGGTATGGGGAACGGGTAATGGCGGGATAGGTTTGCTGGATGCCTGCCGGAGCCGGTTCACCGCCGATCTGACCGGCAGAAAAGAGCTTGTTCTGGGACGATACCGCTTCGGCAACATCAGTCGTCGTGATTTTAAGTGAAGCCATCTTGTCCGGGTTCAGCCAGATGCGCATGGCCTGATCCGCATTGCCCATCACGGTAGCCTGGCCCGCACCGGGAACCCGCTTGATCGCATCGAGAACGTAAACATTCGCATAATTCGAGACATAGTCCTGACTGTACATTTTCGGATCGCCGTAAAGCCCGATCAGCATCAGCATGGATGAGGACTCTTTCTGGACCTGCACACCGTTTTGGGTCACCTCGCTGGGCAATTGGGGCGATGCGATATTCACCCGGTTCTGTACCTGAACCTGTGCGATATCCGGATCGGTGCCGATATTGAAAAATACGGTCAGCTGGAGCTGGCCGGACGACGAGGAAGACGACGTCATGTACAGCATGTTGTCGATCCCGTTGATCTGGTTTTCCAGCGGCGCGGCGACGGAATCGGCCAGCGTCTTGGCATCCGCGCCCGGATACTGGGCCGAAACGGTAATCTGTACCGGACTCATGTTTGGATACTGTTCGACCGGCAACTGGGTCATGGCGATGCCGCCCGCCAGACAGATAATCAGCGAGACGACGATCGCAAAGATGGGGCGTTCAATGAAAAATTTGGAAAACATCGTTCACCCCTTATGGTTTGGCCGGTTCCGGTTTGGCGGTATTGTCCGTTCCGTTTTCCTTCGATGCGGCGACTGTTCCCGCGTCCGCCGCGGCAGGTTGCTGCTCGTTTGCAGCCTTCTCATCAGTGGAAGATGCACCGATTTCCTGCTGTTGTGTATTTTGTGACACCTCAACGTCGGCTCCGGCCGCCAGCGTCTGGACACCATCGACGACGACCTGTTCGCCGTTTTGCAGCCCCTGCGTAATGACCCAGTTCATGCCGGTCTGGTCGCCGACCGTGACGGGACGGTACTGCGCCTTGTTGTCCTTGATGACCCAGACAAAATGGCCTTTCGATCCCTGCTGGACGGCTTTTTGCGGAACGGCAATGGCGTCAGGCCGGGTTGCACCGGTCATGCGCACACGCACGAACTGGTTCGGTTTCAGGGTGCCTTTCGGGTTGTCGACACTGGCGCGAATCATATTGGTTCCGGTCGTCGGATTGTAATCCGGAGCCGAGAAAACGAGCTTGCC
>OGXI01003063.1_pt1 | contig 11738 bp, 9 predicted proteins | sample 1576221 | NCBI WGS metagenome assembly OGXI01 (sample SAMEA3541523, study PRJEB24748) | human gut metagenome | biome: human gut; feature: human-associated habitat; material: faeces | place: China | collected 2012
GGGCGTGCGGCCGGAAAAAACGGCACTGCTGGATAAAATACGGGCATTGCTCGGCGGGCAGGGCGTGGAGTCCTTCGTATATGCGGAAATCAACGAAAATCCCCTGATTCCAGTGGTGGACGCGGGCGTGGAATTTGCGCGCGAAAACAGCTGCGACCTGGTGATCGGCGTGGTGGCGCTGCCGTTCGTGCTGCTGATCATAGCGGTGCTGGCACCGTTCATCCACTTCGAGGACAAGGGGCCCGTCTTCTACAACGCTCCGCGCATTGGCAAAGGCGGCCGCGAATTCAAGATGTACAAGCTGCGCTCGATGCGGGTGAACGCGCCCGACCTCATCATGGAGGACGGCTCCACCTACAACGGCGCCGACGACCCCCGCATGACCCGCGTGGGCGCCTTCATGCGCAAGACGAGCCTGGATGAGATGCCCCAGTTCCTGAATGTGCTGAAGGGCGACATGAGCGTGGTGGGCCCCCGCCCCGACCTGCGCCGCGAGACCGAGCTCTACGAGGGCGACGAAGGGCTGAAGCTCACCGTAAAGCCCGGCATCACCGGCTACGCCGCCGTCTACGGCCGCAACTCGCTCCCCTGGCACGACCGCCTGAAGATGGACGTTGAGTATGTGCGCACCATGAGCTTCCCGCTCGACGTGAAGATTTTCTTCAAGACATTCTCCACCGTGTTCAAGCAGGAGGGCGTGTTCGTGGGAAAAGAGGGAAGGTAGCTTGCCGAAGACCTATTCTTTGTCTGTTTTTTCTTTTAGCGCGAGTTCTTGAACAACGGTGTTTAGCTTTGTTTTTAACGATGCGATCTCCATGCTGGAAAGAAACACTTTGACAACCAGAACGGCGATTACAGCCAAGAAAACAAAGTTTGATGGAGACTGAATATGCAGCCAATCTGCAAGGACGAAGCTGATCGAAGGGAAGATGGCCAGCAGTGCCAAGATGATCGACAAGACGATCCAAAACACACCGTCTTCTGCCTGGATCTTCGCTCCCCGCACCTTCTTCAATATATAGGCGAGCAGGAGGGCAGAACCCGCTATGAGAAGCATTCGCAATGCCAGAACCATTTTACCGAGCCTTCCTTATCCACTGCAGCAGAAGAATCGATGCCCCCATGCGCATCATGTACATGATGGATTTCGTAGCAGTCAGATAACTGCTGCCGGCAAATCTTTCCCGCATCGTAACAGGAACCTCCACTGCTCGCGCGCCAATCCTGATTGAATAGGCTATCGTATCGGGTTCAGGAGCAAAATAATTTTCTTGGGCAAACTTTTCAACCATTGTCGCATCGAACAGGCGCATCCCTGAGGTCGGATCCGAAATTCTCACACCGGTGGTCATCCTCACTATCGCCGAAATAAGCGTCGAGCCGATCATCCGCATCGAAAACTCTTTCGCCTGATTCACGAAACGCGAACCTATTACAATATTGGCATCCTGCTCCACCGATGCCTCGACCAAAGCGGGCAAGTACTGAGGATCGTGCTGTCCATCGGCATCAAATTGTATTGCAAAGTCGTAGCCAGAACGGTAGGCGTACTTCATCCCCGTCTGGAAAGCCGTCGTCAAGCCGGTGTTAACCGGTAGATCAAGCAAGGGATAGCCGTTTGCCTTGCAAATATCTCGCGTCCTGTCCGACGAACCATCGTTCACGATAACGTAATCAAAGATCCATCGAGACTGCTGCGCCAAACAATACTCAAGCTCCTTGACCGTGTGCTCCAGACTTTCTTCCTCGTTATAGGCGGGAACAATAACGAGCACCCGCTTCCCATCTTTCTCGCCACCCGTCTTCTTCACAATAGGCCTCTCGCATCAAAACGAAATACATAGTCGATAATGCATACTAGCACACGAAAGACGCCGTCTTCGCCCCATGGCATCAAGCGATAATTTTGTACAGGCGCATATCTCCACGAGATAAAACGACTTCAAACCCGGGCGTCTCATCGTCGAGCCGCCCGAATCCCTGCCAATACCAAGGATCATAGGAAGAAAGATAGTAACTATCATCTCTTTTCCCACCCAGATCGAGAACGAGGACGTATTGCGCATCAAGCTTGTCCACAGCCTCCTTCACCTCAGCGTTTGAGACGAATTCGTCGATCCCCAGCCGAATGACCTTGCTCTCCGGAGTCTCCTTGCCGTTCCACTCGTCTCCGAATTCACGATAATAGAGATTAAGGTCATTCAAACCGTACGCGAATGCGCTTCCATCGTGCGGTTGATTCAGGATCAAGGCGTTCGACGGCACTATCTCTTCGACCTCGTCTAAAAAGGCGACCTCATCGCTATCGAGGACATTCGGTCCTGTGGCATTGTAGTCAGAGATCACCTTGTCCTCGAAACCGCCGAACGCAGTGTCAACACCGAAATGACCGGGAATCGCATAGCTAGGATAGTAGTTCAGCACAACGAAAAGAACCATGCCTACGGACATGGCGAGGGGAACCCTTCCCCCAAAAGCCAGCCAACGAAGGTCGAGCTTGTCGCAAAAGTGTATGACAAACTTGACGAAAGCGTAGAATCCTAAGCCGGCAAGGGGTACGGCGCATATCGCTGCCATAGCCGCAATGCGATAGGGATCAGCATACCAAAACCCGGTAAGAACTGCTTTCGCCAAACTATCCGTGCTGGCGTTCACCACGTAGAACAAGCTTGCGATTGCAAACGACACACTCATCCAGAGGTATTTTCTGTTACGAAGCGTATAAACGATGCCGCAGCACACCAATACGGCCAAAGCCACCTGAGCCTGTTTGACATACGCGAGCAGAACCGCATTCACCACCGCTTGACGAACCGAGACGAACGACGGCCAAGAAAACGACACAGTGCTCTGTAAAAATGGCATCTTATACAACAAAAGCCAGATTGCGACGATAGCGAAGCCGCAAAGCATCCCTGCAAGTATCTTTTTGGCGTGCACTGACAAGGTTTTGCCAGGCAATCGATCCCCCGCCCGGTAAGCAAGCACGACGCAGTACGGGGCAAGGAACACCGCTGCCGTAAAGACAGCATTCGGCTGCATCAACGCCAAACCCACAATGCCGACGAACAGGGCAAGCGCTATCAAAAGGCGACCGGACGCGCTCAAGCCTCTCTGCCAAAACACCACGAACAGCACCATAACGGCAGGCAACGCGGCGAACGAGGCGAGATTCGGAAAAATTGGCCCGAACACGAGAAGCTGCCAGGGAAACGCGACGAATGCAACGGAAATGACGGACCCCGAGACAACTGCCCAGCGTTTTTCGCCAAGCAGACATTCCATCAGGCAGTACATCCCTGCAGGAAACACCATCGACGCGAATACAAAGTTTATCGCATTCTCCGCCAAGGGAATGGACACGTTGAGAAAGCTTGAAACCATAGCACAGAGACAATGCCACGCTGCAGGATAAAACACCGGCGCAACCTCCACGGGTGCCTGCGCGGCGTACACGGTCGCATTCAACGACGAATAATCGCTTGTGCTGATGAAAGTCTTGATCAAGCTCAAATGCCAAGCGTTATCCCACGCTTGGAAGAAGACCTCAGTTCCATCGAGGCCTCGCACGAAAAACAACATACCGATTATGATGGCAAATCCCACGTAGAGGAAAAGGGTCGTCCAGCGAGCATCGGATAAAACCGCCGAAAGGGAACTTTCGCGTACCGGGCGATGCCTCCGAAGAGCCAACCCGACGATCCATGTCGCCGCAGCAACGACAACAGCCGCCCCGAACAGCGTTTGGGTAGAGGCAGGGATCGCCACTCTGGAGAACACGATGGCAAGCACTCCGTACAACGCGAGAGAAAGTGCGGGAGCCGCACAAAGGCTGAGAAGCCGGACGAATCTGAAGGCTCGCATAAGCAGAAAACCCGGCGCGAACACCATAAGAACCGTCAAGCTTACCGCCATAAAATAGTCAATCCACACCCGCTCAATCACCTCTTAATCCAGAAAACACGCACCGCGAAACCAGCTTATGCAAGATCGCCTAAAGAACGATGAGACTTATCCTTTTCGCTCAGAACGATCTTGCGTGCGTCGAACGCATCATCGCCCCACAACGCCGGCCATTCGATGCCGATGGCGGGATCGTTCCACATAATGCCGCCTTCGTCATCAGGATGGTAGATATTGTCGCACTTGTAGCAGAATTCAGCTTTATCGCTCAAAACTAGGAAGCCATGCGCGAATCCCCGAGGGACGAAGATCTGTCGGCGGTTGACAGCGGAAAGAACGACTCCCTCCCACCTCCCATAGGTAGCGCTTCCGGGACGCAGATCAACGGCTACGTCGAACACTTCGCCCGACACGACGCGCACAAGCTTCGATTGCGGATGATCGATCTGAAAATGTAGGCCCCGCAGCACGCCTTTGGTGCTGGACGATTGGTTGTCCTGCACAAACTCGACATCGATGCCCCCCGCTACGAAGTCGGGGCGCTTGTATGTCTCCATGAAATAACCCCTGTCGTCACCATAGGATTTCACGTCGACAATCACCACACCCTCGATGGAGGTATCCGTGAAGGTGAAGTTTCCGGATTTTACAATACGCTTCGTCGTCATATTATTGGTTTCCTCGCTGTTCTTGTTTCGCGTACTTCGCCTCGGTGGCGTCTTTCGAACCGCGCCACCAGCCACCGTTCTCCTTGTACCATTCAATGGTAGAGGCGAGCCCCTTCGCAAAGTCCGTATGAACTGGCTCCCAGCCCAATTCGGCTCGTAGCTTGGATGCGTCGATGGCGTATCGGCGATCATGTCCGGGGCGATCACGAACCCAATCGAAATCATCAGTGGATCTGCCCATTCCTTTGAGGATGGCATGCAAGACGTCGACGTTGCTTCGCTCGCCATCGGCTCCGATGAGGTAGGTTTCTCCGATGCGACCGCGCGTCAAAATAGCCCACACAGCGGAGCTGTGATCCTCGGTATGAATCCAGTCGCGCACGTTAAGACCGTCGCCGTAAAGTTTGGGGCGAATACCGCATAGAATATTCGTGATCTGACGCGGAATGAACTTCTCGATATGCTGACGAGGTCCGTAATTGTTCGAGCAATTGGAGATGGTAGCCTCCACACCGTAGGTGCGATGCCACGCCCGCACAAGCAAATCACTCGACGCCTTGGTGCTTGAATAAGGCGAGGAGGGACGGTACGGCGTTTCCTCAGTAAAACGCGAGGGATCGTCAAGCGCCAGATCCCCATACACCTCATCGGTCGATATATGATGAAAGCGCACGCCATGCTTACGAGCGGCCTCCAACAAGACGAAGGTGCCTCGCACGTTGGTGCGCAGAAAAGGCTCCGGGTCGGCGATGGAGTTGTCATTATGCGATTCGGCCGCGAAATGCACGATCGCGTCATGCCCGGGCACGATACGTTCCAGTAGTGCAGCATCGCAAATGTCACCTTGCACGAGTTCGACTTGCGATTGCGGAAGACCGGCGATATTCTGCGGATTTCCGGCATACGTCAGCTTGTCGAGCACGGTTATGCGCACGTCAGGATGGTTGTGTGCCACGTAGCGCACGAAATTGGCTCCGATAAACCCACATCCGCCGGTCACAATGATGTTGCGCGGCTTGAAAATCTCACTACTCACCATTTCAGGGTACCGGCAGGGTTGCATCATGGAGCGCTCGTGGGCGATGTCTCGAATCACTAATTCACGTAACCCGCGCAAGCCGAAAAGTTCAATGGTTGCACGGCTTCCCCCGTGGCGGATGCGATATCTATGACAGATTCAGCAGGTTTTTCGCACTCCAAACCTTGATTTGGTGTATGAACGGCACCTCAGTTACCCTTGATTTGGTGTATGAGAGCGCCTTTCGCAACCCTTGATTTGGTGTAAAGACCGCATAATCATTGGCTTTTCAAGCAGAGACCCATTGAACTCAAACGAGCACCCTAAATTTAGGTCCTGGCAGAAGAGAACTTCTGGATTACATGGCAAGATTCGGGCTCTAGGCCAAGTATGAGTCAGGTCCCGCTTCCGCCTCCAGTGAAGCCGACTCGCTTGCAGCGTGACATCTTCAAAAGCGACGCTTACCGAATCTCAGTTGTCAGACTGCGTCACATCGCCATGGCGAACTGTCATAAGCGTTCCCGTCCGACGCACTTCACAAATTCGTCTTCCTGAGGCTTGGAACCCTTATAGTCAGCAAACAACACTTCAAAATCCGGAACAGCAATGGTCTTCATACGAGCACAAGTTGGAACGGCATGTTCAGCAGCAATATGTCCAGAAGTCGGAATAGTGCGTTCATGGTCTGTCATGGCAACCACGTTACATCTCACGTCAACGGTCTAACTGCGCCAAGCCACGCACCGAATCCGCCGCCCGCCTTCTCGTCGCCCCATACAAGCCACGCTTTCGGCGCATTATCAGCTGGTGGCATCCAACACTTGCGCGCGCATATAGTCGTCCACCTTGAACACCAAATCCGTCTGTCGACTGTCGCTCGCAGCAAATTGAGTAAAATGATCCACATATCGAGCCTCTCCCCCAGTCTGCAAATCAACCAATTCCTGCGCTACGACCCTTCAGATTTCGCATACATTTTGTTGCCCTTTCCCACTTACGTTGTAGGCAGATACCCCACGTAGCACAGTTAACCTTCCAGCTACCTTTCAGACATCTACGAGATACCCGTTCGTCCACAGCTGAACACTAAAATGTATCCGGTTTAATTGTACAGAGCCCCTAATTATAAGGGGCTATCTTGTTGAAGGATGCGACGATGCCTATTTTTTCGCCTGACCGTCATGCTCACGTTCCTTCATACGTAAAACTTACTAAGCAGCCGATTGCGGGTGGAATATATCGTCCTCTTGCGAATGACGAAGACAGCAACGCTTGCGCCCCATCCGCCCTTTCAGGTCACCATAGTTCAAAACTGTATACGCAGAAGTCGGCAATTCACGCCACCTCCGACAACACAAGCATCTTTATTTCAGGCGCTGGCACCCTGCCCTGTTTACTGGAGATGGTTTCCAGTGGATCCGTCAGTAAAGCCGAAATAGACAATAACGAACAAATCGCTTCTTCTGAGCTCCAGCCCCATCAACCCGCTGAGCAGCCTTTGAATCAGGTCGTCTCGGTTTGCAAACGAGCCGCACATGCCACGGCAAAAACGCTTTCCACCGCAGGGCACACGGCTGTAAAAGCAACCAAAGTTACCGGTCACGCCATCCACACCGCCGCCACAGCGGTAAAGACCGCATGGCAAACTTTCACCAACTTCAAAGCCATTCAACTCATCATCAAATTCTTTAGAAAAGCATATGGCCCGTGGAAGAAGCGCATGAGGTTCTCCTATGCGTTCTACGCCATCGTGTTCACCCTATTGACTTCTGCCGAGGTCATCTTCCTTCAGTGGGGAATGTATAGCGAACCAACGTACGATAAAGGCGATGAAGTTGATCAGACAACCAAAATTCTGAACAGCGTCGCAGGGCAAGTCACCAAATTCGTCAGTCAAATGTGGCTCGAACAGAAATACCAATTTCTGCTCAGCTTGTTTGCACTTGCAATAATCTATCTTGTTTTTATCTTTGTTACCAATCGGTTTTGGATTGCGACATTATTGTTCGGTATTCTTTTCACTATTTACGGCACGGCCGATAACATTAAGATGGGACTACGCAATGAACCAATTATTCCAGCTGATCTATCTTTTGTGACAGGAGGAGATTCAGGAAAACTTCTGTCTTTCATTCCTGAAGAAAGTCAATCATTCGTCAACAGTGTAATCACTGTTTTAGCATGGTTTATTTGCTGCTGTATCGTTTTCTTCATTATAGATGGTAGACGGAGTTTCATCTATTGCTCATGGAAAAGACCTTTTGCAAGCATTAAAAACTTTACTGGCACTCTTACCCGCATTGTTGCCGCAATAGCCAGTATTGCCTTGCTCTGTTCGTACTCTTGGAATCTCAGTATTCCTGGTTCTTGGGCATACTCTTTCGCAGGATCGCTTGGGTATACTCCTTCCTTATTCGATACTAAAATTGACGCCCAGACCAATGGTCCGGTCACTACATTCCTCAGCTTGGCAAAAACGAAAGTGATAGAAAAACCAAAAGATTATAATCGCGATACAATGACGCAAATTGCGGAAAAATACTCTCAGCAGGCCATATCAATCAACAACAACAGGCAGAATGACCTTACTGACAGTACTGTAGTAATGATTCTTTCGGAGACTTTTTCCGATCCAACAAGAATTCCTGGTATTTCTTTTTCGACTGATCCGATTCCGAATATTCATGCTATAAAAGACACCACGACCTCGGGCTTGATGCTGTCTTCGGGGTATGGCGGAGGTACCGCCAATATGGAATATCAAGCTTTGACGGGTTTAAGTCTGTCTATTTTTGATGATTCCCTCATTATCCCGTTCCAACAGCTTGTGCCTAATCAGAAGAACCCTTATGCCTTCAACCAAATCTGGAACAATCGATATGGCGCTGACGGCTCTGACGCAGTTCATCCGTATTACCAAAGCATGTATCTGAGAAACGTTGACTACAAGAAATTTGGCTTTTCTCACCTACGCACTCTTGATAGCACTCCCTCAATCAAGCACAAAGACACAATCGACTACTCTCCATACGTCAGTGATGAAGAGGCATACAAAAATATTATTGATTTAATCGAAAAGCAAAAGCACCCACAGTTTTTGCAATTATCCACCATGCAAAATCATATGCCTTACACCAATTGGTACATCGATAATGAATTTGTAGGCGCAGATACTTCCACAGGATTGTCTGCGGACGAATATCAAAATCTCGAAACCTATACTAAAGGACTAAACCTCACCGATCAGGCAACCGCTTCGTTCTTAGACGAACTCAACCAAATTGACAAGCCAATTACTGTGATTTTCTATGGCGATCACCTGCCTAGTATCTATTCGACAGCTGATCAGGATACTGAAAATCACGTCGCTCTACATGAAACCGACTACTTTATATGGTCAAACAGTGCATCAGCATCAAGTGGAACGAAACTCGATGCCTCTAATACAGCCTTCACGTCGCCAAATTACTTCATGTCATTAGCAGCCAACCATATGAATGCGAAAGTATCTCCTTATCTTGCATTACTTACACAATTGTTGGAACAAATTCCCGCAGCAAGTCGCATCGCAACAGAAACAGGCGGAATCAGTTCAGGGGACACAACGTATCTGGACATGTCAGGCAATCAGATCTCGAAGAAATCACTGAGTAAGGACGCAAAACAACTACTTCGTGACTATGAATTGGTTCAATATGATATGACCGCAGGCAAAGGGTATCTAAACAACACCGATTTCACCAAAGTCCAATAACCTTGTACGATAGAAACGTACGACTAACCCATGCGTCAAGGATGCACTTCATGACCGATATAAGACCGTTGGTCTCAATTATTGTTCCCGTGTATAACGCAGAAAAATATCTGCCATACTGTATCGATTCAATTCTGGCTCAGTCATACCAAACCTTGGAAATCATCCTCGTCGATGATGGCGCTACGGATAAGTCGCCACAAATTTGCGACAGTTATGCAGCTCTGGACTCTCGTGTTCATGTCATTCATCAAGAAAATGGTGGCATCGCTAAAGCTCAGAACGCTGGCCTCGATGCCGCACACGGTGAATATGTCGCTTTTGCGGACAACGATGACATTTTGGATTGTCATAACATTGAATTCCTTCTGCATGCTCTCCTAAGCAGCGGCTCTGACATGTCTAAGGCTCGGTGGCAACAGTTTGGCATCTCACAGCTCGATAAGGTCAAATCAGTTGCAGCAGTAGGCGCAACGGCACCTAACAAAGTAACTGCATTCAAAAACCCACTTCGGTCGTATCAAACTGTTTTCTGCAAGAGTCTTCGTCTCATCGGTGACATACTCAAAAAAAATACCGAAGCTCGTTACTTCAACGAGGCGAACTGGTGCCGCTTATACAAACGAGAATTGTGGGACGGCATTCGTTTCCCCGAAGGCATGTATGCCCAAGATGTCATGGTAGCCGGCAAGTTATACTCCCGCATGCATAAAGTTGTGGACATCGATTGTACTTTGTACTACTGGCTTCAGTCCCCTGGATCCGTCACTCACAGCAAGCGCAATTACAGTTTTTACCAGGACAATCTCAACGCGGGGCTGTCAAATTTCGAGCATGCTCTCAGCCAAGGCGTGCTTCCAGCCCGCAGCTACTACACCATGATCGGATCACTAAACGAGGCAGCCTCCGCCCCCGATTTAAGCTCAAATAGAAGCACTTATGAGCGTAGCAAGAACGAGGCTCAATCTCTTATTAGGAAGCTGTCTCTTTCGCAAAAAACAATTTGTGTAATTCTGCGTCATATGCGGTTAGTTGAAAAGGCTGTGTACGACCGCAAAATTAAAAACATGCAGTAGCTTGCTTCCCAAAGCAATCCAACGTTATATGTGGCATGTGCATAGGGTGTAGATTTTAAACAGCCTAAAGTTTCAGCTATCCCTTTTGATAGAGTGGAGAAACTATGAGTGACTTAATTCGGCGTTTCAAGGCTAAGTACCGATATTCAATAGTGGTATTTAAAGAATTAGTGAAGACTGACTTCCAGCTAAGATATCAAGGATCTTTTCTAGGCGTACTTTGGTCTGTCTTAAAACCGTTGATGCTTTTTGCCGTCATGTACATGGTTTTCGTCCGATTCCTACGTTTTTCGGACGGTACTCCTACATTTGCGATTTCACTTCTGTGCGGTACATGCTTGTGGTCATTCTTTTCTGAAGCGACCACTATGGGAATGCAGTCAATAGTTAATCGTGGCGATTTACTTCGCAAGGTTCATTTCCCGAGCTATATCATCGTTGCCGCAACAACCATGGGATCTATGATTTCCCTTGGAATAAACTTGCTTGTGGTTGTTATCTTCGGTTTCTTCTCGCACGCCCATTACACATGGTATATGCTGCTAGTTCCTCTGAACGTACTGCAGCTTTATGCGCTGGCCCTCGCCATTTCGTTGCTTCTCGGCACGTTGTATGTATATTTTCGAGATGTGTCCCATATATGGGATGTCGTTTTACAAGCAATGTTTTATGCGATTCCTGTAATTTATCCACTTTCTATGGTTTCACAGTACTTCCCCGCTGTGTCCAAAATTATGTTACTCAATCCAATAGCGCAGGCCATCATGGATGTCCGTCACAATCTGTTATCTCCAGAGGACATTCCAACTGTATGGACATGGGTGGGTGACCCCATTCTTTCCCTTATCCCGTATGCTCTGACGGCATTATTGCTCTGGCTTGGTGTACATGTTTTCCGAAAGAATAGCAGCAAATTCGCGGAGGTACTCTAGTGACTACAGTTGAAACCCCGATTGTCCTGTCGAACGATGAAGAGAATCCCCTCGCGCTATCTGTTTCTCACGTTGCAAAATCGTTCCGTCTGCCAACAGAACAGGCAAGTGGCCTAAAACAAGCCTTCCTGAACTGGACCAAAGGCATCAAAGGATACCGTGAACAGCAAGTGCTGCGCGATATTTCTTTCGAAGTACGAAAAGGTGATTTCTTTGGTATCGTCGGACGAAACGGCTCTGGAAAATCAACCCTCCTCAAGATTATTTCAGGTATCTATACACCCGAAAAAGGCAACGTTGTGATAAATGGAACTCTAGTCCCGTTTATCGAATTAGGTGTCGGTTTTAATCCAGAATTAACGGGTAGAGAAAATGTGTACCTCAATG
>OGXI01003072.1_pt1 | contig 11700 bp, 15 predicted proteins | sample 1576221 | NCBI WGS metagenome assembly OGXI01 (sample SAMEA3541523, study PRJEB24748) | human gut metagenome | biome: human gut; feature: human-associated habitat; material: faeces | place: China | collected 2012
TGTTGCTTACTTATCGTAAACCCGACATTTTTAGCGTCATACGGACATTAGTCTACCTGTTTTTGTCAGGTAGAATGACGTTTGTATGTCAACGAGTCGCACCCTTGTAGAGCCATACATACCGGAAATTGCCGTCCGCCTTTTCGGACTTGAAGCCTACGGCGAAGTAGCCGGGCTTATCCGACGCGGTGCGAACCAGTACGCCGTTGTCATCGATCTGGTTGCCGAAGATCTGTTCCTGGATAGCCAGCGGCACATCTGCCATCTTGGTCTTGAAGCTCAGTTCCGGATCGGGATACAGAGTGTCGAATTCCACGTCATCCGCATACTGGATGTCGGGATCAGCGTTCTCAGGCGTGATGGACGCTTCGATAGCGCCGGCAAGCAGCTGAAGATCGCCATAGGTGTGCTCCGCATCGGTATCAGTGACCAGCGGAGCAATGACCACATTCTTGAGACCCACGGTCGAAGAGACCTGCGGGGAAGCAACAGGAGTTCCTGCCATATTGAATTACCTCCAATTCTTAAAGGTTGTCGATGGCGTCCTGCAGGCCTTCCCGGATGATGGCATACGCCTCATCAGCACGGGTATCGTAGGCAGGACGAACGAAAGGATGTGCGGGAGCCGGTGCGGGACCGCCGTGTCCGAACTCCACAGGGTTTGCGTAGTAAGCGCCTTCAGCGGAGTGATGCACGCCGATGGTCACGCTCTTTCCGCTGTAGCGGACTTTTCAAGTGCAATGGGGCTATAACCCATGACACCGTCAAAGCCAAGCCCGGGAATATGAAGCACATCCCTCGGTTCGAGCCGCCAGCGTTTGCCATCGCTGGTTGTATAGGTGTAGGTCAGAAGACCACCAGCATCCCGGTCAACTTCCATCTTGTCCGGAAGAAGCGGATACAGGCTGTCGATCTTGTCTCTGCCGGTGCGGATAATCTGGCAGTAGGCATTGCCGTACAGCAGCAGATGAGCCAGCATCGTTTCTCGAAGGATAAACGAAGTCATTTCCTTGTTGGGCTCGTCATGGATCAGCCGGTACAGCGGATGTTCCGGGGCTTTTCTGCTTCCGTTTTCTGTGGTTTCGTACACATGGAACGGCAGACTGGCAATGGTCTCAGCAATAACACGCACACAGGCGTAGACCGCAGACACCTGAATGGCAGAGGACGGATTTACCGCCTTGCCGGATGCACTGGTGCCGAAATAGAAGGTCGGCGCTGAGGAAACAGCATCCGTAGGCTTGTCCCGTGCGCGAAACATGCGGGCAAATGGATTCTTCACAGTTCTCACTTCCTTTTACAGGCCACTTCCTGTTTTGTGGTCATGGCAGTCCTTGCACAGCGGCTGCCAGTTGCTCCGATCCCAGAACAGAACAGGATCGCCGCGATGCGGAATGATATGGTCAACAACAGTTGCGGGCGTCAGCTTGCCGTTTTCTCTGCATTTTGCGCAGAGCGGATTCTTTTTGAGGAACAGCGCCCGGGCAGAGCGCCATTTTCCGTCATAACCGCGTTCAGCAGCGTTGCCGCGCATGCGGTCACTGCTGTATTCGACATGATCTTTGCAGTAAACGCCGCTGTCGCAGAGTTTGGGACAGCCGGGAAACCTGCAGGGTCTTTTCGGTTTTCTGGGCATAGACTCACCTCACAGTACAAGCAGACCGCGATGGTTATACACCGAATCGCCGGTACTCAGATTCTTCATCGCCCGGTCAAGCGCCATAACGAGCGCAACAGCACCGTCCACCTTCTCGGTGGATTTTTCTTTATCCAGCTTCAGGTTGCCAGCGGGATCAGTTCGGACGTAGGCGTTGTCCATATTCCAGCGCAGAACCGGATGACCGCCGTGTGCCAGCTTGTGTTCCAGCACAATGCGCATCAACTCTTTTGTCGGAGGGCTCATATCCTTGAAGCCCTGTCCGAAGGGAACCATCGTGAAACCGTCATCCTCCAGTGTCTGCACCATCATGGTGGCATTCCAGCGGTCGTGGGCGATTTCGCGGATGTTATAGCGTTCGCCCAGCTGGCAGATACCGACACGTAGACGAAGGCCTTTGATGCTTTTATCAACAATGCTACCTTTGAAACTGGAAACACTATACCAAGCGATTCCAATAGAACACCCTTCACCGTCGGTCAGATTCAAAAAGTGAATATCGTTTATTTGATCGGTTTCCCCGGTAGTCCTGTTGATTAGAAGTGTGTCGGCATAAGGTTTCACGATATTTCGAATGCCATGTGACGTCTTTAGGCAAACGCTATATGTGTGTGCAGGAATTTCTTGGCTAATGACCGCCGCCCAAGAAAACTTATTGCTATCATACTCAATTGGCGCATTTTGAGAGAGATACTCATATATATGTTCTTCATCAAGCAATCCTGAGTCAAGTGAAACACCGTCCAATTGTACAATAAAAAAATGACTGCTCTCACTCGATTGGAATCTTTTTATACTACATATCGTTTCAACCACTGTCTCAGCTGATAAATTGCTAGCATCATTCTGCGCCAATAGTTCTCGCAACTTCTTTGCATTAAAAATGACCTCAACGCCCATAGCTTCTCCAATGGAAGATGTGCGAAATGTTAAGGTATTGCCATCGCTGACACAAACAATCGTCCCCTGCAAGTCAGTCCGGAATACAGTGGTGCCTGCGTCACGAAGACGGCTGAGAGCGGTATCGGACGGGTGGTCGTAAGAATTTCCTTCACCTACACTGATGATACCATAGCTGGGCATCACCTCTCGAAGGAACACATAGGACGAAGAGGTATCGCTGCCGTGGTGGCCGACTTTGAGGACATCAGCACTCAAGTCGTACCCGGAATCCACCATGGCGTGTTCCGCATCCCATTCAGCGTCGCCTGCAAAAAGGAAGCTGTTGTTGCCATGGACGATGCGCACGCAAATGGAAAGGTCGTTTACATTGCTGTAACTCTCAGCGGGGGACAGGAATTGCACGGATGCGCTGCCGAGCGAGAGCGTTTCGCCTACGGACGGCAACGTAAGTTCCAGCCCCTGCTGGTTTGCGTATTTCACCAACGAGGAGAATGTATCGCTATTGTACTTTGTGACCGGCGAGTAAATGGTTCCCACAGAGCAGGCATTCAGGGCACCGGACAGACCGCCAATGTGGTCCTCGTGGGGGTGCGTGGCGATCATGTAGTCGATGTGTTGTATTCCCAGCGTCTTGGTCAGATAGGAATAGACGAAGCTGCTGTCGCTGTTGTTGCCGCCGTCGATCATCATGACGTCATCGCCGCATTGGAGGATTGCGGCATCTGCCTGGCCGACGTCCAGGAAATAAATGGTGAGGTTGTCCTGCGCTACCGCAAAGCCGGTCGGCAAGGCGACTAACATGAGAACCATCAGGAGTACTAAGAGCTTTTTCATGACTTTTTACCTTTCTTTTCTGTCATTGTTCCGTGATCCTTTTTGATATCGATGTTTGCAGAGTAGATTCTCATTCTGAAGGCTATCAAAGCGCAGTGCGCCTCCGGCCCCGAAGAATCTATACCCTCTGCCAACCAGGCTGATGATCACGTTCATCAGCCGCTGCCGGATCGCGTCGTATTGATCGGCGGGTATCGTTCAGTGCCCGGTGAAGCAAACGGTTTTGTCTGTCATTTTTTCCTCCACGCCCCGTATTATCGCCATATATCTTTGTATCAAATAGCAAGTCTTAATTTCATACGCAAAGACCAGCCGGCAGCGACTGGTCTTTATCTTGCTATTCCGGGCGTATGTCATTGATAATAGCCTTGACTTCGCCTGAACCGATAATGCTCATGATATCCGTATGTTTATCGCACATGACCAAAACAATCAGCTGTCCATAATCATCATGGCGGATGGGATTTTGAACGCGTAGTTCATAATAGAGCTCATCGCCGCCGCCATATAGGGCATGGCAGCATTTCAATCCGTTCACGATGATTGGCGTGGGTTTCTGTCGGGAACGTCCGCCGGTATCCCTGATCATAATTTCCAGATCCTTCTGCGGGTTTCCGCATGTGGATGAGTTCATCTGATAGCTCAGGCTGTAGCTCTGGTCAGGAGAGAGAAAATGCAGATAGTTGTCTGATACGGAGTCCACATCCGTATAGAAGTAGAAGCCCTCCGGAATGGGAAATGAGATGCCAGGAATGTGCAGGCGTCCATCCTTGTACTGAATCATTATATCCCTCGCCTCTTATACCGCATACAATATCTCCACCTGATTTTGCTGATCATATCGAATTGTATTGAGCGTTCCTCCGGCTTCTTCATGGGAATCACTCAAAATTTCTATTTATCTCACTCAATTATATCATAGTGAATAAAAGAAATGAAGCGCAGCAGGTCCGAAAAGCACTCAAAATTTCTAATCCATTCGCAATTCGTATAGATTACATATCACTCAGAAATGCTATAGAATTATCTATAGGTGGTGATTAAATGATTGATGTTGGCGAACGCCTGAAAGAGCTGATGGACGAGCGCGGACTGAATATGCATTCTCTGGCCAAGAAGTCCGGGCTTTCCTGGAATACGATCAAGAATTTTTATGCCCGGAAGACGAAGCCGACGGTCACGACGATCTCCATGCTCTGTGACGGACTGGGAATCACGCTTGCACAATTCTTTGATGTCGAAGGCGAAACGGTGCATCTGACTGCTGAACAGCAGCATGTGATTGATCGCTGGGACGCCCTGTCTGACCGGGAGAAGCAGGCCATGAGCGAGATGCTGGATATCATCCTGGAGAACCGCAGGCAGCACAACTCCTGACGGGCAGAACTCTATATATGAAAAAATAAGGCGGATACGAACAGCTAGCTGCTGCATAGTATCCGCCTGTTTTCTTTGTCCTTAAGCCAGCTTGTGGCTTACGTTCAGAGCGGCGCTCCGGAGAATTTCATCGGCTTTGTAGCTGGTATTCAGCCAGTCCCGAACTGCCTCACGAGGAAGGATGACGGGCATGCGGTTGTGTATAAACCGAATGCTCTCTGCTGGTTCGCGGGTCAAAATGGAAAATACCGGCCTGTCATGCTCAAAGCGATAGATTCCGGCCATGTAGATGACATTCTTCTGATCGATGCCAATCGCATACTTTGGCTTGCCTTTCTTATTTCTGTTCCATTCGAAATACCAACTGGCAGGGATGATGCAACGTCTGTGAAGCATACCGTCCATGAAGGTCGGTTTCTGAGCAGCTGTTTCGCTCCGGGCATTGATCAGTCTGTTTCCATCGGCTGTGCTGTATCCCCATTCCATTGCAAAAGGCATGATCTTTTGCGTCTTGCTGGTGGCGATCACAGGCACCGCTTCGCTTGGAAAGATCTCGCCGGACGTTTTGACGGCACCATCGCTGTTATACTTGCGATTGATTGAGTCGATAATCTGCCTGAGTTCTTCAGCCTGATCGTCTTCGGCAATATAGTATCTTCCACACATGATGATTCCTCCGGTCATACCGCTTGCTTTTCGGCTGTATTTCTGCTGTCCAGAAGACACCGGTTGCCCGAAAGGGGATCGCATTCCCACAGGGAACATGGCAGGCGTTCAACGGTCATTAAGTAACGCGCCCCTTCCAGCGCAGAAAATTTATACTCGTATACCTCGCCGTAGTCCTGCACTCTTACGACATAATAATGGGTATCCATACGCATGCTCCTTCGCAGTTGTTATTCGCCATCGTCAACAGAGCATCTGACTACACGGCTAATGCTGCTTTTCAGTCCGCTGGCATCCAGAATGCCCGAAAAGGATACGCCCAGAACGTCCGTCTTCGTTTTTTGAAGGTTGCAGTCCAGACAGATGACGCCTCCATCGGCCGTCTCTATCCGAATGCGCTGCACATTCTCGCTATCGGCAGCATTCATGTGGATGCGCCGCTTCAGCCGCAGCGTGCGCCCCTTGGGGCTATGTACAGAAACGAGCTTTCCTTCTTTCTGCAGCGCCCGAACGTGCCGCGCCACCGAAGAGGGCGACTGAAGGCCGACAGCAGCGGCAATTTCCCGGTAGCTCGGAGGACAGCCATCCGTATCGCAACGATCAGAGATATATTGAAGAATGCGATCACGCATTTCATGCTGCCCCATGTGTCTCATCCTTCCATTCCATAAACCAGCGTCCCAGATTCGCGCTGCCGTAGTCGCAGTTGTGTTCAAAGAAGATGTGCCTGATTTTTCCTTTGATTTCCAGCGTATACTTATCCCCCTGGCCTCCTGCCTTCAGCGCCGGAGCCGGCACACAGTGCAGAACCCGGTCGATTGTATATGTGCGTCCATCTGTCCAGACAAAGGATCTGGGAAGCATCATCCCTTCTTCGGTAAATTCCACGTTGACCCGCAGATACAGTTTCATCCAGCGCTCTTCTTTATTCGGCATGGCCATCATCTCCCCAAAGAGTATAAGAAATAAACCGACGCATTTATGGTCGGAGAATGCACTCGGATGATTATTTGCCGGTTCTCTTTTCGTGGCGGATTTCTTCCAGCATTTCCAGTTCAACGTCGTTTGCGTACTGGTCCGGATCGACAACCCCCAGCACCCGGCCTACGCAGCGAACGTCATCCCCATCGGAAAAGTGAAGCACCGGGTATTCCGGATTGTGGGAATGCAGTCCATCCGGCTGATACTCCTTCACAAAGCCGTCGCCATTGACGATGAAGATGCCGATTTCACCCGGCTCGATGGTTTCGGTATGCTCAATGAACAGATCGTCTCCATCGTGAAACGTGGGCTCCATGCTGTTGCCGGTAACGGTGATGATTTCGTCCGCCCTGCAGGAGTTGCGGTCGGAGCGAACATACACATAATGACCGTACCGGCTTTCTTCCAGGGGATTGCCGGTACCGGCGGCGGTCAGCTGCGCATTTTTGAACGTGCGCTCAAAGCCGCGTTCACAGCGTTTGCGCAGTTCGCGTGCCGCCTGATCCAGCATGTTTCCAATGATGGCGTCGACGAGTTCCTGATTGTCGGAGTTCAGCATGCGATAGTAGCTTATATGCCTCTGTTCCGGGACAGTCAGTTCACCCGGCCTGCCGGGGATGCCGAAGAAAGCGGATATCGAGATGTCCAGCGCCTGGCACAGTGCGGGAATGATGTTGATGTCGGGCCTGGATCTGCCGGCCTCCCAGTTGCTTACAAGATTCCTGGAAAGGCCGAGCGCCTCGGTAAGCTGGGTCTGGCTGATGCCGCGATACTGCCGCCAGGTGCGGATGACCTCTCCATACATCTCCTTGTTGAGCGCATGGAGTTTCTCTTTCTTATGACCGGCAAGACTGACGATATTGTCTTCCCGGTTCGCATCCTTCGTCGGCTTCATAGCACAACCTCCCAATCATGGTCTCGCCTGTAGTGTATCACACAATTTATGGGATGTAAATGCCTAAAATCATGTCGAGATTATATTTTACCTGTCGTTCGAGATGTTCGGCACGATATATCGCATGTAAAATTTCTAAATACCGGCACATCTGTTCTCTGCGTCTTGTTTGCAAGCCCATAATTTGTGTGATACAATCCTGCTTGCCGATACGGCCCCCGTAGAGAAAAGGCAAGCAAGGTGAGATGGAATGCCCAGGAACATCATTCTTCACAGCGACCTGAATTGCTTTTATGCATCGGTCGAGATCAACGAGAACCCGCGCCTGAGAGATAAAGCCATAGCGGTGTGCGGGAGCACGGAAAACCGGCACGGAATTGTTCTGACGGCATCCTATCCCGCCAAGCGGCGCGGAGTCAAGACGGGTATGGCAAATTGGGAGGCGCGGCAAGCCTGCCCCGAGCTGATCTGTGTTGATCCGCACTATGAGCTTTACCTGAAATACTCGCGGCTGGTGCGCAGGATCTATGCCCGTTACTCCGATACCATCGAGCCCTTCGGAATGGATGAAAATTGGATCTCGATACCGTATTGCAGGAGCGTGGCGGAAACCGGGCTTGAAGTCGCTGAAGAAATCCGCCGCACTGTCCGTGAGGAAATCGGTCTGACCGTCTCCATCGGTGTTTCTTTTTCGAAGATCTATGCCAAGCTGGGCAGCGACATGAAGAAACCTGATGCTGTGACCGTTATCGATGAGAACAACTACCGGGAAAAAGTATGGCCGTTGCCCGTGTTCGATCTGCTGTATGTCGGTCCCCAGACGACAAAGAAGCTGCGCGGCATGAACGTAACGACCATCGGTGATCTCGCCAATTTCGATCCCATTCTGCTTCAGCCGAAATTCGGTGTGAACGGCATCAAGCTGTGGCGTTTTGCCAACGGCACAGACCATGCCACCGTGAAACCCTCAGATTATGTTGACCCAATCAAATCTGTCGGTCACGGTGCCACGAGTGTAGTTGATCTGGAAACCAACTATGATGTCTGGCTTGCGCTGCTGGATCTGGCGCAGGATGTCGGGCATCGCCTCAGAGCAAGTGAACTGGCAGCGAAAGGAGTGCAAATCACAGTGAAAGACAACGAACTCATGTCCCGTCAGTACCAGATGACGCTGGACTTTCCCACACGAAGCCCTCTGGAGTTGGCGCAGGCTGGATTCGCCCTTTTCCAGCAGCGATACCAGTGGTTCAAGCCCGTTCGTGCGATCACGATCCGCGGCATCAATCTGGTATCCGAGCGCCAGCCTCTTCAGCTGGATGTTTTCTGCGATTACCAGCGCCGGGAGCGCAGACGGACTCTTGACGATACCATCGATGATATCAGGCATCGGTATGGTCAGGGTGCCATTTTCTCTGCTTCCCTCATGGGTGATCGCAAGCTGGCACAGGACAAGTGCGACCTTGTCATGATGCCGGGCATGATGTACTCATAAGGACAGGAGGCTGCCTATGGAAAAACAACGGGTACCCTTGAAGAGATCGGCATCTCCGAAATCCGTCTCCGTGATACTCTGCTCCGTGCGACGAACGCTACGGAGCTTTTTGCTGATGCGCAGGTCATGGCGAATGCAGCATGGGCAGATAACTCTGCTCTGACCGAGGAAGCCGGCAAGCGCTATCAGACCACCGCCAGCAAGCTGACGAACCTGAAGAACAAGGCTGTTCTGTTCGGTCAGCAGATCGGTGATGACCTCAATCCCACGATCCAGAATCTGATCAAGGGCGCGGATGAACTACTCGACAGCTTCATGGAGATGGATGAAGCCCAGCGGCTTCAGATCATCAAGTGGGCTGGCATCGCAGCCGCAACCGGTCCTGTCCTTCTGGGCATCAGCAAGGTGTCCAAGGGCATCAGTGTGTTTACCGGAGGCATCGGCAAGTTCGCTACCGCTGTCGGCAAGGCCGGAGGCGGCTTCAAGGGCTTTATATCTGTTTTGGGCAAGTCTCCGTCTGTGTGGTTGGCTGTAGCTGCCGCTGTTGTGGTTGGTACCGTTGCACTTGCAGATTATGTGTCCGGTGCAAAGCAGGCCCGTGAAGCACTTGAAGGTATGGCGGAAACCGCTGAAAACTGGAAGAACACCGCTGCCGAAACCTTCTATGGCAACAGCGAAGGTCTTTCCTTCTTCGGTATGAGCGAAAGCGACTTCACCAATGAAGCGCAGACTGCTGAAGAATGGCTCGCCGGCCTTCTTACTGTCTGGACGGATGGCAAGAAGGAAACCGATGAGATTGTCAGCGAGTGGACTGAATCCTTCAAGACGCTGACAGCCAATACCCGCAATGCGCTGGATGAACTGAAGGCCACCGCAGATGCCAATGGCTATACCGGTGTGTCTGCCCAGCTACAGGCTGACATTGATCAGCTGGACGCCATCGATCAGGAGATCGAACGGCTGCTGAGGAAGCGGCAGAACGGCTACTTCTCCGAAGGTGACCAGATCCGGCTGCAGGAACTGATCGATACCCGTGAGGCGATTGTGGTCAAGTATCATCTGACTCCGGCTGAAACAGACGGCTTCGAAACCATCGCTCAGAAGGTGGAAGCAGAAGTTGCCCGTGCGCATGCCCGCGGTCAGAGCGATGCGGATGTGTCTGTCTATGAGAACGCAATGGTTGCCGCCGCTGAAGGCATGGCTGCCATCAATGCACAGATCGATGCGCAGTATGACAAGGAATACGCTCTGATCATGCTGATCGATGATGCCTCCGAACGTCAGGCGGCTCTGGATGAACTGAACCTCAAGTACAATGAAAACCGCCGTGCCGCCGCGCTGGAATATGCGCAAACGATGGCTTCCATTGTGATGCCCGTCTGGCAGCAGGACGATATCCAGCAGGCGGCAGCGGACATTGACACACTGAACCAGAAGCTGCGCGAATACAGCATGGCCTCTGAAGCTGACAAACCCGGTCTTCTGGCTGATCTCAATGAGATCACAGCGAATATGGACGAGGGCGCGCTGATCGAGTACATCGGACTGCTCACGCAGATCCAGTCCCTTCTGGACAGCGGTCTGACAGAAGCAGAGATCGAAGCCATGTTCCCGGAAATTGATGTGTCCGGGGCTATGGAACAGCTGGCTTCCGTTCAGGATTATCTGGACACCCACCAGCTTGAACTCCCGGGTCTGGCAAGCATGTTCTCTGAAGCGATCCCCGAAGAGGCTCTGAAGATCGCAACTGATCTTGATATGACGGGTGCACAGGCACGATGGGATGAGTTCGCTGCCAACCCCGGCGTGATCACTACCGATGCCATTATTGCATCCTATCAGGAAAACGAGGAAACCCAGAAGATCCAGCCAACCGTTGAAGCCTTCGTCTCCGGCTATACGGAAATCCCCGAAGGCGCGGATGTTGCTCAGCTGACTCCGCAGGGCGTGATTGCCTATGTGGAAAAGTACGCAGAGGTCACTACCGGGGCGGATGTCTCCGGGCTGACGCCTGAGATTGCCGCCTGCTTTGTTGCCGGTTATCAGGAGCTTGCGGAAGGCGCGGATGTGTCTCTCCTCAAACCTAGCGATGTTGTGGCTTATGTCACCAATTACGCAGAAGAACAGGGCGTGGATATTTCCGGTCTTGCACCTGATGGTGTGACAGCCTTTGTCATGGCCTATCAGGAAATCGAAGGCGGTGCGCTGACTACAACGCTGAAGCCTTCTGATGTTGCCGCAATCGTTACCCAGTATCTGCTGGATGAGAACGTGGATCTGAGCAAGGTCACCGATGCACAGGTGGACGCTATGGTTACTGCCTATGCAGAAGCCACCAACTGCGACAAGACCGCGCTGAAGGCTGAGGTCGTTGCCCAGATTACCGAATATGTTCAGGCGGAAGGTCTGAATCCTCCGATCCTGACAACCAAAGTGCAGATCACCGGCTATGAATACCTGACTTATTAGGACTTTCAGGAGAACAGCGGTCTGAGCGTTGAAGTGCCTGTCCGCCTGGGCGAAGTGTCCGATACAGACCTCGCCGCGCTCAGCGCAAACGGCAAAATCAAGGTCTGGCAGGACGGCATTGAAATCCCGGTTACTGCTGTTCCGGAGGGAGCAATCACAGCCGATACCATCGCAACGATGGACGAGGACGGCACGATGCACATCCTGATTTCTCCGCAGGTCACTGGCACGCAGGAAGCCATCGATGCTATTTCTCCTCTGGTGGATGAAGTTGATAAGCTGGGCGTCACCACGGCAGGCATGTGGGCAGGTATTATGCCTGCGACCACAATGGACCTAATCGGTTCTGCGGTCAGCCGAATCAACTCCTATAGACTAATGTCCGTATGACGCTAAAAATGTCGGGTTTACGATAAGTAAGCAACA
>OGXI01003073.1_pt1 | contig 11698 bp, 10 predicted proteins | sample 1576221 | NCBI WGS metagenome assembly OGXI01 (sample SAMEA3541523, study PRJEB24748) | human gut metagenome | biome: human gut; feature: human-associated habitat; material: faeces | place: China | collected 2012
AGGCCGGCGAGGACTTCTCGGCGGTGCTGCTCGACTGGAAGATGCCCGGCAAGAGCGGCGTCGGTGGCGGTATTCTGGCCATTGTCCCCGGTGTCTGCGCATTAGCGGTTTTCGCACCTCCCCTCGATGTTTTCGGAAACAGTGTGAAGGGACAGAAAGTGGGAGCTTTCCTGAGCGAAAAATTGGGTTGGAGTCTTCTCAACAAATAATAAAGCGTTTCCGGACTTCCAGAGATGGAAGTCCGATTTTCAAAGAAGAGGTATTTATGGCTACCACTACCAATACTAAAGCGCGTACTTATATATCATGGCTGACCATCTCGTTCATGATGGTCGCTGCGGTGGCAAGTATTCGTTCGCTTCCGGCCATGGCTGTTTACGGCCTTGGTTCCATCATGCTGTTTTTGATTCCTGCTGTCCTGTTCTTCATTCCTGTCGCCCTGGTCGCATCCGAACTGGGTACCGGCTGGAACGGCGGTATTTACGGCTGGGTCAAACAGGCTTACGGAGATCGTCTCGGATTTTTCGCGATCTGGTTCCTCTGGATTGAGGTCGTCGTCTGGTATCCGTCCGTTCTGGGCTTTGCGGCCAGTACACTGGCCTACATGTTCAACCCGAAACTGGCGAATAATGGCCTCTTTACCTGTATTGTCATTATCGTCTTTTACTGGGCATCGACATTTCTGGCCATGCGTGGAATGGACACGCTGGCAAAATTCACCAAATGGTTCATGTTGCTGGGTACTGCCCTGCCAGCTCTCGCGCTGGTCATTCTGGGTATCATCTGGCTTGTCATGGGTAATCCTTCCGCAGCTCCCCTCTCATGGAGTGCACTGATTCCATCCGTGTTTCATGAACACGCGCACGTTATCACCAGCCACCGCTTGCATGAATCTTCCCTGCAGGTATTTATCGGAAGTGTTGCCGGTCTGGTTCTGATCGTCAGCAACTTCCTGGCATTTGCCGGTATCGAAATGAATGCCATTCATGCCCGCGATTTGAAAAATCCGGAACGTGAAATGCCCAAGGCCATTTTCCTGGCCTGTATCATGATCATCCTGATCTTCATTCCGCCAACGATCGCGATCTCGCTCGTCGTTCCAGCCGACTCAACCAGCCTGACCGCTGGCGTGATTCAGGCTTATGCCGCCTTCTTCGACGCTTTCCACATAACATGGATCACTCCGATCATGGGCGCATTGCTGATTATCGGTGCACTGGGCGGTGTGCTCTCATGGACTGCCGGCCCATCCAAAGGCCTGCTGTTTGTCGGCAAATCCGGCATGTTCCCGCTGGCACTGCAGAAGGTCAACAAAAACGGCGTTCAGTCAAATATCCTGATCCTTCAGGCCATTCTGGTTACCTTGCTGTCAACGATTTATATCTTCGTTGACAACGTATCCGATGCCTTCTGGATGATTTCGGCAATGGCTGCCCTGATGTATCTGACCATTTATATATTCATGTTCATGTCGGCCATGAAGCTCAGAAAAACCCAGCCTCACGTCAAACGCGGATTTGTGCTCAAGGGCCTGCATTTCTGGTGTTTTCTCGGATTGGCGTCCACGATTGTCGCCATTTTCTTCGGCTTCATTCCGCCAAGCCAGTTCAGTGACATGCCTCTGTTCGAGTATATCGGCATACTGGTGGCAGGCCTGATTGTGACCGGTGCTCCTCCGTTCATTTTCTATGCTATTAGAAAACCGTCATGGATCGTCACACCGAAGAGTGAATATGAACAATATTCCGCGCCTTTGCAGGATTTACAGGACGATGGTGACACCACAACGCCACCAGCCGCTCCGCCTGCCACTTCCGCACCGGCGTCAACGACAAAATAACCCTTCCATAATTCCTTCGTAACTTTCATGCCTTCCCTTCGGGGAAGGCTTTTTTATGGTGTTCCCAGCATCAATAACCGCACCCGCCATCCCTGACACATTTCATTTCCGACTGGGAAGCCATGTACAATATGATCTGAAACCAATCAGGCATTTTTCCTGATTTTTAACACCATTTCCGCTTGTGACACGCCATGCTGCGATTAACTGAAATCAGATTGCCTATTGATCATAATGAAGATGATCTGAAAAAAGCCATCCTCGACCGTCTTTTTATCACTGAAAAAGAACTGGACGGCTTTACTGTTTACCGCAGGAATTACGATGCCCGAAAAAAAACCGCGATCGTCTTTTCCTATACGGTTGATGTCGACGTTGCGAATGAAGACTTCCTTCTCGAACGTTTTGACGGTCACCCACATATCCGCAAGGCGCCTGACATGGAATACAAGTTCGTCGCTCACGCGCCAGACAAACCATTCTCCCGTCCCATCGTCGTCGGCTGCGGCCCCTGCGGACTTTTTGCGGCACTGATTCTTGCACAGAGCGGCTTTAAACCAATCATTCTGGAACGGGGCAAAAACGTCCGCGAACGCACCAGAGATACGTTCGGTTTCTGGCGTGAACGACAGCTGAACCCGGAATCGAACGTGCAGTTCGGCGAAGGAGGCGCTGGCACCTTTTCGGATGGAAAACTGCATACCCAGATCAAGGACCCGAAACATTATGGCCGGAAAGTGTTGACTGAGCTGGTCAAATCCGGTGCCCCTGAAGAAATCCTCTATATCGGGAAACCGCATATCGGTACCTTCAAGCTCGTCAGGATTATTGAAGAAATGCGTGATGAAATCATTTCACTCGGCGGAGAGTATCACTACGAAAGCCGGGTCGACGACCTGATTATCGAAAATGGACAGATTCAGGGAGTCGTTTTGCAGGACGGCCGAACGTTTCATTCTGATCATGTCATCCTCGCTCCAGGACACAGCGCGCGGGATACCTTCGAGATGCTTTACAAACGTGGCGTCACGATGGAAGCCAAACCGTTTTCCGTCGGCTTCCGCATCGAACACCCGCAATCCATGATCGACGAATGCCGTCTCGGCCCCAGTGCCGGGAATCCACTGTTAGGTTCGGCCGATTACAAACTGGCTCATCACTGCAAAAACGGCCGAACAGTATACAGTTTCTGTATGTGTCCGGGTGGTACCGTCGTCGCGGCGGCATCCGAACCCGGCAGGCTTGTCACCAATGGCATGAGCCAGTATTCGCGTAACGAAAGAAATGCCAACGCAGCTATTGTCGTGGATATTTCGCCTGACGATTATCCTGATGGCCCACTCGGCGGAATCGCCTTCCAGCGTGAACTGGAGCAAAAAGCGTTTGAGCTCGGCGGTTCCAATTACAATGCACCATGCCAGCTCGTCGGTGATTTTCTGAAAAACAAACCGTCAACAAAACTCGGCTCGGTTGTTCCCTCATACACGCCCGGCGTCACGCCCTGCAATCTCGCCGACGCATTGCCCGGTTTTGCCATTACCGCCCTGCGTGAGGCCATTCCTGCCTTTGAACGTTCAATCCCCGGATTTTCATTGCATGATGCTGTTCTGACCGGAACGGAAACCAGAACGTCTTCTCCAGTAAAAATCCTGCGTAATCGCGATGATCTGCAAAGCGTCAATATCAAGGGCTTGTATCCTGCCGGAGAAGGTGCCGGTTACGCCGGAGGCATCCTGTCCTCGGCAGTAGACGGCATCGAAGTCGCCGAAGCGATTGCCAGAGATATCGCAGCAGGAAAATAAAAAAGGGAAAACGAAGCCTGATTACTCGGCTTCGTCACGGAAGGCCTGAAGAATCTGTTCCTTTTCAGACTCGATTCTCTGCCTGTCTTCCGGATTGGTGATGCGGCGTGCCCCATTGAAACGGGATTTCCAGTAAGCCATCTCCATATTGTCGATACGGACTTTCTTGCCTGAAGAAGGTGCGTGGATGAACTTGTTGTCGCCCAGATAAATACCGACATGGGAATAACTGCGACGTCTGGTATTGTAAAAAACCAGATCACCGGGCTGGAGATCGGCCTGGGATACTTCTTCACCTGCCCGGCTGAGTTCCAGTGAAGTACGTGGCACGGTAGCGCCCCATGCTTCCTTGAATACGTAACGAACCAGACCGCTGCAATCGATTCCCGTTTCCGGGGAATTGCCACCGTATTTGTAATGCGAGCCGATCAGGGTCATGGCCGTCATGGCCAGTTCGGTGGCTTTATGGGTAAAACTGTGGATTCGTTGCATGGCAGGAGCGGAAGTATCGGAATCCGGCATCACTTCCTGGGCCATTGCAGAAGATTGGGCCATTGTGAACAATAACGCTGCCATCCCGGCAGAAGCACAGAATTTCTGAAAAAAAGAGTGCTTTGTTTTCGCCATTGTCAATTAACCCGTTCGATTTGAAGACCAGCTGAAAATGTAAGCGAATACGGCCTTCTTGTCAAAGATTTTTTAGTAAAAAGGGCCTAATTAAGGCTAACTTCGACGATCTTTAAATTAAAATCAATTCAAATGAAGTGCATTCTTTTTTAACTGATGAGTGATTACCGGGAAGCGGTATCATCGTCCAGTCCCAGCTCTGCAATTTTCCGGGTGATCGTATTACGGCCTATTCCCAGTAAAACCGCCGCCTCGTTTTTGCGTCCCCTGGTATAAGACAGGGCTGTTTTGATGAGAATCCTTTCAAACGTTGCACCCAGTTCGTTCATCAGCTCGTTTTTTCCGTCGCCGAGCATTTTTCTGACGGTTTCCTCAAGCCGTTTTTCCCAGGAAATGAAGTCATCAACTGTGTGGGCGGAAACATCGCTGCCTGATTCACTGCTTCCCGAAAGATGTTTTGCTGCCTCGACATAATCATTTGACGATTCATCGGACTCAAGCAATTCAACTGGCAAGTCCTTGACTTCTATCGTCTGGCCGGCAATCATGACTGTCATCCAGTAGCAGACATTTTCCAGTTGCCGGACATTCCCGGAAAAATAGCACCGTTTCAGAAACGCAGCGGCTTCCTGTGACAGGCTTTTGGAAGGAACGCCTAGCTGTTTCGCACTCTGTTTCAGAAAATGTCTTGCCAATACGGCAATATCCTCTGCCCGTTCACGCAGGCTGGGCAATCTCAGCCGAATGACGTTCAGACGATGAAACAGGTCTTCACGGAATACACCTTCCCGAACGAGCTTTTCCAGATTCTGATGCGTGGCGGCAACGACCCGGACATTTGCTTTCACCGACTGGTTTCCGCCTACCCGATAAAAGTGACCATCGGATAATACCCGCAGTAGTCTTGTCTGCATATCCAGGGGCATATCCCCGATTTCGTCGAGAAAAAGCGTTCCCCCTTCAGCCTGTTCAAAACGGCCGCGCCGCATGACTTGCGCACCGGTAAACGCCCCTTTCTCATGTCCGAACAGTTCCGATTCGAGCAGGTCTTTCGGAATGGCTGCCATATTCAGGGCGACAAAAGGCTGTGATGCCCGTGGACTGTGCCGGTGCAGGGCTCTGGCGACCAGTTCCTTCCCGGTACCGGACTCCCCGGTCACCAGAACGGTAGCATTGGAATGGGACAGTTTGCCGATAGATCTGAAGACTTCCTGCATGGCCGGAGCCTGCCCGATGATTTCAGGCATCCTCTCGACCGGTTTTTCAACGACGGCTTCCCTTTCATTCTCCTTCATGGCCCGTTTGACGAGATCGACTGCCTTGTTGAGATCGAAAGGTTTTGCCAGATACTCGAATGCGCCCCCCTGAAATGCGGATACGGCAGAATCGAGATCGGAATAGGCGGTCATGATAATGATGGGCAAATGTGGGAAACGTTCCCTTGCCACTTCCAGCAGATGGAGGCCGGATGTCCCTGGCATGCGTATATCCGACACCAGCACCTGCGGAACTTCTTCCTTCAATGCCACCAGAACGTCATCGGCACTGGAAAAGGATCTCAACGGGATATTTTCACGCGAGAGCGCTTTTTCCAGTACCCAGCGAATGGAATCGTCGTCATCTGCAATCCAGACTGATCTCATCATTTCCCCCGTCAAATCATGTTTCAATGAAAAGGCTTACGCCCTGACCAGTGGCAGCCTGATCAGAAACTCGGTATGCCCCGGAACGCTTTCGCACTCGATAATGCCGCCATGCTGCTGGATCAGCGTTTGAGACAACGTCAGGCCCAGACCGCTTCCCCCTTCCGTTCCCGATACCAGCGGATTGAAAATTTTCTCGATGAGCTCAGCCGGTATTCCGGGTCCGTTATCGATAATATGCAAATTCAGTGCCAGTTTATAGCGAACTCTGGCAAGCGTTACCTGTCGTGAGACCCGTGTCTTGAAAACCAGTTCCGCGTCCCCTTGCCTTATCCTGTCCGTCAACACATTCGTTGCATTTTGGGCGATATTCAGAACTGCCTGAATCAATTGCTCCTTGTCCCCTGTAATTTCAGGGATAGACAGGTCGTAATCCCGCCAGATTTTCAATCCCTTCGGATGTTCTGCCAGTATGAGGCTCCGGACCCTTTCGCACACTTCGTGAATATTGATATCGTTTTCGATATGCGGACGCCGGTGCGGCACCAGTAACCTGTCCACCAGCTTTTGCAGTCTTTCCGTTTCCTTGACAATGACTTGTGTATATTCGCGCAAATCCTTCATTTCCCGGGTCGGCAATTCCATTTCAAGAAGCTGTGCCGCACCACGAATGCCACCCAGCGGGTTCTTGATTTCATGGGCCAGATTCCGGACGAGTTCCTTGTTTGCCTGAGTCTGGTCGACCAGCCTGTTTTCCCTTTCCTGCCGGATTTGTGCAATATTTTCACGAAGCTCTATCAGCACGGAAGCTTCAGGCAAATCGACCGGTTTGACGATGCAATGAACGTGCAGGGCTGCCCTGCCGATTCTTTCCAGCACCAGTTCCTGCCGCATCTCGAGGCAATCATGTGAAACGACCTGTTCGCACAGTGTTTCCAGTACGTCTCCATTTGGAAAAAACTGTTTCAGATTCTGGGACAGCAAGACCTTCGAAGAACTTTCGAACAAATCCTCGGCTGCCGGATTGACATAAACAATCGCCCCGTCCCGATCCAGAATCAGGACGGCACAAGCCAGCAAATCCAGTCCTTTCAAGGAATCCATCATGGCCAAACCCGGTTTTTTCCCATTTTATGAAGCGTCATAAAAAAAGGCGAAGTTTTCCATCTTCGCCTCTCTCCTTATCCTGCCAGATTCACCTTACAGTGAATAATACATATCGTATTCAACCGGATGAGGCGCCATACGGAAGCGCTGTACTTCCTGCATCTTCAGTTCGATATAGGCGTCAATCATCACATTGCTGAAAACCCCGCCGCGAGTCAGGAACTCACGATCCGCGTCCAGTGCTTCCAGAGCCTGCTCCAGAGAAGAACACACGGTCGGGATCAGGGCATCTTCTTCCGGTGGCAAATGGTACAGGTCTTTCGAAGCCGGTTCACCCGGATGAATCTTGTTCTGCACCCCATCCAGCCCGGCCATCAGCAAGGCAGCGAAACACAGGTACGGGTTGGCCAGCGGATCAGGGAAACGGGCTTCCACGCGACGTGCCTTCGGATTGGCGACATGCGGAATACGGATCGATGCCGAACGGTTACGGGCCGAATAGGCCAGCTTGACCGGTGCCTCGAAACCCGGAACCAGACGTTTGTATGAATTGGTACCCGGATTGGTGATCGCATTCAGGGCACGTGCATGCCTGATGATGCCGCCGATGTAATACAGGGCAAAATCGGACAGGCCTGCATAGCCGTCACCGGCAAACAGGTTCTTGCCGTCTTTCCAGACCGACTGATGGACGTGCATGCCGGAACCGTTATCTCCCATGATCGGTTTCGGCATGAACGTTGCCGTTTTGCCGTAAGTATGGGCGACATTCCAGATGATGTATTTCATGTTCTGTGTCCAGTCGGCACGTTCGACCAGTGTCGAGAAACGTGTGCCGATTTCATTCTGGCCTGCACCCGCCACTTCGTGGTGATGAACTTCGACAGGAATGCCCATCCGTTCCATCAGGGTACACATTTCAGAACGCATGTCCTGAAAACTGTCGATCGGAGGAACCGGGAAATAACCACCCTTGACAGCCGGGCGATGGCCGGTATTGCCGCCTTCGATCTTGAGACCGGTCGACCATGAACCTTCTTCCGAATCGATTTTGAAAAAACAGCCGGACATATCGTTATTCCAGCGAACGCTGTCGAAAATGAAGAATTCCGGTTCAGGCCCGAAAAAAGCGACATCACCCAGTCCGGAGGATCTCAGGTGCGCTTCCGCCCGCTTGGCAATCGAACGCGGATCGCGGTCATAGCCCTTGCCGTCGGACGGTTCGATCACGTCGCATTGCATGAAAAGGGTCGGATCTTCCATGAACGGGTCCAGTTGGGCCGTTGCCGGATCGGGAACCAGCAACATATCGGAAGCCTGAATTCCTTTCCATCCTGCAATAGAAGAGCCGTCAAATGCATGTCCTTCCTCGAATTTGTCCAAATCGAAACTCGACACAGGCACACTGACATGCATTTCCTTGCCTCTTGTATCGGTAAAACGGAAATCGATAAACCTGACTTCGTTTTCCTCAATCATCTTCAAGACATCTTCTGCACTCCTGGACATACATTTCTCCTAAATAATCCTGTTGGTCATGGCTTTACTGTTCTCTTACAATCGGGCGTTCTTTAATGAACCGATATCTTTACATGCATATTCCGTGCCAGATTTTTTCAAAACCGACAATTTACGCTTACTGGCAAATACCGAAAACGCTTCAAGCTCTATTCCCCGATGATTGCACCATAGCGGTGCATTATATCGCTTATTCATGCATTCATTCAGTGCAACTTTTTATTTGTCGCCCAGCTGATACTTCGCGCCGATCTCGTCAAGGCCCGCAACCAGCATGGAAAACGCCTCATCCAGTTTTTCGGGATGCCCCTTGACACCCAGTTCCACATAATTGCTCAGTCTGGTCTTTCCCATATGCGGCAGACTGAACACCCTGATCGCCGGGAAAAGACCCTCGATTTTCTCCATAAGAGGCGTCATTTTCGCTTCGACTGCGCCATACACCACAACCGATTTTTCGGCATATTCCGTCTGGTGGAACAGAGATTGGTGATACGTATCGAGTGCCCATTCAATCATGGCTTTCGCCATCTGCGGAAAACCAGGGACGAAATAATGGGTTCCATAAGAAAATCCCGGAATGCGATTGACCGGATTGGGAATGATTTTCGAACCGGCAGGATATTCTCCCATCTGGAGACGCCTGATATTGTCAGGAGAATCGTAATCGATATGATTGGGGTCTTTCGCCGTCTCGGCGATCCGTTCATAAATCTTTATTTTCGCTTCGGGATGCAATTCAAGGGGCTTGCCGACAGCAAGGGAAACGCATCGTCTGGTATGGTCATCGGGAGTGGAACCGATGCCCCCACAGCAGAAAACGATATCGGGAGTGGCAAAAGATTCCTTCAAAACCGAAACGATTCTGTCCGGATCGTCTCCGATATACCTCGCCCAGTCCAGTTGCAAACCGCGTTCTTTGAGAATTTGCACCACATTCGGGAAATGCTGGTCACTTCTTTTTCCCGACATGATTTCATCACCGATGATGATCAGTCCGATTGCCATGATAATTTATTCAAAAACTTTTTAATGAAAGATAAGAGACAAATTGATTTTCCATTCTGACATAATTTATGCTTGATGGTACTATTTAACATTAACAGTGTATTTTTTAATTGAAAATGATCGCGAGGTAAAAGATGACGACTCTCATTACCCTTCCTTCAGGTCTTCAATATCGGGACGAAGTTATAGGTACAGGAACCGAAGCGGGTAAAGGTTCTTCATTCGTAAAAGTCCACTATACCGGCTGGCTGAAAAATCCGGATGGAACGCCGGGCAAAAAGTTCGACTGCAGCCGTGAGCGGAACCAGCCTTTCACATTTCCCCTTGGCGTCTCTTACGTCATCCCGGGCTGGGATCATGGCGTCAAAGGCATGAAAGTGGGCGGCAGACGGACATTGTACATACCACCCAGGCTGGCTTACGGCCCCGCCGGTTTCGGCAATGTCATTCCACCCAATGCCGATCTGATCTTCGATATCGAACTCTTATCCGCCTGATACCGGCAATAAAAAAGCAGCTTTATAAGCTGCTTTTTTTGTTCATGGTTTATGCTCTTCTTCATTCACAAAAAACCATATTCGGCAAAAGAGTAGGTATTCTTGCCTGCAACGATGATGTGATCCAGTACCCGGATGTCCACGAGCCCCAAAGCCTGTTTCAGTGCATGCGTCAGTGTCTTGTCGGCATTGCTGGGGTCCGCTTTTCCGGATGGATGATTGTGGGCAAAAATGACACTGGCGGAATTATTCGCCAGCGCAGCCTTGACGACTTCCCTGGGATAAACACTTGTTTGTGACAGGGTTCCCCTGAACATTTCACTGCATTCGATCAATTTGTTTTTGATATCGAGATGCAAAACGACAAACGACTCATGCGTCAAACGGCTGAAATAAAGCTGGAGATAATTCATCACCTTGTCCGAAGAAGACAAGGTCACCCCGTTTTGCAAGTCCTCTGCCAACAGGCGTCTGGCCAGTTCCACAATCGCCTGCAACTGGGCGAATTTGGCGGGACCGATCCCGTTCAGGTCCGAAAAATCTTTCAGCTGGGCTGAAAACAGTCTGGAGAGTGATCCGAAATGCATCATGATTTCCCGCCCGAGATCGACGGCGCTCTTGCCACTCGTTCCGGTTCTGAGAAAAATTGCCAGCAGCTCGGCGTCGGACAGATACTGTGGGCCCCCCTTGATCAATCGTTCACGGGGTCTGTCGTGCGCGGGCCAGTCGGTGATAGCCATAATCTTATGTGTTAACCTTATTGAATAGTGTTCATCGGTTTTTATTGAATTGTGGAAATTTTATTTCAAACCGGCCTGATTAACAAAAAAATTATATTTATACTCTGTCTTTTTTGGCGATTATCCAACCATGCAACTGATATTGGCACAACCCAGAGGTTTTTGCGCAGGCGTCAAACGCGCCATCGAAACAGTGGAACGGGCACTGGAACTGTTTGGAAAACCCGTCTATGTCCGTCATGAAATCGTTCATAACACCCATGTGGTCAATCGCCTGAAAGAAATGGGCGCCATTTTCATCGAGGAACTGGATGAAGTTCCATCCGGCAGCGTGCTCATCTTTTCCGCACATGGCGTTTCACAGGCAATCAGAAAAGACGCCGGAACCCGTCAGCTGAAACTGTTCGATGCCACTTGCCCACTCGTTACCAAAGTACATGTCGAAGTCGCAAAAAACCGCAAAAACGGCCGTGAAATCATCGTAATAGGCCATAAGGGACATCCTGAAGTGGAAGGAACGATGGGACAAGCCGATACAGGGATGTATCTGGTCGATGGCTATAGCGATATCGAACAGTTGAAACTCGACAATCCCGATGCACTGGCTTACGTTTCCCAGACGACCTTGTCTGTCGACGATACGGCCGAAATCATCCATAAACTGAAAACCAGATTCCCGTCCATAGTCGAACCCAAACAGGCCGATATCTGTTATGCCACGACCAATCGTCAGGAAGCCGTCAAGCGACTGGCTGAAAAGGCTTCACTGATCATTGTCGTCGGCAGTCGCAACAGCTCGAACTCCAATCGCTTGCGCGACCCGCGGCGGGCGTCGCACTCTCCCGCGCTCCGCAGAGCGCACCACGGTCCGCCAGATACAGGCTGACCGGAAGCGTGCCGAGCAGTGTGGACGGGA
>OGXI01003075.1_pt1 | contig 11697 bp, 11 predicted proteins | sample 1576221 | NCBI WGS metagenome assembly OGXI01 (sample SAMEA3541523, study PRJEB24748) | human gut metagenome | biome: human gut; feature: human-associated habitat; material: faeces | place: China | collected 2012
GGTATTTCCTGTGACGGAAAAGAGATCATTTCCGTCACAGGAAATACCTGTAAAAAAGGCGCGGAATATGCAGTGAAGGAAGTGACAGATCCGACCAGGATCGTGACAACGACCGTTCGTGTGAAGAATGGAAATATGCCGGTGGTGTCAGTAAAGACAGCACAGGATATTCCGAAAGGAAAGATTTTTGACTGTGTGGAAGCGCTGCGGGATGTATGTGTGGAAGCACCGGTTCAGATCGGGGACGTGATCCTGGAGAATGCAGCAGGAACAGGCGTGGATATCGTGGCTACAGGAAATGTGAAGCAGATCATACAGTGATCTGCAAAGGATATATATACGGCAAACTGTATGCTTATAATATGTCAGCCCTCCGGCAGACAAAGCGAATAAAATAAACCTGAAAAGGCTTTTTTATCGCTTTGTTTGCTATGAAATGAAATATACAAAATACACAAAAAATATCAGCGCTTAAAAAGGATAATTGATTAAAAACAACAAAAAATATACATAAAAATAGATGAAAAATGTTGAAAATAAATAAATGCTATGATATAATCAGAAATATAAATTAGCAAAAATGCTCACAATGATGTAATGCATTGAATGGAGGATGATTAGAATGAAAGTATTTGGACATCGTGGTTTCAGCGGAGAATATCCGGAGAATACAATGTTGGCGTTTCAGAAAGCTGTGGAGGCTGGCTGCGAGGGAATCGAGCTTGATGTGCAGCTGACTAAGGATCTGGTTCCGGTGATCATGCACGATGAGAAGGTTGACCGTACCACGGATGGAAACGGATATATCTATGATCTTACATATGCCGAGCTGTGTAAACTGGATTGTAGTTATCCGGATAAGTTTGCCGGAAAATTCGGTAGGCTTCAGATTCCGACTCTGAGAGAGTATCTGGAGTGGATGGCAGAGGAGGAAGATCTGATCACAAACATCGAGCTGAAGAACAGTGTTTATTATTATGGTGGTATGGAAGAGAAGGTCATTGATATGATCTGCGAATATGGTCTGGAGGATCGGATCATTCTTTCCTCTTTCAATAACGCATCCATTGTATTGTGCAGACAGAGTGATGAGACTATTGCAGGAGGCTTTCTGGTAGAGAAATACGTGGATAATGCAGGGGTTTATGCAAGAACCTGTGATGTGCAGTATTATCATCCGAATCTGGAATACCTGAAGGAAGAGCATGTACGCAGCTGTTCCCAGAACGGGATCGGGGTGAATGTCTGGACTGTAAACGAGGAAGAGGATATGAGAAGGATGAAGCAATGGGGAGTAAACTCCATCATCACCAATTATCCGGACAGAGGAAGAGCAGTGGCAGACGAGGATTGATGTTGCGATGTAAAGACGCTTTCTGCGAGGCACATGCAGGAGGCAGGCTAAATTTGAAATCTCCGGCAGGAGGGGGTCCTGCTGCAGATCTATAAAAATAAAATAAAAAAACTATAATAATGTATTATGGAGGATTTTTACAATGGAGAAAGAAACAAGACCTTTTATTTCCTGGCAGCTTGCAGACGATTTTATGACTGCAGTATTTGAGAAAATGGGAGTTCCGACGGAGGATGCAAGACTTTGCGCTGACGTACTTCTGGAAAGTGACAGACGTGGAATTGAGAGCCATGGCTGCAACCGCTTTAAACCGATCTATATCGACCGTATCAAATCCGGAATTTTAAATCCTGTAACAAAGATCGATATCCTTAAAGAGACACCAACAACTGCAGTTCTCGATGCCAACGATGGTATGGGAATGGTAGCCAGCAAGAAGGCTATGGACATGTGTATCGAAAAAGCACATAAATACGGTATGGGTATGGTTGCAGTCCGTAACTCTTCCCATTATGGAATCGCAGGATATTGGACAGGCCTCGCAGCAAAGGAGAATATGATCGGTATCAGCGGTACCAACGCAAGACCATCCGTTGCACCGACATTTGGTGTTGAGAATATGCTTGGAACCAACCCACTGACATTTAGTATGCCTACAGATGAGCCGTTCCCGTTTACACTGGACTGTGCAACATCTGTTATCCAGAATGGCAAGATCGAATACTACGCACGTATCAACCATGATACTCCTAAGGGTCTTGTTATTTCCAGAGAAGGAGAGGAGCTTACAGATAGTGCAGAGATCCTTAAGAAGATCAGAAGCCAGCAGGCAGCACTTGCTCCTCTCGGTGGATTTGGTGAGACAACCGGAGGATATAAGGGATACGGATACTCTACTGTTGTTGAGATCCTTTCCGCAGCTCTTCAGTCCGGTCTCTTCCTGAAAGCTCTGGAAGGCAAGGATGAGGATGGAAAGATCCGTCCATATCATCTTGGACATTTCTTTATTGCTATCGACACAGAGGCATTTATGGGTGCAGAGGCATTCAAGAAAACATGCGGTGATATCCTGAGAGACCTGAGAGGCTCCGAGAAGGCTCCTGGACAGGAACGTATCTACACAGCAGGCGAGAAGGAATATGATGTATGGATGTATCGTAAGGATAAGGGAGTTCCGGTGACAGAGGCAGTTCAGAAAGAGTTTATCGGGCTTCGTGATGAATTCGGACTTACACAGTTCAAATTCCCATTTGAGAAATAATGTATCTGCAGAAGGGAAGTCCATAGGGGCTTCCCTTCTTTTAAAACATATATATGGTAAATATTTCTGGTCTTTGAAGCGATAAACTGATACAATAAGAATGATATCTTCAAACAATGCGCGGAGATAGAATGATATTGTGTGAATATTGCGGAGGAAGAGAGAATATGAACAAAGAATTTCTGGACGCGATCGAGGCGAACCCGATCATAGCGGCTGTAAAGGATGAACAGGGGCTTCAGAACTGTCTGGGCAGAGAAGAGCTTACCGTGATCTTTATCCTGTATGGAGATATCCGTTCTATTGGGGGAATTGTGGAGCGGATCCACCAGGCGGGGAAGATCGCGATGGCACATATAGACCTGATCACAGGTTTAAGTTCGAAAGAGGTTTCTGTGGATTATATTTGCAAAAATATCCATGCAGACGGGATCATTTCAACAAAAGCATCCATGATCAACAGGGCGAAGAAGCTTGGAATGTATACAGTTCTGCGTTTTTTCCTTATTGATTCCATGGCGATCAAGAATATTGAGAATCTGGGAAATCAGCATGAGCAGCTGCCGGATGTAGTGGAGGTTCTGCCGGGGGTGATGCCGAAGATTCTTAAACAGATATGTAAAACAAGCAAGGTGCCTGTGATCGCAGGCGGTTTGATCTCCGATAAGGAGGATGTAATGGGAGCGTTGGGTGCGGGGGCAGCAGCGGTTTCCACTACAAATCAGAAGGTATGGGAATTGTAAGGCTGCAGAGGCATTGATCTGCAGCAAAGAAATGTATTGGAGGATTTTTATATGGCAAAATATGTTATGGCGCTGGATTCCGGAACGACCAGTAACCGCTGTATTCTTTTTGATGAAAGCGGAAGGATCCGCAGTGTGGCACAGAAGGAGTTTATCCAGCATTTTCCGAAACCGGGATGGGTAGAGCATGATGCAGGTGAGATCTGGTCCACACAGCTTTCTGTTGCCAGAGAGGCTATGAACCAGATTGAGGCAACGGCAGAGGATATTGCAGCGATCGGTATCACCAATCAGAGAGAAACCACCATTGTCTGGGATAAGAATACGGGACAGCCGGTTTATCATGCCATCGTATGGCAGTGCAGAAGAACTTCAGAATACTGCGACAGTCTGAAAGCGAAGGGACTGGAAGAAAAATTCCGTCAGAAAACAGGACTTGTTATTGACGCGTATTTTTCTGCCACCAAAGTAAAATGGATCCTGGATAATGTGGAGGGCGCCCGCGAAAGAGCAGAGAAGGGAGAGCTTCTGTTTGGTACCGTGGAGACCTGGCTGATCTGGAAGCTGACCAAGGGAGCTGTTCATGTAACAGATTATTCCAATGCATCCAGAACGATGATGTTCAATATCAATACACTGGAGTGGGATGATGAGATCCTGGAGGAGCTTGACATTCCGAAATGCATGCTTCCGCAGGTAAAAGAGTCCAGTGAGATTTATGGTGAGACAGATCCGTCCTTTTTCGGTGGAAGGATCCCGGTAGCCGGTGCTGCCGGTGACCAGCAGGCGGCGCTGTTCGGACAGGCCTGCTTTGAGAAAGGTGAAACCAAGAATACATACGGAACCGGTGGTTTTCTTCTGATGAATGCAGGAGATAAACCGGTATTTTCCAATAACGGGCTGGTTACAACCATCGGATGGGGACTTAACGGAAAGATCACTTATGTTCTGGAGGGATCCGTATTTGTGGCTGGTGCTGCGATTCAGTGGCTTCGTGATGAGCTTCATCTGGTGGATTCCGCATCGGATACCGAGTATTTTGCGGGAAAAGTACCGGATGCAAACGGCTGCTACGTCGTGCCTGCATTTACGGGACTTGGAGCTCCTTACTGGGATCAGTATGCCCGTGGCACGATCGTGGGATTGACCCGTGGTGTAAATAAGTATCATATTGTGCGTGCGACTTTGGAATCTCTTGCATATCAGGTCAATGATGTGCTGGAGGTTATGAAGGAAGATGCCGGAAGTGACCTTGCAGTTCTTCGTGTAGACGGCGGAGCAAGTGCAAACAATCTTCTTCTGCAGATTCAGGCCAATATCAGTAATGTGGCTGTAGAACGTCCGGAATGTATTGAAACAACTGCTCTTGGTGCCGCATATCTGGCAGGTCTTGCTGTGGGCTTCTGGAAAAGCAAGGAGGCAGTACAGGAAAGCCGTGATGTGGAACGTATTTTCCGCACGGAGATCGATGACGAGAAGCGAAATGCCATGGTAAAAGGCTGGAGAGCTGCAGTAGGCTGCTCCAGAGACTGGATCAAAAAGATCCAGTAAAAGGTAAAAAAAAGTCATGCAGCGGGACCGGATGAAAATGTCCTGTGCATGGCTTTTTTGCGCTTTCGGAATGTCACAGACAGACCGTCATAGTAAGCAATCGCGGAACAGATCCGCCGGAGTTTACAGAGTGGTCAGATCGATCCTGTAATCGTCGGAACCCTCTCCGTCAGCAGTGTAGTAAGCTGCTCTTTCTTCTGCATTTACATAGATGTGGAGCTCTTTGCCTTTCAGGCCTTTTGCTTCTGCATCTTTCTTAACAGCTACCTCAAGGTCGGCAACTGTGATGGATGTCTCAAAAATTTCAAGTGTGATGCCGCTGATCTTATGATTTTTTACAGTGTTCTTAACTTCTTCTACTACTTCTGGTGCCTTGGCTGCTACAGTCTCTGTTGCTTTTTTGACTGCTTTAACGGTTTTTTCAGCTGCAGGTGTTTTTTCAATCTTTTCTACAGTTGATTTCACGGTAGCTTTGGCTTTGGTGGTTGCGCTCTTCAGGTTGCTTGTTCTGCTGTTTCTTCTTTTTTCCATAATGGAACACTCCCTTCCACATATCTCGCTGACAGAACTGATCTGTCGGAATATGTACCTGTTTACAGTATCATGAATCCGGTGGAAAGTCAAATTTTTGCTTGGGTGTTGCATTTCCGGCGGTTGTCGTATAAACTGGATTACAGAGAAAATCAGACAGGGGTACAGAGATTGAAGAATATTCAGGAAGATATTAAAACAGGAAAATTTAAGCAGGCATATCTCCTTTACGGTGAGGAAGCCTATCTGAAACAACAATATAAAAGAAATCTGGTGAAGGCTCTGAACCCGGACGATGATACCATGAATTTCACCAGATATGAAGGGAAGGGAATCGATGTCCGGGAGCTTTTGAGTCTTTGTGATACCATGCCCTTTTTTGCAGAGCGAAGAGTAGTCCTTCTTGAGGATACGGGATTCTTTAAGAATAAATGTGAGGAACTGGCAGATTATATGAAAGCTCTGCCTGATTATCTGTATCTGGTGTTCTGCGAGTCTGAAGTATGTCGAATATTTCAGGTATGCTCATTCCAGCCGTATGTACAAGGCGGTAAAAGCCTGCGGCAGCATCGGGGAATTTAAACAGCAGGATGAAAAGACTCTTATGCGGTGGGCAGCAGGAATCCTTGGAAAAAATGGCCGCAGGATCACCCAGAGAGATGTGGAGCTTTTGCTGACCATGACGGGAACAGATATGGGAAATATAAGGATGGAGCTGGAAAAGCTGATCTCCTATACAGTTGGAAGAGATGTTGTGACTGCTGCAGATATCCGGGCTGTCTGTACTACACAGACAACCAATAAGATCTTTGATATGGTGCGTGCGGTGACGGAGAAGAACCAGAAGCGGGCCCTGGATCTGTACTATGACCTTCTGACTCTTCGGGAACCGCCAATGAGGATATTGTTTCTTCTGGCGAAACAGTTTCGTCAGATCTGCCTGACCAAGAAAATGTCGCAGGAGGGTCTTTCTCAGACTGAGATCGCTTCCAAACTGGGAGTACCCTCTTTTGTTGTGCGGAATCTGGCGTCCTGTGCCAGATCCTACACTGTGGAAGAACTGGAGAATGCTGTGCGGGATTTTGTGGATGCGGAAGAGGCGGTAAAGACAGGTACACTTGGAGATGTGCTCAGCGTGGAGCTTCTGATCGTGAAGTACAGCTCGGCGAGAGCAGTGAGGGCCTGAGTTTTACGAAGACGGGTTCTTCCACAGGGTCGCTCCGTTGTCCCTGAGCCATTTTTCGCAGGCTTTATACTCCGGCATCACAGATGCCACCACTGCATAAAAGGCAGGGGAATGATTCATTTCTTTTCTGTGGGAAAGTTCGTGTACCACAACATAATCCAGGACTTTTTCCGGGGCGAAGATCAGCCGCCAGTTGAAATTCAGGTTTCCTTCGCTGGTGCAGCTTCCCCAGCGGGTTTTTTGTTCCCGGATCGTGATACGGCCGTAGGTTACGCCCATTTTTCTGGCGTAGGCTGCGGTTTTTCTTTTGAATATTTTTCTGGCGGATTCCATATAATAACTGCGGCGGAATTCCGAAAGAGGCGGATTTTCAGCCGGGGACTGTGCCGGCTCAGTGGCAGCGTGTGAGAGATGCTCCAGGATCCAGCTTTCTTTCTGTGAGAGAAAACGATGGATGGTGGAATCTGGCATTGTGTGTGGAGCGCGGACAGTCACCTGACCGGAAACGCTGACCTGGATCGCCAGGGTTTTCCGGCTGCTGCGGATAATGCGGTAGGGAAAGGGATGAGATATCATAAAAAACTCCTTTTGGTCAATGCAGAAATCTATATACAAAAAAGACAGTCGCTGACGGTTCGACTGTCTTTCCTTTTACTTATAAGCTTATAACTAAAATATTCCGTGGTCTATTACGCAATGCTGTTGACAGCTTTGGAAAGACGGGAAATTTTTCTGGCGCAGTTATTTTTGTGATAAACGCCCTTGGATGTAGCTTTGCTGATTGTGGAGATTGCGTCCTTAAGAGCAACCTCTGCAGCTGCCTTATCCTTATTCTCAACTGCTGTCTCAACTTTCTTGATGGAAGTCTTAACTGCAGAACGGATTGCTTTGTTTCTTGCAGCCTTAGTGCTGTTAACTAAGATTCTCTTCTTTGCGGATTTAATGTTAGCCAATTCGTACACCTCCGATTCCTTAAAAATATAATATTAAATTACATTCACAGGAACAGACACGGGCGCTCCTATGAAACATGCTTATATATATTATTATACGTGCACAGGAATGTCAAGATGTTTTTCGCAAAAATTCAAAAAAATATGCGAAAAATACCAGATGCTGTGTGTAAAAGCGGAAATGATACATATTTATGGGAAAAAGGGAAATAATAAAAGGGAAAACACCGGAAAAGCTGCAGGCAGCAGCGAAAAAGTCTTTTTGATTTTACAGAAAAAGAGGATGAGAGTATGGCTGGAAGGAGCAGAATCAGAACAGACCTGGCACTGGAAGCAACGGAACGCTTTCGGGAGGAAAATGTAGAAGTACATGGAGTAGAGATCAGGGAAAAATACGATGAGGAAAAGGAGGTGCGTACTACAGTTGTAAGGATCACAACGGAAAACGGAGCCAGGGCCATGGGAAAACCACAGGGCACCTATATTACCATTGAGGCACCGGATCTTTCCGTTCCGGATGAGGATTATCACAGGGAGATTTCTGAAGAAGTGGCACATCATTTAAGGGAACTGATCGATCTTGGACGTCAGTTGTCAATTCTGGTGGTAGGGCTTGGAAATCAGGAGATTACTGCAGATTCCCTTGGTCCTCGTACAGTTTCCAATCTTCACATGACAAGGCATGTGATCCGGGAATATGGGCTGAAGAGCAATGGACATATGAAAATGCACCAGATCAGCGGGATCGTTCCGGGTGTGATGGCACAGACCGGAATGGAAACTCTGGAAATTGTTCGTGGTGTTGTTTCTGAGACAAAGCCGGATTTGGTGATCGCCGTAGATGCGCTGGCGGCCAGAAGTACGACAAGACTTAACCGGACGATCCAGATCACGGATACCGGGATCAGTCCGGGCTCCGGCGTGGGAAATCACAGGGAAGGCCTGAATGAAGAAAATCTTTCGGTCCGTGTGATCGGGATCGGTGTTCCGACTGTGGTGGATGCGGCTACTATTGTCCATGATTCCATGGCGGAGCTTCTGGAGGCGCTGGAGGAAGATGAGCAGAAGGAGTTTCTGGAAGAAATGATCTCGCCGAAGCTTTACACCATGTTTGTAACACCAAAGGATGTGGATGAAACGGTACGGTATTTAAGCTTTACCATTTCCGAGGGACTGAATCTGGCTTTTTCCGATAGTCTAATCGAAGAGGACAGGTCATAAAATACCATAAGAGGTGATCGTGGGTGACGAATATCCAGAGGGCTTTCTGCGTGGTTTTGAGCCTGATCTTCCTGTGTGTGGTGGCTGTCCTTCCGGGAGATTTTTTCAGGCATGGTGAGATCTACAGACAGCTGCCGCTGTATTGCTTTCTGGAAAAGAAAGCTCTGCAGAAGGAAAATGGCAGAGATAGGGAAACAGAGATGCTTTTGCAGGAAAAAAACGCAGAGCATCTGGGTGAAGAAGTGGAAGCAGAGAACCGAAAAGAGCAGGAGACGCTGCTGATGGCCGAGGCGGAAGAGGTAGAGAAGAAAGAAGAGCTTCAGAAGAAAGAAGAGCTTCAAAAGAAAAAAGAAATTCAAAAGAAAGAAGCGGAAGAGGCAGAGAAAAAATCTTCTGACGGCAAAAAAAGTGAAAAGGAGACCGGTAAGGAAAATGCAGAGCCGGAAGTTACGGAGTCGGGGGACACAGGACAGAAAGTTGCAGAACAGGAGACTCCGGCGTCAGAGGAGAACCGATCCGGTGAAAATACCGCGAAGGAACAGGAGACAGTGGCACTGCCACATCCGCAGATTGATTTGTCTCAGGCGAAACTGGCAGATTTTGACTATGTGATGAATCAGTTTTTTATATTGGATTCCAATACGGAAACGAATGCGCAGCAGATCAGTGCGCCCCGTTTTCTGAAGAAGGATCTGTCCGTTAAAAAGGATTCATCGGTACCCCAGATTCTGATCTATCATACCCATTCCCAGGAGGCTTTTGCAGATTCAAGAGAAGGACAGACTGAGGACACCATCGTAGGAGTGGGAGATCATCTTACTGAACTTCTGGAAAAAACATACGGGTACCAGGTCATTCATATAACAGATCCCTTTGATATGATGGGAGGAACACTGGACAGGAGCAAGGCTTATGATTATGCCAGGGCATCCATAGAAAAAGTGCTGGAGGAAAACCCCACCATTGAAGTTGTGATCGACCTTCACAGAGATGGTGTGCCGGATGACCGGCATCTGGTAACGCAGGTGAATGGAAAACCTACTGCTCAGCTGCTTTTTTATAATGGATTAAGCTATACAGTCAGTCAGGGGGCAGTGAGTTATCTGCCCAATCCTTACATAGAAGAGAATCTGGCATTTTCCTTTCAGCTGGAATATCAGGCGGCACAGTATTACCCCGATCTTTACCGGGGGATCTATCTGGCAGGTCTTCGCTATAATCTGCATCTTAAGCCACGTGCGCTGCTTCTGGAGGCCGGAGCGCAGACAAATACCGTGGAGGAAGTCCGAAATGCCATGGAACCTTTTGCAGATATCTTAAACAGAGTTCTGAAAGGCAGTGACAAAGAAGACTGAAATATGGTATGATAAAGAGCAGTATGGAAAAATATGCGTTCTGAACGCTTTATACGAGAGAAATTTAAGGAGGACTTCCTGAATGATAGACCAGAGTAAAATTCGGAATTTTTGTATCATTGCACATATCGACCATGGCAAGTCAACACTTGCGGACCGTATCATCGAGATGACGGGACTTCTTACCGAAAGGGAAATGCAGGCCCAGGTTCTGGATAACATGGATCTTGAGAGAGAACGAGGGATCACCATCAAATCCCAGGCGGTTCGTATTGTATACAAAGCCAAGGACGGAAATGAGTATATTTTTAACCTGATCGATACCCCGGGACATGTAGACTTTAACTATGAGGTTTCCCGAAGCCTTGCTGCCTGTGACGGAGCAATCCTTGTTGTGGATGCAGCACAGGGAATCGAAGCTCAGACACTTGCCAATGTATATATGGCACTGGACCATGATCTGGATGTGGTTCCGGTGATCAATAAGATCGACCTTCCAAGTGCGGATCCGGAGCGTGTTATCAATGAGATCGAGGATGTGATCGGAATTGAGGCGCAGGATGCACCGCAGATCTCCGCAAAAACAGGACTGAATGTAGACCAGGTCCTGGAGCAGATCGTCAATAAGGTCCCGGCGCCGTCGGGGGATGTGGATGCACCGCTGAAGGCTCTGATCTTTGACTCTGTTTATGACCCTTATAAGGGCGTTATCGTATTTTGCAGAGTGAAGGACGGACGTGTGAAAAAGGGCACGAGGATCCATATGATGGCGACCGGATTCACCACGGAGGTTGTGGAGGTTGGATATTTTGGAGCGGGTCAGTTTATCCCATGTGACGAGCTGACAGCAGGCATGGTCGGATATATCACAGCCAGCATCAAGAATGTCCGTGATACCCGCGTGGGTGATACGGTAACGGATGCGGACAACCCCTGTGCAGAGGCACTTCCGGGATATAAGAAGGTAAACCCTATGGTTTATTGTGGCCTTTATCCGGCAGATGGTGCCAAGTACGGCGATCTCCGTGACGCACTGGAGAAGCTTCAGCTCAACGATGCTTCCCTTTATTATGAACCGGAGACATCGGTCGCTCTTGGATTTGGTTTCCGCTGCGGCTTCCTGGGACTTCTTCATCTTGAGATCATTCAGGAGCGTCTGGAGAGAGAGTATAACCTGGATCTTGTAACTACAGCACCGAGTGTTATCTATAAGGTCTATAAAACCAATGGTGAGATCATCGAGCTGACCAATCCCACCAACCTTCCGGATCCTTCAGAGATCGAATACATGGAAGAGCCTATGGTGAAGGCGGAGATCATGGTAACCACAGAGTTCATTGGTGCGATCATGGATCTTTGCCAGGAGAGACGTGGTCAGTATGAAGGCATGGAATATATGGAAGAAACCCGTGCACTCCTGAAATACAGACTGCCGCTGAACGAGATCATTTATGATTTCTTTGATGCACTGAAATCACGTTCCAGAGGTTATGCATCCCTGGATTACGAACTGGACGGATATGAGAGAAGTGAGCTTGTGAA
>OGXI01003078.1_pt1 | contig 11694 bp, 9 predicted proteins | sample 1576221 | NCBI WGS metagenome assembly OGXI01 (sample SAMEA3541523, study PRJEB24748) | human gut metagenome | biome: human gut; feature: human-associated habitat; material: faeces | place: China | collected 2012
CACATCCGGGTCCGTCGGCACATCGGGGTCTGTGGGAATCTCGGGCCAGGGGTAGTCCGTAGATTTTCTGATCGAACCTGAGGATCTCAAGGCCGGGGCCATCGTCTGCGATGTGGCAAGACCGCGTAACGTTTCGCGTGAGGTAGCTTCCAAACGCAAAGATGTGCTGGTCATAGAAGGCGGTGTGATCAAGGTGCCGGGTAATGTCGATTTCCATTTCGATTTTGGCTTCCCGCCGCAGACTTCTTTTGCCTGTATGGCAGAAACAATGATTTTGGCACTGGAAAAGCGTTATGAAAATTTTACTCTGGGACGGAAACTGACTATCGAACAGATCGATACGATCTCGCAATTAGCCCGTAAACACGATTTCAGTCTGGCTGGCTTCCGCAATTTTGAACGGGCCGTTACAGATGAAGAAATCGCGCATATCCAGGGTTTTGTCGAACAGGAACTGGCAATGCGTAATATCTGAGGTTGACAATAAACCAACAAAAAATTATAATTTAACCTAGTACATTATATTATTTATCCGTTGATCCCAGTGTCAGGCATTGCTGCTTGGCACTGTTTGTATTGTGAGGCGGCGGAAAAATATGATTTTAAAGGAGTAATACCATGGGTGCTAAAGAAACTATTTTAACGGCCGAAGGTTTAAGAAAACTGGAGGACGAATTAGAAAATCTTCGTTCTGTAAAACGTCAGGAAGTTGCCGAGCGTATTAAAGTAGCCATTTCCGTCCTTCATGCCCTTCTGGGCCTCAAAACGGACGCGGGACAGGGTGTCAACACCCTCCTGATCGTTGGTCTTGACAACAACCAGATCCAGCTCGTCGCCCTCTTTAACAAGGTCTTCCATCTTGGCGTTGGGGTCATGGCTCATCTCGCGCAGGGGCACAATGCCGGTGTGCTTGGAGCCGTCGACACCGACGATGCACTCCGTCGGGGAAACGCTGATGACCTTGGCTTTTACGATCTTTCCGGTGTAAACATTTGCATTGGCTTCGGTAGCTTTGAGCATCTCCTCGAAGCTCATGTCGTCACGGATCTCTTCACTCATACTGTTAAGTACCTCCTCAATTATAGACGAAGGCGTTGAAGCCCCGGCTGTCACGCCCACACGCGCCGCACCAGCAAGCCATGCAGGGTCGAGTTCATCAGCAGTCTCGACGTTGATGGCCTTGGTATGCCGCGCGGCGACCTGTAACAGCTTTTGGGTATTGGAAGAATGATGACCACCAATGACGACCATGTGATCGCATTTTTGGCTGAGGTCTTCCGCTTCCTGTTGCCTCGCCCACGTTGCATTACATATTGTATCAAAAATTTCGGCTTTTGTACACTGTTTTTTTAAAAAATCCTTGCACTTTTCCCAGCTTTCCACACGGAAAGTCGTCTGCGCCACCACATAGATAGATTTTTGTTGCAAAAGTTCTGGGAGTGTTTTCTCCAGTTCTTCCAGATTGGCGAAAACTTTCACTTTTCCCTTTGTGTGGCCGACAATCCCCTGCACTTCAGGGTGGCTGGCGTCGCCCGCAACCAACAAAAGTGCATGATTTTCGTCTGCCCTCATAGCAATTTTATGGATTTTTGCTACGAACGGGCAGGTAGCATCGTGATACGCCAGGCGGCGTGTGCTTATTTCGTCGTAGACCGTCTGGGGCACGCCGTGGCTGCGGATGATGACCTCGTACCCATCGGGCACGCTGGCCACATCGGGGCAGGTCAGGGCGCCTTTGGCCTCCAGATCCTCCACCACCTGGGGGTTGTGGATCAGCGGGCCGAGGGTGGCCACTTTGTGGCCGTCGGCCAGCAGGTCATAGGTCAGCTTGACTGCGCGGTCCACGCCAAAGCAGAACCCCGCGGTCTTGGCACGGATAATATTCATCGTTATACCTCGTTTTTCAGGTTATGCGCCCTGGGTCTCTCCCTCTGCTGCTTCGGGCAGTGCGGGTTTTTCGGCGGGCTGTGCTGCCTCGGCGGGTTGTGCGGCGGGCTTTGGCTCCCCGGCAGGCTTCGCCTTTTCGGCAGCCTTGGGGGCGGGGTCGTCGGCCTCAACAGTCTCGGCTGCCTGCACGTCAAAAGCGTTGGCTTTCAGCAGGGCTTCCAGCTCGTCCTTCAGGCGGTTCTTCATGCGGCGCAGTTCGGCGATCTTGTGGCTCTGGTCCTTGATCTGCAGGTCAGCGGCAGGGATAGCCTCGCCAAAGACGATGCGCACCTTGCAGAAGAGATGCAGCCGCCCGTCCTTGGTGCCGTAGATGATGCGCACCGGCAGCATATCGGCCCCGGCTGCGGCAGCAATGACGAACGCGCCGCTCTTGATCATGCCCAATTTACCGGTCTTGGTACGGGTGCCCTCGGGGAAGATCATGACGCCGGTACCGTTTTTGCACTCGTTCGTAATTTTTTCCAGCGTGACGGTGTCGCCCTTGCCGCGCTCGATGGACACCGCGCCCATGCAGCGCAGGAACCACCCCGCCAACGGATTTTTGAACAGTTCCTCTTTGGCCAGGATGCGCAGGCGCTTCCAGTCAAAAATCGTAATGGCGATGAGCACAGGGTCCAGGTTGGCGATATGGTTGGGCGCAATGACGTAGGCACGGCCATCCCGGACGGCTTTCAGGTTTTCGCGGCCGATGACCTGGATGCGGAACACGATGTGCGCCAGCACCCAGACGATGGGCAGCAGGATCCAATACAACAGCATAGCGCGTCCCCCTTAAATATGTGCAAGAATCGTGCGCTTGAGCAGCTCGAAGCTTTCGTCAAAGCCGATGTCGCTGGTGTCCACCAGGATGGCATCGTCGGCCTGCTTCAGCGGGGCGATGGCCCGGTGGGTATCCTGGTAGTCGCGCTGCCGGATGTCGGCCAGCACGGTGGCGAAGTCGGCAGGCTGGCCTTTTTCTTCCAGTTCCTTGCGGCGGCGCTCGGCGCGGGCCTCGGCGCTGGCGGTGAGGAAAATTTTCACGGTAGCGTTGGGCAGCACCACGGTGCCGATGTCCCGGCCATCCATCAGGATGTTCTGGTCCGCAGCCAGCCCGCGCTGGGTGTCCAGCAGAAAGGCGCGCACCGGCGGATGGGCCGACACAGCGGAGGCCGCCATGCCGATGTTCTCGGCGCGGATGGCGTCGCTGACGTCTTCGCCGTTGAGGTAGATGTGCTGGGCGCCGTCCACCAGGCGGATGGCTAGCTTGATTTGGGGCAGCAGCGCCGTTACAGCGGCTTCGTCCTTGGGGTCGACCCCGGCGCGCACGGCGTACAGGCCGATGGAACGGTACATAGCGCCGGTATCCACATAGACGTAGCCGAGATCTTTCGCCAGCCGTTTCGCCAGGCTGGATTTCCCCGCCCCGGAGGGCCCATCAATTGCTACAGAGATCATTTTTATCACCTTTTATAAATAAAATCTTTTTATCAACCGTCCTATGCAGGGGGCGATGCTTGCATCGGCCCCTACATCCACCTCAGGGCAATTTGTAGGGGGCGGCGTCCTCGACGCCCCGCACCTCACATCGCCCTTACCGCTGCCTGCGCGGTGGACCAGGCGATCTGCAAATTGTACCCGCCGGTGCGGGCGTCCACGTCCAGCACCTCGCCGGCAAAGTACAGCCCACTGCACAGCTTGCTGGCCATGGTCTTGGGGTCCACTTCCTTCACGTCCACGCCGCCGGCGGTGACCACGGCGTGCTCCTTGTCGCCCAGGGCCGTGACTGGCACCTGCCAATGCTTGCACAGCTGCACCAGCGCCTGCTTCTGCTCCTTTGTAATTTGCGCGGCGCGGGTCGCGGGGTCGACGCCCCACTTTTCCACCGCCACCGGCCGCATCGAGTTGGGCAGCAGCTTGGCCAGCGCGCCCTGGACGCTGTGGGCGCCCTGCTCGGCAAAATCGCGGGTCAAGCGGTCGTACAGCGTCTTTTCATCCAGCGCGGGCTTTAAGTCAAACTCGCAGATATAACGGTGCTTCGCTATATCCTCAATATAAGTACTGGCCGAGAGCACCAGCGGCCCGGACAGGCCAAAATGGGTAAACAGCGCTTCGCCCTGCTCGGTGAACAGCTCCTTGCCGTCGCACAACAGGGTCAGCCGCACGTTGCGCAGGGCCAGACCCATCATGCGGCGGCAGGCCGGGTCCGGGCTGATGAGGCTGCACAAACTGGGCTGCGGCGTCACGATGGTATGCCCCGCCTGCCGCGCCAGCTTGTAGCCGCTACCGTCGCTGCCGGTGGCCGGGTAGCTGATGCCCCCGGTGGCGATGAGGGTGTTCTCTGCCCGCAGTGTCTCGCCCCGGTCGGTGACAGCGCCCTTGCAGACGCCATCCTCTAACAGCAGCTTTTTAGCGCTGCCGCGCACAAATTCTGCATCCCGGGCATAGTCCCGCAGGGCCGCCAGCACATCGGCGGCGCGGTCGCTTTGGGGAAAGACCCGGCGGCCGCGCTCGGTCTTCAGCGGCACGCCCAGTTCCTCAAACAGCTGCATGGCCGAGGCCGGCGGGAAGGCGTACAGGCTGGAATACAAGAACCGCCCGTTATGCCGCACGTAGGGCAAAAACTCCCGCACGTCGCTGTCGCTGGTGACGTTGCAGCGGCCCTTGCCGGTAATGAGCAGCTTCTGCCCCGGGCCTTTGGGGTTGTGCTCCAGCACCGTCACTGTCAGGCCCTTGGCGCAGGCCGCGCCCGCCGCCATCAGGCCTGCGGCGCCTCCGCCGATGACCAATAGATCCGTCATGCGTTATCCTTTCTCTTTTTCCCAATGGGCCGTCCGTACAAAAACAGCCCGGTAAACGCGTATCCATTTGTATTATTACGAAGAGTACTCCGTTAAGGAAATTGCAGAGATATTAGAGAAGAAAGAGACTACGATACGGTCTCTTTTGAAACGCGGGCGGGAGAAACTAGCGAGGATGCTTCCTCAGCAGATGAAAGGAGATGATGGTCATGCAGCAGGAATATAAAGAAGCAATGGAAAAAATTTCCCTTAGTGACAGCGATAAAAAGCGAATACTTGCCAATGTGAAAAAAGCCTGTGAAGAGTCGGAAGAAAAAGTGATTTCGATGGACGAATTTAAGAAAAGACCACGTTTCTCCGCTCGTCAAAAAGGAATGGCGGCTGCCGTTGCGGTACTTGTTGTTGCCATTACTGCCGTTGTATCAAAAGGATTTTTTGGAGGCAAATTAAAGAAACAGCCAAAGCAGGGTGAAATTGTAGCAAGCAGTGATGAAGAAGAGTGGCAGGAATTAGATTCCATTGAGGCAATTGCTAAAGAGACGGACTGCCGCACGTATAAACTTGGTAATGTTTCCAAATCATATCGTGTAAAAAAGGTTGAAGTCAAGAAAAAAGCAAAGCACGTAAAAATAACGTATCGGAATAAAAAGAAAAAAGACAAGATTCTCTTTGAGTACAAAGAGGAAGAAAATGCACCGGATGTAATTAGTCAGTTTACGGAGAAAAATGAACTGAAGAAGGAGACGGTGGATGATTCGGAAGTAACCATGTATGGTGATGAAAAATGTGATGCTATGACATGGCAGAAGGAATCCTGCACATTTGCTGTGAAGATGAGTACGGCGTGCAGTACCGATAAAGCAAAGAAAATTGTTTCGGGAACCAAAGAGGAAAACAAACCGGACAAAGATACCGATGCTAAGGTGAAAAAGGATGAAAAGCATATCGCAAGCAATGCGGTTGGCTGGAGTGGTAAGGAAAGCGAGTCCGATGATAAGGAGCGCAGACGTGTGCTCCGCAAGATTTATGATATGTACGGATTCCGCGTGACTGTTGAGGATCCGGCAAGAAAAGTGATTTACAAGGTAGTGGATGATTTTGAATCATTTAGTTTCCATTATGATGAACTTTCGGAGTTGGAAAATCAGCGGATTGTCGGATATGCCGGAGTTGATGGCTGTCCATCCGGTGTACTCGATGGCTTTGAAAAAATGCAGGACATTGAAGTGAATGGATTAACCATAACGTGGTATCAGAATAAGAAGGATGAATCCTTATTCTACTTTGTGAAACGCAAGGTTGCCATATCCCTTTTGATTAAAGACTGGTCCGGTGAAAATACGGAAAATATGCTCAGCGGACTCATTAGTGTAATCCGTATTTCCCTGGATGCTGCCCATGATGACAAGGGAGATAATAGTAGCTCGGATTCGGAAAATAATAGCGACAAGAATACAGATAATAATGACGCAGAGCCAACCGACAATGCTGACAACACAAGCAACAATGAAAGTGTAGAGGCATATCGTCAGGCAGCGCAGGATATTCAGTATGCGGTGGCAGACGGAAGTTTGAAAAAACTTTCTTCCTATATCCGCTTCCCATTAAGTATTAAAGGACTTGGTGTGACGGTTTCCAGTGCAAAAGAGTTTCAGGCATTGGATTCGTCAAAGATTTTCACCGGTGAATGGGTAGATGCGGTAGTATCGTATGATACCGGTAAGATTAAGAGCAGTACAAAATCCTTTACAATGGGAGATGGCAGCCGCAAACTTGTGTGCCAGATAAAAAATGACTCCGTTGTAATAACGGAGCTTCATGTAAACAGTGATGAGGTGCAGCCGGATACTGAGCCGACTGACTCCCCATCCGAGGAATAATCCCCTTTTATTATGCTTTTGGTAAAGTAAATACAAATTCAGAACCAACGCCTACAGTGCTGACAACGTCAATTGTCTGCTTGTGGGCGTTTATGATTTCCCGGCAGATGGCAAGCCCCAGTCCGGAGCCTAATTTGTCTTTGCCACGGGATAAATCGGTTTTGTAAAAACGGTCCCAAATCAGATTTAGGTCCTCACGCGGAATCCCGATGCCGGAATCCTTTATCGAAATAAAAACTTTTTCCCCTTTAGTAAAGGTATGCAGGCAGATTTCCGATTCTTCGTGGCTGAACTTAATTGCGTTATCACAGAGATTTCTAAGAACCTGTAAAATCTTTTGCTTATCGGCGTAAACGAGAAGTTCTTCCGGCTCACAGAGATTGTAAGTGAAGGTGATTTGCTTATTGGAAGCTGTTCCTTCCAGGCTTTCGCAGGTCATTTTGACTGCTTTGTGAATGTCGAATGATTCCTGCTCAAGCATAATATTGTCGCGGTCGTAGTTGTTCATATCAATTAAATTTGACGTTAATTTTGTCAGCCGTTCGGTTTCATACAAAATAATATCTAAATATTTTTCCTGATTATCCGCCGGAATCACGCCATCTTTCATCGCCTGAACATAACCCTGAATACTTGTTAAAGGGGAGCGGAAATCGTGCGAAATGTTGGAAATAAATTTTCGCTGGTACTCATCAAATTTACTGAGTTCTGCTCCGATAACATTCAGTGTTTTTGCCAATTCGCCGTATTCGTCTTGAGATTTAATGAGAATCGGCGGATTTTCGTGGTTAATCGAGAATTGGCTGGCACCTTTACGCAGTTTGTGCAAAGGGCGTACATTGAAAACGTAAATGAGCAGGAACACAAAACCGACAATTGCCATAATCAGATAGAAAAAGGTTGTTAATATATTGGTGTAATATATGGCACGATTGTTGATAAACTGGTTCGGCTGTGCGAGAACAAGGTAGCCGTTTAAGTAGGCACTCTGTTCCATTGGCAGAATGACACAGGTTGAATTCTCGGACAAGAGACCGCTGAGTGTCGTGTCTTTAATCACGTCTTCATGAAGGAAAGAGGAACTTCCCTGATAGATATTATACGTTTTCTCGGTGTCTGTGTTGAGAATTACATCGCCATCGCTGCACACAATTAAGATTTCTGCTTCAGCGGCTTCGGACGCCATTTTCAACTGGTCCCGTAACGATAAAATGGTCGTTTTTGTATAGCGCTGTTCATTGATGTGCGAGCCAAGCAGCGTGATTCCGACACTGCGGAGATTACTAATGCTTTCGGACTCAACACGCTCCGAAATATAGTCGCGTCCAACGGTTGTTATCAGGTAAAAAGTGATGGCAAACAGGACGAGATAAAATGCTAATAACTTTCGACCGAGGGTCGTCTTTAAGTATTTTTTCATACGAAGTCTCCTATGCGTTTACTTCAAATTTGTAGCCAATGCCCCATACAGTTGTAAGAGACCATGCCGGGTTCTCGGTTAATTTCTCGCGGATTCGTTTGATATGAACATCCACGGTTCGGGTTTCGCCAATGTATTCATACCCCCAGATTTGGTCTAAAAGTTGCTCTCTTGTAAATACTTGATTCGGGTGAGAAGCAAGGAAGTATAACAGTTCCAGTTCTTTTGGCGGCATTTCGATTGTTTTTTCGTGGTCTGTTACGGAATAGTTTGCAAGGCTGATAACAAGGCCATCGTAAGTTACGACATCTTTTGGGGTATCTTTGGCAGCGGAAGCCACTCTTGCCTGCTGGTTGTCGAACCGGCGTAAAACGGCCTTCACGCGAGCTACAACTTCTTTTGGTTCAAACGGTTTGATGATGTAGTCATCCGCGCCAAGCTCAAGTCCTAATACTTTATCGAAAGTTTCTCCCTTAGCAGACAGCATAATAACCGGTGTCGTATACTGCTTGCGAATCTCGCGCAGTACGTCATAGCCGTCAATACCGGGCAGCATGATGTCGAGTAAAATTAAGTCCGGCTGAAAACTTTGGTGCTTTTCCAAAGCGGTTTCGCCATCTTCTGCAATTTCACATTGAAAACATTCTTTTGTTAAATACAGTGCGATTAACTCTGCAATATTGGCATCGTCATCGACGATTAAAATTTTTCTTTTTTCCATAAATGATTCCTCTTTCTTCTGTTTGGATTTATGTGTCTTTTATCACTTAAATTCAACTACGGTTACACCATATCCGCCTTCCCCGTATTCTCCCATGCGGTAACTTTTGACGTACTTGCTTTTTTTGCAGTGGTTTTGGACAGCGTTTCGCAGGGCACCGGTGCCGACTCCGTGGATGATGGTTACCTGATGGAGTTTGGCAAGGTAGGCGTCATCTAAATATTTGTCAAGCAGAAAAAGGGCTTCGTCCACCGTTTTTCCGATTAAATTGATTTCCGGTGAAATAGTCATAGCCTTTGCCATTTTCATGTTTCTTGCATGGGTAATGGATGCTTCTTTTTTGGCAGCTTTGGTTTCCTGCTCCAAAAGTTCTAGGTCGCTTACGGAAACTTCCGAGCGCAAAATGCCCATTTGGACAAAACATTTTCCTTTGCTGTTTGGAAGCGTGCTCACGGTTCCTTTAATACCCATCGAATGAACCATAACAATGTCACCAATCTGCAATTTGTCCGGTGCTTTCTTTGGTGCCTTTTTGGTTCCCTCTATCGTCAGTTCGCTTTCAGTTTCGTTGAGCGCTTTGCGCAGGTTTGCACGCTCTTTTTCCATTTCTTTTGTCATGCCGGAACCTTTCATCCACTTGTTGTACTTGCGGATGGATTCGTCGGCAGTGTCCTTTGCCTTCTGGATAATCTCGTGGGCCTCTTCGTTTGCGCGGCGTAAAATTTTATCCTTGGCGGCATCAATCCGCTCGTTTTTCGCTTTCATTTTATCACGGAAATGCTCTGCTTCTTCGCGGATTTTTTTCGCTTTCTCACGCTCTTTTTCAGCGGCGGTTCTGGCATCCTCAAGACCTGTGACAACATCTTCAAAACTGCGGCTGTCGGAGTCGACAAGTTTGCCTGCTTCATCAATAATTTCTTTTGGAAGTCCTAATTTTCCGGATATTGCAAACGCATTACTTTTTCCCGGAACGCCGACTAACAGCCGGTAAGTCGGCTGCAAAGATTCTACGTCAAATTCACATGAGGCGTTTTCAACACCATCGGTGGACAGGGCATAAATTTTTAATTCGCTGTAGTGCGTCGTAGCCATAGCGGTTACATTTCGGTTATGCAGATTATCTAAAATCGCAATCGCGAGTGCGGCACCTTCCGTTGGGTCGGTTCCGGCGCCAAGCTCATCAAAGAGTGCCAGTGTCTTTTTGTTTGCGCGTTTCAAAATATAAACGGTGTTTACCATGTGGGAGGAGAATGTACTCAGACTCTGCTCAATACTCTGCTCATCGCCGATATCGGCGTAAACTTCTTCGTATACGCGCAGATGCGAGTGGTCATATGCCGGAATATGCAGACCGGCCTGTCCCATCAGAGTAAATAATCCAACCGTTTTTAACGATACTGTTTTACCACCGGTATTTGGTCCGGTGATAATCAGTAAATCATAAGTTTTTCCGAGTGTGACATCAATCGGTACGACTTTATCTTTTGGAATCAGCGGGTGACGTCCCTTTTTAATATGGATGTAATCCTGGTCAAAAAGTGGTTCGCTTCCCTGCATTTTTTTAGAAAGTTTTGCCTTTGCAAAGATAAAGTCCAGTTCCGCAAGCAGCAACACGTTTCGCTGTAAGTCTTCAGCGTATGGCGCTGCAAGGGCGCTTAACGACGCCAGTATTTTTTCAATTTCTTCCTGCTCTTTCATACCCAGTTCCGCCAGTTCATTGTTTAACTGCACAATTGCCATCGGCTCAATGAAAAAGGTCGAGCCGGTTGAACTTTGGTCATGAATCATACCCGGAAAAGTAGATTTATATTCCTGCTTAACCGGCAGACAATACCTGCCGTTTCGCATGGTGACGATGTTGTCACGCAGCATGGAGCCGGATAGATTCATAGTTGCCGTCAATTGCTCGCGTACTTTATCGTTCGTAGTTTTCATGGCACGGCGAATTCGTTTCAGTTCGGAACTCGCATCATCTGCCATTTCTTCCGGACTCAAAATGCAGCGGTTGATTTCCAGACGCAAATCCGGCAAATCCATAAGCGCACCAAAGCGTCCCGAAAGTGCATCTTTCAAATCTTCAAACTTGGCATCATAAGCGATGGCATCTTTGGCAATCTCCAAACACCGGGCGATGTCAAGAAGTTCACCCATGCCGAGCACGCCGCCTTTTTCCAGCGGCACCAGACTTGGACGAATATCCGTTAGCCCGTGAAATGGCAGCCGTCCCTGTTTTAAAAGACGCATGAGCGCGTGCGAAGTTTCAGTCTGCCAGCTAATGATTTCTTCCCTCCTTGACGAAGGCAAGAGGTGCCGTATGCTTTCCTTCGCAAGCGGTGTGTCTGCCTCCTCAAGAAGCATGTCAATGATTTTATAATATTCAAGTGTTTGTAATACTTTTTTGTTCACAATGGAAACTCCCTTCATATAGTGACGCACGGAGGGCGGCGCAGCCGCCCTCCTGCACTGCTATTGTACAATATTTGGTTTCTGTTTGTAAAGGGAGCGTTGCGTTTTTAGTTCCGTAAATTACTAGGAAAAGTGGTGGCTCTAGTGGGCGTTTTCACTCGTTGAGTGCGTAGCGGTATGGATGCCTATGCTAACGCATGTACAGGCATCTCATACCGACGCACTCAAAACCCACTAGAGCCACCACTTTTTCTGGTAATTTACTGGAATCCTAAAAACTTGGCAACGGTTCTGATGGATGAAGGGGAGTTTGTTTTGGGGATTGGTTTGCGGTGTGTGCGTTTGGGCGAGGCGACGTGGCTTTATGGGGGCTAGGCAACTCTTTTTCTGTGATTAGCGTTATAGGGTTGCATTTTGATGCGTTTTTGCCCTGAAATTCGACCTTATCAAGGAAAATTACGAGGTAAATGCAACGTTTTCCGCAAATTTGATGTGACCCCCAAATGTTAGACTTTTTAGGCGTAGCAGTTTGATGGCTGCTAC
>OGXI01003081.1_pt1 | contig 11692 bp, 6 predicted proteins | sample 1576221 | NCBI WGS metagenome assembly OGXI01 (sample SAMEA3541523, study PRJEB24748) | human gut metagenome | biome: human gut; feature: human-associated habitat; material: faeces | place: China | collected 2012
AAAAAGAATGGCTTGAAACTGAGGTTACACGAATAACAAGAGATGATATACTCAACAAGGAAACAATAGAGTTTATTGCTGATCGAGTAGTTGAGATACAAAGGCAAGAGCAAGAGGATAAGTCAATGCTCCGCTACTATGAGCAACAGCTCCGTGATACTCAGAGCGCTATTAACAACATAATGAAAGCGATAGAGGCAGGAATTATAACAAGCTCAACGAAAAGCAGATTATTTGAGCTCGAGGAGCAGAAATCTATAATTGAGGGCGAAATAGAAAGGGAAAAAATAATAACGCCCGTAATTGAGAAAGAACAGGTTATTTTCTCTCTCGAACGTTTTTTCGGTGGAGATATAAATAATAAAGAATATCAACGTAATATTATTGATATGTTCGTGAATAAGGTTATATTATATGACAACAAAATAATAATCACATATAATATTAGTTCACAAAATGAAATATCTGTTGATGTGGTGGAACAAGCGGCATTTGCGGCATTAGATGAGTGTTCGTCTAAGCTCTCGTTACCTCCACCAGCCACTCGCCGTGGCGGGCATTTCCCGTCAAGGCTTTTTTGTAAGCACACAAAGTCGCCGCTGTGATAATTTGTGTGTCACTTTTACAAATTCAGGGGCGTGCCCCTGCACCCAATCCGCTTTACTTTATGTAGGGCGGTTTTTTATTTCCAGTCCGAAGCTCAGCACATTTCCCTGAAATCACACTGATATTCCATAGCTTTTATATAAACTAAAACGAGCATACTATCACCCGAATAGTATGCTCGTTATTTATTATATAAGTCCTATTTCTCCTCCAGCCCGCTGAGCGAAAGCCTGCTCTCCATTTTCTGAACAGTCTTGCTCTCCTGCTTTGCGATCTTTGCTTCAAACCAGAAGGTCGAGCCTTTGCCCTCCTCCGATTGAACACCGTATGCAAAGCCGTGGGCTTTGAGTATCTCCTGACAAATGGAAAGTCCAAGTCCTGTGCCTACCACGTCACGCTTTACCTTTGCGTCACGGTAGTATCTGTCAAATATCTTCGGCAAAAGCTCCTTAGAAATGCCCTTTCCGTTGTCTGTTACTTCAATACGAACCACATCAGCCTTGTTTATCTGCTTGATACGAATGACCTTATTGTCCCCTGTGTAGTTTATAGCGTTGTTTATAAAGTTGTAAATTACCTGATCCAGCTTTGCAATATCCGCCGTTATCACTCTGTCCTCGTCTGGGATATACTTGATATCATAACCATTTTGCTCTATGAGTATCTGATATCGAGTCATGCAGTCATTGAGCTTGTCAACAATAGAGAAGTCCGTGAGTTTAAGCTCCGCATTGCCCGACTCCAGCTTTGAAAGCTCCAGCAGATTATTTACCAGACTTGAAAGCCTGTCAGCTTCGTCGATAATGACTTGGATATGCTCCTGTCTCTTTACAGGATTATCCCCCGACAAGTCCCTTATCATTTCCGCATAAGCCTTCACCATAGTGAGCGGTGTTCTCAGGTCGTGAGATATGTTCGCAATAAGGTCTTTCCTAAGCTCCGATACCTTTTGTATCTCGTCCTTGGCATTGTTAAGCACCGTGGAAAGCTCCTCTATCTCACAATAGCCATGACCATTGAACTCCACCGTATAATCCCCTTCACCGAATTTCTTCGCCGTGTTCGTAATGTCAACGATAGGCTTTGAAAGTCGCTTTGAGATATACATAGTTACAATAAAAGCAAGCTCAAAAAGTATGATAGTGATATAAATGAGCTGTTCTCTTATAATGCTTACAGTGGAATCTATCGGCTCTATTGAGCTTTCAATGAAAAGATACGCCTGCTTATCCGAATCATCAGTGAAGATAGACGTGCAGTAAAATATCTCCTTGCTCTTGAAATTCTCATTCTGAGCAATTTTCGTGATGTAGTTATCGTCCGACTGTTTTAGCTTAGATATCATCTTGAAAAGTCCGATGCCATAGCCCTTGTTTATGACCTTGTTAAGATGCGAATATGCTCCCATGTTGTTTTCCATCACAATAGGATTGCCCATTCCGTCCGTTATAACAATGCAAAGGCTGTTGTCAAAAGCCAGCGAGCGGTTCGTTACCTCCTGCTCGTCAGTGCCATATGCTTGGATTATCTGATTTGCAGCGTCTGTGATATCTCTTATCTTCGCCGACTGATAATATCTTTCCAGGAAAAAATACTGAAAAAGCCAGATAAGAATAAGAATAAAAGCCGTGAAGAAGATAAAGTACATCCACACATATGACCGCAGACTTCTTTTAGCCTTTATCTCCGCCGTCTTATTGCTGACTTTTTCCTTGACTTCTGCAAGCTTACTGGATCTTTTCAAACTTATATCCCATTCCTCTCAGAGTAACAATAAGATTGCGGTATTTTCCAAGGCTGTTTCTCAGCATTTTTATGTGAGTGTCCACAGTTCTGTCGTCACCGTAAAAATCAAAGCCCCATACCTCTTCAAGAAGTTTCTCTCTTGAAAGCGCAATGTTCATGTTCTTCACCAGATAGAAAAGCAGGTCATACTCTTTCGGAGTCATGGAAACCTTCTCCCCGTCTATCTTTACCTCACGGGCTGTAAAGTTTATCTCTAATCCCTCGTATCTTATAACGTCCTCAGTGCGCTGAGAAGCTGACGCACGGTTAAGCACCGCCCTTATCCTTGCCATAAGCTCCTTTGGCGAGAACGGTTTTACTACATAATCGTCAACGCCTATCTCAAAGCCGAAAAGCTTGTCATACTCCTCGCCCCTTGCGGAAAGCATTATAACAGGTATCTGCTTTATTTTTCTTATCTCCTTGCAAGCTGAATAGCCGTCAAGCTTCGGCATCATAACGTCCATTATGATGATGTCGAAATCCTGATTTTTCACCATTTCCACAGCCTGCATACCGTCCTCAGCCTGAGCTACTTCATATCCCTCAAACTCGGCATACTCTTTGATTATCTCTCTTATTTTAATTTCGTCATCGACTACAAGAATTTTTGCCATAGTCATTCCCTCCTATTCAGGCAACACCGCACAAAGAACACCTATTTGCTTTGCATACAATGCTTGTGTGTTGCTACCTTAATTCATATTCTTTGCTTATATAATAACCTATTATTGTGTAAAATTTGTGACGGTTTATAGAATATTCTAAGCCATACCGCACCAATTCACCAGAAAACTACTGCCCGCCAACCAAAATGGTATGACGGGCAGTAGTTTATATAGGAATTTGTTATGGGAATGTCAGAAAATCAGCAATGTCCCATCATAATGAGAGCCATAAGACAAAAACCTGTTACGATACAACTCATTGCGCCCATGATGTTGTCTATTTTTTCTGCTGTAAGCTTTTTCATAGTGATTACCTCCTTGGGGTCTAAAATAAACTATTCTGTTCTCAGTGCGATAACAGGGTCTTTCTTTGCCGCCACTCTTGACGGGAACAGACCTGCGATAAGCGTCAGGCAAACGCTTATTGCAATGAGTACAACTGCCGCACTGACAGGTATTGAAGCTCTTATCGGCACGTCCGTAAGATGTGCGATTATCATGTTTATCGGTATTGTGAGCAGATATGAGATAATTATTCCCAATGCACCTGCCACAAATCCCACGATAACTGTTTCGGCATTGAACACTCTTGATATATCCCTCTTTGAAGCACCTATACTTCTCAGAATACCTATCTCCTTTGTTCTTTCCAAAACTGAGATGTAGGTTATAATGCCTATCATGATAGATGATACGACAAGTGAAATTGCAACAAATGCGATAAGAACGTAGCTGATAGCGTTTATGATAGACGTGATAGAACTCATCATAAGACCAACATAATCTGTGTATTCTATCTTGTCCTCTTCACCAACACTGTCGTTGTAATCGTCGATAATATCTATTATCTTTTCCTTAGACGCAAAATCCACAGGATAGATATTTATGCTGTCAGGGTCTTCAACAACTGAATAACCAAGAGTTTTCATGTTGTTGTCATAGTTTGAAGTGGAATATTTTCCGCTGTTTGCAAGCTGATCCGCATTTGTGTCGGACTGTTCTTTGAGCATTTGCTTCATAAGCTCCATTTGCTCGTCAGAAAGTGAAGCTATATACTTCTTCTGAGTTTCGGTAAGCGATGACATATCACCGCCCTGAATTGCTGACATATCCATTGAACCCATGGCATTCATGCCCATATCTGCAAGCTCGCCTGTATTGGAAGCACCGCTCTGCTCCATAAGAGCCTTATACTGCTCCTCGGTCATTCCCTCAGGTATCTCCATTGAGCTGTCGCCTGCCACCAAACCAGCCTTCTTATCTGTGTCGGAGCTGTCTGCTGTTTTGTCAGCCTTGCTTTCTGTATCGGCTGTGCTGTCGGAAACGGTTTCTGAACTGCTGTCTGTATCTGCCGCATTCTCGTCCGTTTTGAACTTAAGTCCTGTGAAAACATCTATGTCAGGGTTTGCTATCTGCTCTTTTACTATCTCGCTGTTATCTACTTCGTCGATAAGATATGTCATAAGGTCATGACGATAGCCTATCGCACCGCTTATGGAAGCAGAAGAAGCGTCCTCGTCAGGTCGCAGGATACCGACTACACTTATTTCTGTGCCGTTTGCAACAGCCTTTTTCATATAGCTCTCATCGCCTGTCATATCTTCCCACACACCGTCTTTTTTCTTATAGAAATCAGGTGTAGGAACGACCTTGAATTTCAGGTCAAGAAGCTCATCATAGGTGTAAACGTGCTGTTCGCTGTCAACGGATATATCCTCTCCTGCCATGGCACGTCTTACTATGCCGTTAAGTGAGCTTGGGTCGAGAAGTCCGAGAGAATAAAGCACATAGTCGTTTATCTCGTTGTTCTTATCGACTACAAGCACAACTTCGTTATACTTTTCAGGCAAACGTCCTGCGATAACGTCATACTGCTTGTCGATAAGCTCCTCATTATCTATCATTTCGCTCCATACATCAGTACCCATGCCACCCATTGAGCCACTCATGGACATTGCTTCCATCTGAGTTGAGGACATATATCCCATATCTTCAAGAAGCGTTGACGGATTGACCTGCATTACACCGCTGTCGCTCTCCGTGAAAACGTTAAGTGTAGTGGCGTATGTGTACTGAACGTCGCTTGTAAGGTCTTTCAGGTCGCTGTTATCGTCAAGATATTTCTTGAACTTCTCCAGATTGTTGACCTTTGTTTCTTCCATGAGAGTGTTTATCATCTCGCCCATGGCATTCTGAGAATAGACCTTGTCTTTATCGTGATTTGCTGAATCCTCATGGTTTTTCGCCATGGTGTTCATTATCTCGCCTATACTTGCGGTGGTCTTTGTTATCTGAAGCGGATAGCTTGAAAGAGTATCAGACTGCACCTGATCTATATAAAGCTGAACACCGTTTGAGATAGAAAGAATAAGTGCGATACCGATTATACCAATAGAGCCTGCAAAAGAGGTAAGAAGCGTTCTTGCCTTTTTTGTCATAAGATTGTTTCGGCTCAAAGACAGCGCAGTAAGGAAGTTCATGGAAGTTTTAAGCTTTTTGCGCTCTTTCTTCGCCGCCTTTTTGTCAGCCTTTGTAGGCTCTTTTTCAGGCTTTTTGATAGGCTCAACAACATTCTTGTCAAGAGGGTCGGAATCATCTATGACCCTTCCGTCAAGAAGTTTGATTATTCTTGAAGAATATTTCATTGCAAGCTCAGGATTGTGCGTTACCATTATAATAAGCTTGTCCTTTGAAATGCTCTTCAAAAGCTCCATTATCTGAACACTTGTTTCAGTATCAAGCGCACCTGTAGGCTCGTCTGCAAGCAGAATGTCAGGCTCATTCACAAGCGCTCTTGCAATTGCAACTCTCTGCATCTGACCGCCTGACATCTGATTAGGCTTTTTGTGGAGCTGGTCGCCAAGACCCACCTGCTCGAGAGCCTTGACGGCTCTTTCACGTCTTTCTGACTTTGAAACACCTGATAGGGTCAAAGCAAGCTCAACGTTTGAAAGCACTGTCTGGTGCGGTATAAGGTTATAGCTCTGGAACACGAAACCTATGGAATGGTTTCTGTAGGAATCCCAGTCGCAATCCTTGAAATCCTTGGTAGATTTGCCGTTAATGTTAAGGTCACCGCTGGTATATCTGTCAAGACCGCCGATAATGTTCAAAAGAGTGGTTTTACCACAGCCTGACGGGCCAAGGATAGAAACGAACTCATTCTCACGAAAATCAATGCTAACGCCTTTAAGGGCAGAAACGGTGGAATCACCAACGACATAATCTTTTTTTATGTCCTTTAAACTAAGCATATATTTTCTCCTATTTTTGTTATTGTAAAGATATTATAATAGGGTTTTATAAACTCAGTTTAAACATAACACAGTTTTGGGTGTAAAAATTGTCGGAGGGGGAATTGAAGTGAGGAGTGAGGAGTGAGGAATGAGCAAAGCTGCCCCCAAGCACCGAGCGAAGCGAGAGATAAAGCGCACGCTCAAGCCCGGCGCTAGAGGGCTTGTGGGGTCTAGGGGCAAAGCCCCTAGCGGAGTATGAGGCAGAGCCTCATTCGGCGCAAGCCGACAAGGTGCAGATTGTAGTATCAAAAGCATATAGAAGTCAAATATCAGATAAAAGTGATATTGGAGTATAAAATCTGCACCGCCTTTCTAGCCCTAAGCGCAATGTAGATACGCAAAGAGCGGAGCGATTTTGCGGAGGTAGGACTTGCCCAAATAACTGTAGGGGCGAACAGCGTTCGCCCGTGTTCAGAATTTACCACAAATTCTAAATTGTAGGGGCTGGCGCCCTCGACAGCCCGCTCGGAGGAGTTTCAAGGTTTGGATTTTTCACGAAGTTGAGTGGGGGAACGAAACTGGCGAACGATGTTCGCCCCTACCATGCGTTGTGGGGTTATTAAGGTTTGTTGGATAAACAATAATGCGAAACGTCGAGGTGGGCGGGACGTCGGGGGCGCCGTCCCCTACATGGTTGTTGTGTTGCCGTAATTTTGTGCATTTTACCCGTTTTTTATTCAATTTTCAAATTACATTCGGGGTGTGTCATCGAGTATAATGCCCTAGGTTTTGCATACACAAAATATCAAATGCACACCCACGCTTTGACACAAGTACTCTACAGCCTGTTCCAGAAACGCACCTCGGTTTCACTAAGTCGCAGGGCTTGTACGTGCCCGCAAGTATCAAAACGCTTTCTACTTATACACGAAAAGCACCCCTTTTGTTGCATAAAAAATGCAACAATTGCAGAAATGTTGCCAAATTAAAATATAAATCATTTGTTTGCACAAGGCAATACCCCTGAAATTGTGCAGGATCAACATGAAATTTTGAACTAAATGTGTCTTGACATCGTTAATATCACGTTAATAAAACGGTGATATAATAAAAAAATGCAAAGTGAACGGAGGGGTAAAAATGTTTCACATACTTGTGGTGGAGGACGATACTAACACTCGCAAACTGACCTGTGATGTGCTTAGCGACAACGGCTACACACCTATCGAGGCTCGTGACGGTATAGAGGCGCTCGAAATAATGGACGAAAAACACGTTGACCTTATTATAATGGACGTTATGATGCCTCGTATGGACGGCTTGGAGCTCTGCGAAACTATCCGCAAGGCTGGGTTTCAGACGCCTATATTAATGGTGACGGCTAAGGAAACGGCTTTTGACAAAAAGCAGGGCTTTATAAAAGGTACGGACGATTACATGGTGAAGCCTGTGGACGAGGAGGAAATGCTTCTGCGTATTCAGGCACTTTTGCGACGTTCACAGATAGTGAGCGACCACAAGATAACTGTGGGCGACACCACTCTCGACTATGACGCACTGACTATCAAGACCCCTGAGGGCATAAGGGAGCTTCCGCCGAAAGAGTTCATGCTTCTTTACAAGCTTCTTTCCTATCCCGACAAGATATTCACCCGCCGTCAGCTTATGGACGAGCTTTGGGATATGACCTCAGACACTGACGAGCGCACTGTGGACGTACACATAAACCGCATAAGAGAGCATTTGAAGAATAACCACGATTTTGAGATAATGACAGTGAGAGGGCTTGGCTACAAGGCGGTCAAGCTGAAAGGATAGGCTCATGAAAAAACATCTTATCTCTGCTCTTCGCTCAGAGCGCAGGCGAAATTACACCATGAACGCCAGCATAGTTTCGGCGGTATTTATGATAATGATATGGGCAGGGCTTCTTACGGGGTTTATAATGATAGGCATAAAAAGATGCCTGCATTTTCTATCCCCTTTGCAAATGCCTTTTGTTTTCCTTATTGTGGGACTTGTGGTATCTGTAATAATCGGCACTTGCATTTCTGCCGCTGTAGCAAGCAAGATAGTAAGACCTGTGCGTGAGGTAAAAAAGGCAATGCACAGGGTAGAAAAGGGAGATTTTTCTCAAAGGTTAGAGGTAACAGGCTTTAACGGCGAGATAGACGAGCTTATAGAAAGCTACAACAAAATGGCGCAGGAGCTTGGGGGCATCGAGATGTTCAGGGAGAATTTTATCAACAGCTTCTCTCACGAGTTCAAAACGCCTATCGTTTCTATCCAGGGCTTTGCAAAACAGCTAAAAAAAGAAAATCTGTCAGAAGAGAAAAAGCAGGAATACATTGACATTATCATCAGCGAATCAAAGCGTTTGACCAATCTTTCATCGAACATTCTTATGCTTTCAAAGCTTGAAAATCAGCAGATCATCACTGACAAGACAAGCTTTTCCCTTGACGAGCAGATAAGAAACTGCATACTTCTTCTGGAAAAGCAATGGACGGCTAAGGACATAAGCTTTGACATTGATATGCAGGAGATACAATACACCACCAATGCGGAAATGCTTTCGCAGGTGTGGGTGAACATAATAGGCAACGCCATAAAATTCTCCCCAGAGGGAAGCTCTATCAGAGTAAAGCTTTTCAAAGAGGGTGATGTGATAACGGCTGAGATAACTGACCGTGGCATTGGCATGGATCAGCAGACCATATCACACATTTTCGAGCGTTTTTATCAAGGGGACAGGGCGCACGCTTCAGAGGGAAACGGACTTGGTTTGCCCCTTGTTAAGCGTATCGTGGAGCTGTGCAACGGCAATATCCGTGTAGAATCACAATACGGAAAGGGTACAAATTTTATTGTTACGCTCCCGCAAAACGACAAATGACCTTAGTATCATAAAAAAGACGGACACTTCCAAAGAAATGTCCGCCTTTTTCTATTTTATCAGATAGCCGCAAAGCCCTGCTTCAGATCGTCTATGATATCCTCGACATTTTCAAGACCTACGGAAAGTCTTATCATTCCGCCGTTTATGCCTGCGGCAACGAGCTGTTCGTCTGAAAGCTGTCTGTGTGTTGCGGAGGCTGGGTGAAGGATACAAGTACGGATATCGGCAACGTGAACTTCGTTGGAAGCAAGCTTAAGGCTGTCCATGAACTTTGCCGCTGTATCTCTTCCGCCCTTGATAACGAACGAGATAACGCCTGCTGTGCCAAGAGGGAGATACTTTTCAGCAAGCTTATGGTACTTATCGCTTTCAAGTCCAGGATATGCAACGGACTCTACCTTGTCATTGCTTTCGAGAAATTTTGCCACTGTGAGCGCATTCTCACAATACTGCTTCATTCTTACAGGGAGAGTTTCAAGTCCCAGATTGAGCAGGAACGAGGAATTTGCAGCAGGATAGCAGCCGAAATCTCTCATAAGCTGCATTCTTGCTTTTACGATATAAGGTGCAAAAGAATATTTCTCAGTGTAGATAGTGCCATGATAGCTTTCGTCAGGCTCGGTCATGCAAGGGAACTTTCCGCCCGTCCAATCGAACTTGCCGCTGTCAACGATAACGCCGCCAACCTGAACAGCGTGGCCGTCCATATACTTTGATGTGGAATGGATAACGATATCTGCGCCCCACTCGATAGGTCTGCAAAGGTATGGAGTAGCGAAAGTATTATCAACGATAAGAGGAACGCCATTCTTATGGGCGATATTTGCAAAACGCTCGATATCGAAAACTGTCAGCGCTGGGTTTGCGATAGTTTCACCGAAAACAAGCTTTGTATTATCCTTGAATGCCGCCTGTATCTCATCATCTGTAGCGTCTGGGTCAACAAAGATACACTCTATGCCAAGTCTTTTCATTGTTATGCTGAAAAGGTTTATGGTGCCGCCATAGATAGAAGTGGAAGCTATAAAGCTGTCTCCTGCCTGACAGATGTTCAGGATAGAGCAAAGTGTGGCAGCCTGTCCGCTTGATGTACACATTGCGGCTGCACCGCCCTCGAGAGCGGCTATCTTCTTTTCAACCGCGTCTGTGGTAGGGTTTTCAAAGCGTGAGTAGATAAGGCTCTTGGTAGGGTCGTCAAAGACCTCGGCTATCTCTCTTGAGGAGTCATAGACATAGGTTGTGCTTTGTACGATAGGCACTACTCTCGGCTCTCCGTTTTTAGGCGTATAGCCCTCGTGTAAACATTGTGTTTCGATCTTCAATCAAATCAAATCCTTTCAATGCGGTAACGACCGCTAAATTTTTACCAATATAAAAAGCTTTTCAAAAAGCGTTTAAAACAGCAGTCCCCTCAGACCACCCAAACATTATAAATGCGTTTATTCTGCATAGCGAAAACTCATAGCTGAATCGAAAATATCTTCTCCCATTGAAACATACTTTAGTGGTATCACCACATTATATTGTATATATTCGCTGTCAGAAAACTCGTATATGCCCTGAACGTTCACACTTTGATCCTCACCCAGAGCCGCAATAACACAGCCACGCTTGCCATTGCCAAGGTCAAGTCCCCGATAATCAAGCCAAACATTATCATCAGAGCTGATATCAGCCGACTTTGCATACATATCTAGCATATCATCGACCGTGATCTTGTCAAGCCGCTGATAATAAGACAATGACAGATTTAACCCGTCATATTTTTCGTCCACTTTGCCGTCAATAAGATTTGCATAGACAATCTTCACATCTCTCGTGCCGTCAAAATCATCTGTAGTTATCTCATGCTTTTCCAACTTTGCGGCAGAAAATCCACCTATCTCAGGCAACTCTAAAGCGGCAGAAAAATCTGAAAGCTCTATGGTCAAACCGTTTTCAATATCATAACGGTCTGTATCCACCGACCCTCCGTTAAGCATATCATAAACATAGCTGTCTATGACCATGTAAACGCCACCCGTGGTGATATTCGCAGAAATGCCATTTTCGTCAACGAAACTTTCAAGTTTCGTGAACGTGCTATCCTCGTCAAACTGCATTATAACTGCACTGGCTTTCTGCTCGTCGCTTATTTTGTCGCTAAACTCAAAACGAATGACCCCACCCCCGAAATCAGCGTCAGTATACTTGACAGGTATACTAAGGAGCGGCTCGTCAGAATTTATCATTGCGTTTATACCATAATAATCAGAAAGCATTGCCTCTGCACCAAAATTGCCCTCTACGGTGCATTTGGCTGTATATGGTATTTCGCTAAGGTCACAAACAAGCTCAGGGTCACGAATTATTTCCACCTGCGAACTGTCATCCGTCTGCGAACTTTCCTCCACACTGTCGGGCGTATCTGACACCGCTTCCGCAGTAGTAGTATCTTTCGTTTCTGAAACGCTGTCTGCGGCTTCCTCAACAGGTCCGCAGGCGCAAAGTGACACTGA
>OGXI01003083.1_pt1 | contig 11690 bp, 8 predicted proteins | sample 1576221 | NCBI WGS metagenome assembly OGXI01 (sample SAMEA3541523, study PRJEB24748) | human gut metagenome | biome: human gut; feature: human-associated habitat; material: faeces | place: China | collected 2012
CCCGCCGATTGTCAAGGCAGAATGAAAAGCGATCAGGCGTCGGCGAGTTTGAAGACTTCGTCGACTGTCAGGATTTCACCGGTTTCGGTGGCGTCATACCCGCCGAGCTGGTTGACCTCGTGCATGTATTCATCACTGCGGATGATGCCGAGCATTTCTTTCAGGGTATTGCTTTCCAGCGTTTCTTTTGCAACTGCAAAGAAATAACGTTCTTCGACCAGTGGAACGAAATCCAGACCGAAACGGTGCGCCGCCGTTTCAACGCCGAATCCCACATCAGCCATATTGCTGGCAATGTAAGCTGCAACAGCGGCGTGGGTGAACTCGGCTGTTTCAAAACCGTTGATGTCGCCGGAATCGATCCTGTTCTTTTGCAGCAGGATTTCCAGAACACGGCGAGTGCTGGAACCGATCTGGCGGTTGACGAAACGAACATCAGGCCGGGTCAGATCCTGAAACGACAGGATTCTTTTCGGATTGCCACGGGCGATCATCAAACCCTGTTTGAGATTGGCAAGATGGATCAGACAATGGTCTTCAGGTGACAGGAAGCGCAAATACAATTGCAAAACACTGTCTTCATATACGCCGACGGGCAAATGGAAACCGGCTATTTCGCAATCACCCTGTGCCAGAGCGGCAATCGATTCCATACTGTTCTGGTAACGCAGTTCAATAGGCAGTTCAGCATGATTGATGCTTTCCATCAGGGTAGACACGGCAAAACCGTGGCTGGCGCACAAACGCATGGAACGGTTGTTTCCCAAAACACTTTTGGAGAGTTCGGTTTCAAGTTCGGAAGAAAGGCTTTCCAGTGTCGGAGACAAACGGGCGGCAATTCGCCGTTCAGCCCACAATAAAGTTGTCGCAAAATGGGTAAGTGTTGTACCACGTCCACGGTGTTTCTCTAAAAGAGGCGCACCAAAGAGGGATTCAGCTTCCCGCAACAGACCCCATGCGTGGCGATATGACAGGCCCAGATTCCGGGCTGCCTGCAAGATAGCACCTTCGGACTGAATGGCCCCCAAGAGGCGCAACAGCATGGCTGTGTCCATCGAGGGCTTCTTGCCGCGGGCAATTCGCCAGTGAGGTTCTATCGAAACTTTATACATGGGGATATTGTAACCCAGATCGAGAGGAAATATATGCAAAAAATTGCTTATAGCCTACCTCTTTTTGCAATGGTATTATGCTGCGTCGGAACTTTTTTGTTAACCCGGCTTGATTATTTGCACAACAAATATTTCAAACCGGTAATTTTGACTGCGTGTAACCCCGCGAACTAAAGATTTCAGTTTTTTTTCTAGGAGAGTAGAGTATGTCTTTATTGAAATCGCTCGGGAAGGAATACACGGTTGCTGGCGAAGGTTTTAATCGCTGGCTTGTGCCTACTTCCGCGTTGATGATCCACCTGTGCGTCGGCATGGGCTATGGTATGTCCGTTTTCTGGCTGCCAATGTCCAAACTGGTTGGCGTATCTCAGGGTCTGGGTAAATCTCTGGCATGTCCTGCGGACATGAGTTTCTTCGCTCAATTGTTTACCACTGAATGCGACTGGAAAGTCGTCATGTGTAGCGTTGTATTCGGCATTCTGTTCTTCATGCTCGGTACGACAACCGCTATCCTCGGTAACTGGCTGGAACATGCTGGCCCACGCAAATGCGGTTTGGCTTCCTGTTGCTGTTTCTGTTTCTTCTTCTTCATGATGGCTGTCGCCACCTTTACTCATCAGTTGTGGATCGCATGGCTTTCCGCAGTTGTCGGCGGTATCGGTCTTGGTCTCGGTTACATCACTCCTGTTTCCACACTGATCAAATGGTTCCCTGACCGTGTCGGTATGGCAACGGGTATGGCTGTCGGTGGTTTCGGCGGTGGCGCTATGGTTGGCGCTCCTCTGGCACAGAAACTGATCGGTTTCTTCCAGACTCCTACTTCCGTCGGCTTGTGGCAGGCATTTGCCGTTATGGCATGCTGCTATACCGTTATGATGCTCTTGGGCAGCTTCACCATGCGCGTTTCCGCTCCTGGATACAAACCAGCCGGTTATGTTCCTGTCAACAAGGGCAACATGGTTGACGACGGTCATGGTGGCCTGATTGAAGCTTCCGCATTTAACGTCAATACCAGTAAAGCTGTCAGAACGCCTCAGTTCTGGTGCTGCTGGTTCATGCTTTTCTTGAACGTCGCTGCCGGTATCGGTGTTCTGTCCATGGCTTCCCCGCTGCTGCAGGAAGTGTTTGCAGGTAACCTGATCCATATGCCTGGCGTTCCATTCGACCAGTTGACCGATGCACAAAAAGGTCAGGTTGCGATGATCGCTGCAGGCTTCACCGGCTTGCTTTCCCTGTTCAACATCGGTGGTCGTGTTGTCTGGGCAGCCCTGTCCGATAAACTGGGTCGTAAAACGGTTTATTTCATCTACTCGATCGTTGGTGCCATTCTGTACGCTTCCATTCCAACACTGGCTTCTTCCCTGAACCTGTTGATGTTCCTGTGTGCAGTTTGTATCTGTATCTCTTTCTACGGTGGTGGCTTCTCGACCATTCCTGCATACCTGGCCGACTTGTTCGGTACCCAGTTCGTCGGCGCCATTCACGGTCGTCTGCTGACTGCATGGTCTGCTGCCGGTTTGCTGTCTCCATTGCTCATCAACATCATCCGTGACGTACAGTTGAATGCCGGTGTTGCCAAAGCTCAGGCATATTCCGTTACCCTGTACATCATGGCTTGCTTCCTGATTGTTGAATTCTTCTTTGCCCTGGCTATCCGTCCGGTCAACAGCAAGTACTACATGACTGAACAAGAAGTCAAGGAAGCCAAAGCCGAACTGGAAGACAAGGTTCTGGCCGCTCAGGCTTCCGGTGTTGTACCTAAAGCAACCCCGACTTCTGCAGGTACCATGATCATCTGCTGGCTGATCGTTGGTATTCCTCTGCTCTGGGGTGTTTACCAGACAGCTCTGCAAACGATCAAGATGTTCTCTTAATCGTCAGAAGGCAGCCTTTAAAGACTGCAACTGAACAGACATCCGCATGTGCGAAAGCCTTGCGGATGTTTTTTATTTTACGGTCCGGTTATCGGTCTGGCTTCAGCCTGTAAAAGAGTATTCGGCTTTATGTAAGAAAAGGAAAAGCCGACACTCATCTGAAAAAAGACTTGAGATGGATTTTTTCAAAAGTCCTTTTGTCTCAAAAGTGAATTTATCTTTTGTCCGGAGTGTTGCCTGAGAGTCCTTTTTGCCGACAATGAATTTCCGGCGAAAGCTTATTTGGAGGATCCGCACGCACAACGCTCGCTAATGATGCCGCTGACGCGGTAAAATATGCCTTTCGTTCTATTATTTATCTTTTTATCATGACTGTAAGAACTCGTTTTGCGCCAAGTCCGACCGGTTTTCTGCATCTGGGCGGTGCCCGTACTGCCTTGTATTCCTGGGCCTATGCCCGCCATCATGGCGGCCAGTTTGTTTTGCGGATTGAAGATACCGATGTGGAGCGATCCACACCAGAGGCGGTGCAAGCGATTATCGACGGCATGCAATGGCTTGGCCTGCAGCATGACGAAGGTCCTTTTTACCAGATGAAACGCATGGATCGCTACCGTGAAGTAATCGATCAAATGTTAAAAGAGGGTACCGCGTATTACTGTTATTGTTCGCATGAAGAACTCGAAGTCATGCGGGAGAAACAGAAGGCTGCCGGCGAGAGCCCGCGTTACGACGGGACATGGCGTCCTGAACCGGGAAAGACGCTTCCTGCCGTACCGGAGGGAAGAAATCCTGTCGTACGCTTCAAAAATCCGAAGGAAGGCGATGTTACCTGGAACGACCGCGTCAAAGGCGAAATCACGATTTCCAACAGCCAGCTGGACGATCTGATCATTGCCCGTTCCGATGGAACACCCACGTATAATTTCTGCGTGGTGGTTGACGATTGGGATATGAGAATCACGCATGTGATTCGTGGTGATGACCATGTCAACAACACGCCTCGCCAGATCAATATCCTGAAAGCGTTGAATGCGCCTCTGCCGGAATATGCGCATTTGCCGATGATTCTGGGTGACGACGGTGAAAAGCTCTCCAAGCGACATGGTGCTGTTTCAGTAATGGAATATCCCGGTGCCGGTTATCTGCCGGAAGCCATGTTGAATTATCTGGCCCGTCTGGGCTGGAGCCATGGCGATGACGAAGTTTTTTCAATGGATCAGTTTTGCGAATGGTTCGATTTCGATCATCTTTCGTCTTCCGCTGCCCAGTTCAATACGGAAAAACTGAACTGGCTGAACAATCACTACATCCGTGAAGCGGACAATGGCCGTCTGGAAGCACTGGTTCGCCCGCAACTGGAAAAGATGGGTGTCAGGCTCGATCAGGGCCCGGCATTGCAGGATGTGATCGGCCTGATGAAGGATCGTGTCAATACAGTTAATGAATTGGCGAATGCATCACTGATGTTCTATATGGAACCCGATCCGGACCCGGAACTGGTCAAAGAGCATTTGACGGACGAAGCGCGTGCCGCCCTGAAGGAGTATGCAGCCAATATCGAAACGATTGAATGGGACAGGGAAGCGCTTAAAGTCATGATGAAGGGTGTTTTGAAGCAGAACAAGCTGAAAATGCCTCAGGTGGCGATGCCATTGCGTCTGTTTCTGACCGGACAGCTGCATACGCCTTCAATCGATGCAGTCGTTTGTCTTTTTGGAAGAGAAACGGTTTTATCGCGTTTGAAGGACCTGTAAGCAGTATTTTGCGTTGCCGGTTTGCAGGAATCAGACCATTTTTCTGATTCCTTTTTTATTGCCTCAAAGCATTGAAACCGGTTTTCTGTTTTCCAAAATGTTGTGCAGAGCTGACACTTCCGGGTTTTATAATTTGGATTGTCAAACTATAAAAAAATTTGCTATAATCTTCTTTCTGCATTGGGGGTATAGCTCAGCTGGGAGAGCGCTTGCATGGCATGCAAGAGGTCAGCGGTTCGATCCCGCTTACCTCCACCAAATGAAGTAAAGCAGACTGAAGATTGTGTCTCCATCGTCTAGAGGCCTAGGACACCACCCTTTCACGGTGGGAACAGGGGTTCGAATCCCCTTGGAGATGCCATCTTTTCTTTCCATTTTTTCCCTTTTTTGTTCTGGATGGCGGAATTGCGTTTTTTTCATGGCTAACTTGCGGGTATTGCTTATGGCTCAGGGTGATAGTCCGTGAAAAATCCACTACAATTACAAGTTCTGTCGCCTCATTGTAAATATCATGCGTCGTTTATCTCGAACCGGATCTTCCAGACTTTGTCCAGATAGCCAGCGGCTTGTGTCACTGGCTTTGGAAATGTTTCATGCTTCCAGTCTTCTGGAGAGTGAATTTTGCCGGAAAAAAATGGAAACGCTCGTTTCCAGATTGTTGCATGCTAAAAAGCAATCTGTTTTGAACGATGCTATCGAATATCTGTTTTCTTCCGACATGGATGCCTATAACTGTCTGCTGGAAGTGGTTGAAGCACTGAGCGAATCAGCGATCATTCAGGTGGACGACAAGGAATATCATGTTTTGCTGGTGGCTATTCCGATTCTTGCATGGACACGTTTTTCCATTCCATCCGGTACGCTCTCGCCAGAGTTGATTGAAGCGGTTTCAGATCGTTTCGGTGCCTTGATTCTGGCCGACAATGTCAGATTTGCAGTGGCTCCCGGTTTGTATGCTGTCGATCAACTGCCATTTACCCATGTTGATGTGATGGCAGTCACTCATGGGCTGGTTCAGTCGATTATCCAGCATTCAAGATTCGAGCTGGCGTCCAAACAGGAAACGGTGCCGTTTCTGGCTGACGGGCGTTATCTGATTGCTGCGGTCATGGCACCTGCCGGTCTGCCTGTGTTCAGATGGCAGGCCGATCCGGATCTGGTCAATTTCGAAGAGACCAAGGATGACTGTCTTGAACAGTGGCAGAAACAGGTAAACCCTCTGGTTTCGGAGATGTTGCCGGGTTGCAATGTTGAATTGTTGTTGCCGGGCGGTTTTTTCAATACCTGCCGCATTGCAGATCAGCTGATCCGGCCTTCAAGCATACGGGCAGCGGTACATTATCTGACCTATGCCCTGGATACCCAGCCTGAGAACCTGTGTGCGGTTGTCGGTGGTTTCGGCAAGAATCTCGATGGCATTCAGGTAGAAGAATATCGGATCAGTTTCTATCAAAAGGGCAGCGACAAGATCGTGTACGGTATCGTCTGGCCGATTTACGGATCGGAAGATTTCGATTCGATGACATGGACGGCACAACTGGAAAGTCCCCTTGCGATTAAAAGAGGGAACCGGCAGCTGGCCCAGATTTTCGATTTGCTGCGTGAACTGGGTGTTGCGTACGACAAGACAGCCGTGGAAAGATTTGCCATGGAGTTCTGTGAGGATTGCGGGGCACCCCTGTTTGCCGATACCAATGGTGAACTGGTTCACGCTGAGATGCCGGAAGACGCCAAAAGAGAAGCCCAGTTGCATTAAGGTTTTTCGCCGGTGAATCCGGGCGCCGTTACGGAGACAGCTTTATTTTTCCGATATCCAGTGACCGGATTGCCCACCACTTTTTTCCTGCAGGTGAATGTCTGTCATCACCATGCCGCGGTCTACGGCTTTCAACATATCGTAAATGGTCAACAGGCCAACCTGAACAGCGGTCAGCGCTTCCATTTCCACTCCTGTTTTTCCCATCGTTTCGGCTTGTGCCCGACATGTGACGCAGGTGTTTTCTGTCGTGAAATCAACGGTCACTTTCGTCAATCCGACTGGATGGCAAAGTGGGATCAGCTCGCTCGTTTTTTTGGCGCCCATAATGGCGGCAATACGCGCAATGCCCAGCACGTCACCCTTGTCGGCTTGTCCGGCGAGGACAAGGGCCATTGTTTCCGGTTTCATGTGAATGGAACCGCTTGCAATGGCGATGCGGTGCGTTTCCTTTTTTTCACCGACATCGACCATATGGGCTTTTCCCGAGACATCAAAATGTGTCAGCTGATTTTTATCGTCTTTTGAAGGAGGATTTTGTGGCATAAAGCGAATGAACGATTGTGCGTTTGACATGAAATGATTATAAAGTACCGGTATGATAGCACCGTGAACCGGTTTTAATTTATCACCTGACAATCTTATGATTTTACATCTTCGACGTTTTGTGTTGCCTGTACTGGCTGTATTTTGCCTGCAGATTTCAACTGCCGGTGCACAGTCGGGGATTCCCAGTATGGGCGATACGGCTCGTGGCGAATTGACTCCGGTTGCGGAGTACAAGCTGGGCAGGGAAATCATGCAGCAGATCAAGGGCGATCCGGCCTATGTCAATGACCTTGTTTTAAGTGAATATCTTTCCAATCTGGGCAACCGCCTCGTGTCGGCCAATGCGGAGACACGAGGGGAACTGTCCAACGATTTCACATTTTTTGCCATTCGTGACGGAACCCTGAATGCGTTTGCATTGCCGGGTGGCTTTATCGGTGTTCATACCGGCTTGCTGCTGGCAACCCAGAGTGAGTCCGAACTGGCATCTGTTTTGTCGCATGAAATCGGGCACGTTTCGCAGCGCCATATTGCCCGGATGATGGGACAGGCAAAGCAGGACATGCTGATTCCGATCGCATCCGTCGTTCTGGCGATTCTGGCTGCGCAGGCAAGTGCAGATGCAGCAGGAGCCGTTTTGATGGGCGGGCAGGGGTACGCTCTTCAAAAACAGATCAATTTTACGCGTGATGCGGAAAAAGAAGCGGATCGGGTCGGTTTCCAGATTTTGAAGGGGGCCGGTTTCGACACAACCGGCATGACGACCTTTTTCCAGAGAATGCAGACGGCAACGCGTACGTATAGCGATGCACCATCGCCTTATTTGAGGACTCACCCGTTGACTGCCGATCGTATCGCCGATATTGAGGCACGTGTACGGCATGAGCCATACCGTCAGCATGCAGATGATATCGATTTCTATCTGGTTCGGGGCAATGCAAGAATCGATCAGGATGACAGTGAACCGGCATTGCACAATGCCGCGACTGTTTTTGAGGAACAGGTCAAAAGCGGGAGCCGTATACAGATGACGGCGGGAAATTATGGCCTGGCTTTGATTGCATTGCATCGCAAAAATCCGGCTGATGCAAAAGCCTATTTGCAACTGGCGAAGAAATCGGCTGGCAATGCAGCGGCAAAAAGCCTGGCCTTGAACAGTTTGTCGATTGAAATTCTTCTTGAGTCAGGGCAGGCTGCTGAAGCGGCTCGCGAAGCGCGTGCCGCGATGAATCTTTTTCCATCTTCAAGAGCGATTGCACACCTTTATGCCAGCTCTCTTTATGCATCCAAACGCTATGACGAGGCGGCAAAATACCTGAGAAAACAGGCACAGTCTTACCGGGATGATCCCGATTTGCAAAGACAGCTGGCCAAAGTCTATGACGCTTTAGGCAAGAAAGCCCTGATGCATATGGCACTTGCCGAATCATACGGTCTGGTCGGCGCTTATCAGGCAGCGCTTGAACAGCTCAAGATGGCCAGGCAGTCTCCGGATGTGAATTTTTACGATCAGTCGATGATCGATGCCCGTGAGCGTGAATGGAAAAAGATTATCCGTGAAAGTCTGAAAGAAAAATCCTGATGATGATCTTTCATCAGTCAATAAAAAAGCCCGTCAAATCAGATTGACGGGCTTTTTGCATTGGAACAGAGAATTCTTTTCCAATTGTTATGGCAGTTTAGCGATGGCTTTCTGCCGCTCTGCGACCTTCGCCGCTTCTGCCTTGTCCACGACTGCGTCCCGCGCCGTCTTTTCTGGCGGCAGCCGGTTTGCCAAAACCGCGCTGGCTGAATTTAGGCGACGCGTTACGTTTGCTGCCGGGTTTCCATCCGGATGGCTTGCGTTTGGATGGTGCTGCCTTGAACGACAGTTTCGGCTCGAAGCCTTCGATCACGTTGACGGGGATCGATTGTTTGGTGAAGCGTTCAATCTTTCGGACGTTATTGTTATCGTTGTGGTTGACCAGCGAAATGGCCAGGCCATGCCGTCCCGCACGGCCGGTACGGCCGATACGATGGACATAATCTTCCGGGAATTTCGGCAGGTCATAGTTGACTACGTGCGTGATGTTCGGGATATCGATGCCACGTGCCGCGACGTCCGTTGCAACGAGAATCTTGACCTGACCCCTGCGCAATTTCGTCAGGGTTCTGTTGCGTGCTCCCTGTGGCATGTCGCCGTGGAGTGCCGCAGCGGAAAAACCGGCGATCGCCAGACGGTCGGCGACGATGTCGGCATCCCGTTTGGTTGCGGTAAAAACGAGTGCCTGATCGAGTGAACGGTCGTGCAGCAAATGGTCGAGCAGACGGTTCTTGTGAGGCAGATCGTCGACGAAATGAATCATCTGATCGATGTTTTCATGGCGTGAGGCCACTGAATGGATATGAATCAATTCAGGGTCACGGGTGATTTTACGGGCCATGTTGCCGACAATACCGTCCAGTGTTGCCGAAAAGAGCATGGTCTGGCGCGTTTCGGGAGTGGCTGCAATGATGGTCTCGATATCGTCGATAAATCCCATATCCAGCATACGATCGGCTTCGTCGAGCACGAGAATTTCAAGCTGGTCGAAACGGATCTTGCCTGAATGCATATGATCGATCAGTCTGCCGGGGGTAGCGACCAGAATTTCCGGGTTTTTTGCCAGCAGTTGCATCTGCTTCGGATAAGGCATGCCTCCCAGAATGGCAACAGTACGGAAATGCTTGAGATACGCACTGTAATCTTCAGAGGATTGTACAATTTGCATGGCCAGTTCGCGGGTCGGCGTCAGAACGAGCATTTTAGGGTGAGCTGGTTCGTAACGGACTTTTTCGCCTTTTGCGCGGGCTGCCTGACGTTTCTGATTGAACGTTTTCTTGTCCGATTTTTCAAATGGTACGCTGGCAAAACGATGCAATGCTGGCAGCATGAAGGCAGCCGTTTTTCCGGAACCGGTTTGCGATGAAACCAGCAGATCTTTTCCTTCGATACCTGCAGGGATGGCTTTTTCCTGAACCGGGGTTGGCTTGTCGTAATGGATGTCGGCAAGCGCTTTCTGGATTAATGGATGTAATCCGAGTGCTTCAAATGTCATTTTTTTTACTCAAATAAAGGATGATTTTCCTTGTGGGAAAATATAAAAATGGCAGTACCTAGCACCAGGTTACGAAATAACTGAATGGAGAGATTTCGGCACAAAAGCTTTGCGCCAGAAATGTGTCAAGAAACACGGTAAGGCGGAAGGGCTTTAAAAAGCATGAATTATTATCATGCACAGGCTGGCAATGCCATCGTCTGATTGCGCAGAAAATATGTTTTCGCGCAATCAGCTATTATAGCATGTATTTCAGGGATGAGACCAGATTTATTCTTTCTGGGCGACAACACCGTCGGTATTCAGTCCCATGACATGAGAGAAACCGCCGTCAACATAGGTGATTTCACCCGTGATGCCTGATGCCAGATCGGACAGAAGGAAAGCGGCTGCGTTGCCGATTTCTTCGATCGTGACGTTACGGCGCAGTGGTGCATTTTGTGCGACGAAATTCAACAGGATGTTGAAGTCGCGGATACCGCTGGCTGCAATGGTCTTGACCGGACCTGCCGAAATGGCATTGACGCGAACGCCGTGCTTGCCAAGGGATTCGGACATGTAACGGACACTGGCTTCCAGAGATGCCTTGGCCAGGCCCATTGTGTTGTAATAAGGGATGGCACGGTTGGCGCCCAGATAAGTTAAAGCCAAAGCGGAAGAACCCGGTCCCATCAGATGGCGGGCGGCCTTGACCATGGCTGGATAACTGTAAGCGGAAATATCATGGGCAATTTTGAAATTTTCGCGGGACAGGCCATCGAAAAAATCACCTGCAATGGCTTCCCGGGGAGCGAAACCGATGGAATGAACCAGTCCGTCAAGACGGCCCCATTCTTTTTCGATTTCTGCGAAAACGTGTTCGATCTGCTCGTCGCTGCCGACGTCGCATTCGTAAATCATTTCACTGCCCATCTCTTTTGCAAACGAGGTGATGCGGTCTTTAAAACGTTCACCGACGTAGGTAAAGGCCAGTTCTGCTCCTTCGCGTTTACACGCTTCGGCAATCCCCAATGCAATGGAACGGTTCGATAACAGACCGGTGATAAGAATTTTTTTACCTTGCAAAAAAGCCATGCATGACTCCAAAACTATATTGTGTTTGCCGTATGGTGTTACGGCTTTTTATTTAAAAAATCAGACGGATTGATGAATCGTATTCATCATTGTCCTTCTCTTCTGGCAAGATTGTAGTTCGTCAGAAAGAATGCGGCAACTTTTCCATTCGATTCAGCTTATTTTAAAGACCAAATGTGGTGTTTAGGCTTTCTTTTTTGAGGAAGACCGTTTTTTGGCTGTTGTTTTTTTCGCAGACGCCTGTGCTTTTACCGGTTTTGCCTGTTTTTTGGTGGAAACTGATTTGGCACTGCGGGCATTTCGTGATTTGACCAGTCCTTTTTTCGAGGATGTTCTTTCCTGTTTGTCCATGACGACTTTGACGCGGGAAGCACGCGAAGAGCCGCGGACGGCGCTGACGGTTCCTGCCCTGACGGCTTTACCCGAGGCGGACCGGCTTGGGACGTGGACTTTTAAAATGGTTCCTTTTGGGATGCTGTCGCCTTTGATAG
>OGXI01003085.1_pt1 | contig 11688 bp, 5 predicted proteins | sample 1576221 | NCBI WGS metagenome assembly OGXI01 (sample SAMEA3541523, study PRJEB24748) | human gut metagenome | biome: human gut; feature: human-associated habitat; material: faeces | place: China | collected 2012
CCCGCCATAATATCTCCTTCGGCCTCACGGATGGCGGAATCGTAACGGGCCTGTCGTTCTTGTGCCAACTGCTGTTCACGGGCGTCTTGCTGCGCCCGCCTTTCATTAGCTTGCCGCTGCCGTTCCGCAGCAATGGGGGCATTGTGGGCTTTTGCTTCCTCATACCGTCCAAGCAGATTGGCAAATCCCAGATCAGCCCACCGGTCCGGGGCTTCCATACTCTGATTGAAAACCCTCTCGATCTCACCCCGGATGCCATGCTCCAGCGTGGGCAGCCATTTCAGAACTTCTTCAAGTCGGTGCCGCTGGTCAATGCCCACCATAAACCCGTCACATGGAATATAAACCGTTTGGAAGAACTCCCGTTTCTTCTCCATTGTGTAGAGTTCAATGCCGTTTTCGTTGTAGAAGCGGTAGTAGTAGTGCTTGTTGCCCATCAGGTCTTTGGCAAAGACCCGGTTCTCGTCTTTTTCCTTGGGCGGAAAGATGTCCTTTTTCTTTTCATCCGGTCGGGTATAGCGTGGAGAAAGACCGGTGCGCTCCAAACTGTCTGCAATCAGCTTTTGGACTTTTTCAATACCGCCATGCTTCTCAACGAAACCGGCCAAGTCCTCCGCCTGCTGGAGAGAACAGAATTGCAGTCCGGTTTTTCCTTCATAAACGGAGCCTCTATGCTGAAACAGGTCCAGGCCAAACTCATTGCGGACCGGCTTTGTTTCTTGGGCTGGCAAAAAAGCACCTTCTCGAAAGAGATAGCCGACAGCCGAATGTTTCTCGCCCATATATCACCACCTCACATCACTGCTCCAGCTCATGCTCGTTGTCATCGTCCAGGCGCAGAGCAAGGAACTCTTTGATACAGTGTTCTGCCGCCTCGTCGGTGGGGTACAGCAGTTCCAGCGTCAGGTCATCCAAGTTCTGATCTTCCAGACGGGGATAGCCCGCCAGAGTGTTTTTGATATACGCCGTGAGAAGATCGTGGGGGCTGAATGCCTCCAGCAGCATGATCTTATACTTCGGCAGAAGCGCAGGCAGGAACTCTTTCAGAATCCCAATCTTCCTCGCCATCAGATCGTTGTCCGTTTTCATCCAAAATCACCTCGCTTTCCTGTAATGATTCAAACTCCAACTTAGTGTTGATTTCCGTGAGTTGGGCAACCTTTTCCGACAATTCTTCCTCATAAAGAAACGGCTGTCCAACCTGCTGTTGGGCAACCGCCAGTTGTTTTTGTGTTTCTTTCAATTCGCGCCGTGCATCTTCAAGATAGTTGGGAATCCGTTCAGCAAGATTCTCGATACGGGTAATCGTTCCCTGACCGGAATTGCCTATATCCGTCCCATACAGCAAAGCGCCCCGCAGAATAATATCCCTTTCAAACGGATTGAAGTTCACGAAAAGAGAAAAGCCACGATACGAACCAATTTCAAACTCATATTCATCTTTTCCACGGCCTTCACTTATCATCCGATAAAGAAGGGCAAATGCTTCGCCCGCTGCCGGTCGCTCCGTATAATGCTTTCCATCCAGCACGATGGAGAAATCCTTGCCTTCGGTCTGACCCAACAGAGAAATGTCCTGCGTGACTCGCTCAATTTTCTGCTCATATTCCCGGATGCGGGATGGATATGTCAAGTTAACCTTGTGTTCCAAAGCAAGCTGTTCATTGCTCCACGCACCACGCAGAATTTTCAATTCCGTGACCCGGTTTTCCAATTCCATCTTCTGTGCGACCATCGGATTGTCGGTAGCGGCCGCCTTGAACTGTGCGGCAGACAGGACGGTTTCATCCACATCCTCACAAGAGCGGGCAATGTGTTTTCCGGTGAGAATCTGCGTGATATAGCGCAATTTCTGCTCCTGAATCTGCCAGAGATACGCATCAAATGTTCCTTTGGCTACGAATTGCTTTATCATAATTTCAGGGTTTTCGTTGCCCTGCCGTACCCCACGTCCATTTCGCTGTGTAATGTCAGAGGGCTTCCACGGACAGTCCAGATGGTCAATGGAGATTACCTTATTCTGAACATTCACGCCGGTTCCCAGCTTGCTGGTGCTGCCGATTAAGATACGGACTTTTCCTTGGCGGGTACGCTCGAACAGTTCCTGCCGCTGTGCTTCAGAAGTGGCGTCGTGAACAAAGGCTATCTCCGATTCCGGCACACCCTTTGCCAGCAGCACATTTCTTATTTCATCATATACATTGAATTTCCCGGCTTTGGGAGTGCCAACATCACAAAAGACAAGCTGCGTGGAAGCAGAGGCGGCGGTGTCCTTCCAAACCTGATAAACATCCTCAATGCAGACACTCAACTTACTTTCTGTACCATCCGCATCCGGTCGAATCAGGCGCGGGTCAATCGCCATCAGGCGGGCCTCACCGGTCAGCTTCAGCATATTATCTTCTTCCGGCTTCACTCGGCCGGTTCGGATTGCTTCCGCCCGCAGAATAAAATCGGCCATGATCGCCTGCTGTGCGGGTGTGGCTTCCACCGAAACAATCTCCGCTTTACCAGTGCGAACAGCCGGGAGTCCGGGAATATCCAACATATCCGCTGTTTTGATGTCAGCGACCTCACGAAAGACAGCCATCAGTTCAGGGAGATTGTAGAAACGGACGAAGCGATCACGCATCCGATAGCCGCCGCCCTCCGGCTTCAATTCCAGCACAGAGGCTTTCTTTGCAAAATGGGCGATCCAGGTATCGAAGTAGGACCAGCCGAAGCGTTCCAACTCCTGCGGCTGCAAATACCGTTGCATGACGAACAGTTCGGAAATCGAGTTACTGATTGGCGTTCCGGTCGCAAATACTACGCCGCGCCCCTGATTCGTTTCCTGTAAATACTGGCATTTGAGCAGCATATCAAAGGCGCGTTGACTGCTTGAGGTTGTAATACCAGCCACATTCCGCAGCTTCGTAAAGACAAAGCAGTTTTTGAAAAAGTGCGCCTCGTCCACCATCATCATATCTACGCCGAGCTGCTCAAAGGTCAGCAGATCGTCTTTCTTTTCCTCGGCAGACAGCTTTTTCAGCCGCTCATCCAGATTTTTGCGGAAAATGACCATCTGCTTGACAGACCAATTCTCGCCATTTTCGCTCTTGATTTCATGGATTGCATTTTCAATATCGTTGATCTGCCGTTCCAGCATAGCAATCTGCCGCTCTGTGGAGATTGGGATTTTCTCAAATTGGCTGTGCGCCAGAATCACTGCGTCATATTCTCCGGTGGCGATTTTGGAAATGTAGCGGTTGCGGTTTTTAGGGGTAAAATCCTCTGCGGTGGATACCAAAAGGTTTGCGTTGGGGAAAAAGCGGTAGAACTCTGTTGCCCACTGGCCCACCAGGGGATTGGGAACCACAAACACCGCCTTGTGGATCGCTCCCAGGTTCTTGAGGTACATCCCGGCGGCAATTAAAGCAGCGGTCTTTCCGGCGCCTACCTCATGTGCAGCAAGCCCCGTCCCGGTATAGATGACACGGGCAGCAAAATCAAGCTGATGCTTCCGCAGCTTCATCTCCGTGTTCATGCCGGGAAATACGAGATGGCTCCCATCAAACTCACGGGGACGAACTGTGTTGAAGGTTTCATTGTAGATACGCAGAAGCCTATCCCGGCGCTCCGGTTCTTTCCAAACCCAGGACGCAAATGCTTCCTGAATCTGTTGCTGCTTGGCACGGGCAATCATGGTTTCCTGTGCGTTGATTACATATTTAACCGACTTGTTGCCCTTTTCATTGATGTATTCCTGCCGGTCACGGACAGTAGTGGACTGCATATTAAGGCAATCCTCAAAAATCTCATAAGCATTTTTCCGCTTGGTTCCGAAAGTCTGGTTGACCATTACGGAATCCGGTTCCGCATTTTTATTGGTGACACGCCAGGTCGTGGTATAGGAAAAATACTCAATGTCAATGCGGTTCCGGTTGTCGCCGCCCTCGATGACCTTTTCATATCCGCTGGTCTGGAAGGTTTCATACATGAATTGGCGGTAATACTCAATGGGAACCCAGATGGCACCCATATTCACTTCGATGTCAGCAGGAGTCAGCGGCTCCGGCTGTACTTCCTCCAAAGCCTCTACATTCCGGGCAAAGAGTTCCGGTTCTTCTGCTGCCTTCTGACGTGCGTAGAGCAGTTTATCCCGCACATGACCACTGAGATATTCTTCTGCAAGTTCCCATCCTTCCAGCGGATTACCGTAGTATTTCTGGGGATTGAGGTAGATGCGAGTATCCAGCTCTTGCACCAACTCCTGTGGGGCTTTTCCTGTCAGGAAGGACATATAGGGCAGATCCACCCGCAGCTTGTGATTCAGGCAGATTTGAAGGGCGTCCTCGGCGGTGTCTGCATGGTTGACCTGACGGAAAGGACGGATGGTGGCTTTGGTGAAGATCGCTGATTTATCCCAACCGGTCTTGTCTTTCCGCTCATCCTCGATAGAGCGCAGCAAGGGGAATTGGTCATCATCAGAAAAAGCGAGGATGTTTCCTTTGCTGTTGATGGCTCCATACTTTGCAACGAAGCGGTCATATACCTGATTGAGTGTGTCCTGTACTTTCTGGAGATCAACCGGGTCATACTCATGGGACTGGATGTTGATAACCTCCAGCAGCGCAGTACGGATTTCGCACAATCCCTTGATTCTTTCGGCCTTCATGCCGGTGTAAGGCTGCGGGATCAGCTTATCTTTTTCACAGAAGAAGATCTCGCCATTCCGCACAACATAGGTGAAGTTTTTGGTTCCGGCCGGAGCGTCCTCATACTCTGTATTGCTTTCTTCCGGTTCGTCCGCCTCGATTTCTTCATCCGGCTCTGCGGTGAAACGGGCATATAGGGAATCAACCGCTTGGGCAAGATGCTGGTTCAGGTCAAAATCTTCCGGGGCAACACAGGCTGTCCCATCTTCGTTGCCGTACATATTCCGGCTGCTCACCATCTCGCCCATGAGCATTTCGGGATTGTCCTTGAAATAGCGGTTATAGGCGATCCATTTACTGCGGTCCAGGTCAGTTTCAATCCAGGACGGAAGATTCGCGCGATCAAGTTCTATGGGCTGCACTCTCTTTTTCAAGAAAACAACATCCGCTGTTACATCGGTTCCCGCCAAAGCCTTGAACGCTGTGTTGGGTAGGCGAATGGCGCCGATGAACTCTGCCCGCCGTGCGATATATTCCCGAAGGCTCTCGTCCTTGCGATCCATAATTCCTTTGCTGGTGATAAAGGCAATGATGCCGCCCGGTTTCGCAAGGTCCAGGGACTTGATGAAGAAATAGTCATGGATGTACGGGTTCAGGTCATTGTAGCGCCGGTCATAGATTTTAACGGAGTTGAACGGGATATTGCCCAGAATCACATCAAAGCTGTTGTCCTCAAATTTGGTGGCTTCATATCCCATGATGGAAATATCCGCATCAGGATAAAGCTGCTTTGCGATTCTGCCGGTGATGGAATCCAACTCTACGCCAAACAGCTTGCTCCCTTGAAACTGCTCCGGCAGCACAGAATAGAAGTTGCCGGTTCCCATACCGGGGTCCAGGATTTTTCGGTCAGGGCCGCCCTCGAAGCCAAAGCGTTCCAGGGCGCGGTAAATGTGCCGTATCAGGTCAGGCTCGGTGTAGTAGGCTGTGATGGTGGAGTTCATGGCCGCCTTGTATTCCACATCAGTCAGCAGGGACTTCAACTCCTGATATTCGTTCTCCCAACCAGAGGCCGTACTGGAGAAAGCGTTGGCAAGCCCACCCCATCCGACATAACGGGCAAGGATGATTTGTTCTTCTGGTGTCGCTGTCCGCTTTTCCAGCTCAATCTGCTTGAGCAGCTTGATCGCCATGACATTGTTTTTATATTTGGTCTTTGCCCCACTTGGATACAGGTCATAGTCCTCGGAAAAGCGGAAGTTGTGTGCGGCGACCTGCGGCGCCGCAGGCGGCTCACGAAGGGGCGCCAGATCAGTGGGGGTGGCTTCATCCATAACAGCGGGCGCCTCTGCTGCTGTACCATCGCCCATTCGTACAAAGGCGCGAATGGGGCGCAGTTCTTCCAGCTCTTTTTCCAGCCGGTATTGCGTGTCCTCCAGATCGTCCATGTCGGCAGCTTCTTGGGGGGAGAGAATAGCCCCACCGTCCAGGCGCCGCACATAAGCGTCAAATTCCCGCGTAATATCTTCAAGGTCATTTTGTACCCGGAGATAGTCGGGATTGGGCTGCTCATCCACCACGGCTTGGTACAGGGCCGAGCCATCCTCGGTCAAATACCCCCATACAATTTCCTCATTGGGATATTGCCCTTGCAGATAGCGGAGCATCTGGGTTGCGATACCTTGACGGCGGTAGTCCTCCAGGACTTCAATCATGCTGATATGGGGCCGCCCCTCAAAAATGCTGTACCGGATGGTTCCAACCGTCAGCTCACCTCGGACCGCCTGCATCAGCATATCAATCTGCCCATGATGGGCGTCCAGGGCTTCGTCTAAAATCTGTGTTTCCTCTGCTTCATCGTGTTCCCAGGGAGCCATACGGGTTTCATAATCGTCAATTATTTCTTTGGTTATCCCTTCCGGCTTTTCCGGGAGCAGATCATACAGCTCTCGCATTTTAGCTATCTGTGCATGGATGCTACCCGCCCACAAATGCTTTTCGTGCTGATGGCCTTCACTTAGAAAATACTCGCAGTCCGCTTTAAGGCGCCCTAAAAGGCCATATTCAAAACTGTAATCATACGGTTCTGTTTCTCCCTCAAGCGGCTCATCGGTTTCCGGCTCCGGCAGACTGACAACAGGGGTTTCCAGATAGCGGCCTTCATCCACCAGGCGTTGCACGACACCGGCAGCCCGCGCCCAGGACAGCTTTGTTTCCTGTGTTTCGCCCTGCTCATCCTGCCATTCGATAGTGACACCTTCACTATTGAACATGGCGTATTTCACGCCCATTTCATCACCGGAGAACCCTTCATATCCATATAGCTTTTTTAGGAAAGTAGTAAATTCTGATCCGGTGGGGTGGGTCTGAGCAAACTCGTAGATTTGTTCTTTTTTCCCTGCGGTAAGGGGGCCTCTTTGCATGACACGCTCAACAAGCAGATCTTCCGTACTCTTTTCCAAGGACAGAAGGGAGAGCTGCTCCGGCTGTTCTTCTTCCACGACCGGAACAGCTTCGACAGCCGGGCGCAAATCCACATCGACTTCTTCATCATTGACCATCATAGAGGCCCGCACCGGCTCATAACCCTGGCTGCGGATATTGTTCAGCCAGGTGGCAAAGAAACTGTTGAACCCGTTGATTGCTTTCTCGTATGCGGGGTCGTCGGGATTAGCCTCGTTATATACACCAATGCCGCTGTTCTCATAACTGAAAGCCCGAAGTGTCCCAGCCTCTTTGTCGATTTGGAAATCCATATAAGGGTCATACATCCGGTCGCCGTTCTGCATATAGTAATGCTCCATGCAGTAATGGGAACCGTATTTATGGTGAATGACCAGAGGATAGTAGGCTTCTCCGGCCTCCAGCCGCAGATACTCATATTGACCGGACACAATCTCCGGGAACAACTCTTGAAAGCGGCGGAAATTCTTGTGCGCCGTTGTGTTTCCTTTGACGGGCGGCGGTGTAGGCTGCTCCGCTGTATCTGTGGGGAGAGCCGTTTCGGGGGCCTCCACAACAACAGGGGGATTTTCGTCAGGAACGGATGCAGGCTCGTCACCGGCTGCTGGTGTGTCGTTTTCCATTTGAACAATCGCCTGCGGCTTGACCGGTTCCACTACGGTTTCTCCGGCTTCATAGGCAACAGCATCCAGAACATAATCAAAATCCGCTTCTCCGATGGTCATTTGCCGGTGAGGATCGCCCATTTCATCAACTTCATCAGGGATGTTATAATCTCCGATGGGATCAGGCTGCTCCTCTACGACAGGATTGGGATAGTCGCCGTCCTCGATCATGGCGTCCAGTAAAAACGCCAGTCCGTTCCAGGGAATGTAGGTATAGCCTTCATCAAAGAAAAATGAAATGCCATCCTCACCATGTAGCCGGGTACGATAGAGAAGATCGCCTTGATATTCACGGTCGCCATAGGGAGTAAAGAGAGCCGCAATCTGCCGCCCTTTGTCTGACCAGTCAGGATTGAGCGGCGGTTCTGACAATACGCTGCGAACCGCGCTGTGCAGCTCTGGGGGGTATAGATTGGTGCTGGTCAGGATGTACTCATAATTGCGCCGGACTTCTGCATCGGTAAAATGGCGTGTCGGTTGTTCCGCAGGAACAGAAAAAGAGCCGTCCTTTTCAGACGGCTCTCCCACAGGTGCGGCGCTCGGCGCCACTTCTGTATTTGGCTGTTCTTCGGTCAGCGGGGAATCAGGACTACGCTCTGGAGTACGGTTTCCTCCGCCATCAGTTTCAGACTGTTCAGGTGGCGCGTCCGCTCCATGATGTCCTCGGTCTGCGGGATCGGCTCCTGCTGGAGCATTTGCTGGGTCAGGGCTTCGATCTTCTCGGTCGCCTCGTCCTGTACCCGGTGCATGATCTCCATCAGACTGCCATCCATTTTCAAAGTCGTAAATCGCTCCGGGTGATTCTCTCTGAGGTATTCCAGGGCCATCCGGCCGTACCTGCCCAGAGGCTGATCTGCTTCGCTGCTGTTGGAGATTTGCAGATCGGGCAGCATCATCCCGTCCTGCTCTCTGTATTTCAGATTGATATTCGGTTTGCTCATGTTGTGCCATCCTTTCACGATTGATAATCTTGATGTTCCGTTCTACTTCTAACAGGATACCTTTGGAAAGGGCGGTTACTGCCGTACCCAGATGTGCAACCAGCGGGAGTGTATTAAAATGGCTGACCGTCGCCATGCCGTCACTCAACTGGATTTCTTCATCCGGCAGGTGACACTTTTTGCCGATGAAATAAGAAATGCTGTCGGTCAAAAGCTGGATGTATTGGGCTTCAAAACCACCGGCCGGGATCTCGGTGAACAAATGGCCTTTGGTTTCCTGCTTGAGTTCCTGCAAAAAGTGGTTGTAATTCTCTGCGACAGATTCGCTTGCCATCGCATACAGCGCTTGGGGAAAATCCTGCTTGGGGAAACCGTGTGCATACGACAGGCGCTCGGTCAGGGCCTTTTTCATTTCATCGGAAAGCTGCCAGTCCGTAGGATGAATCTCTTTGCCAGTAGTTTGGCTTACATCAAAGAGATAGTCAAGAGTGAGTTTGGCATTCCGGTAGACGCAAACGGCTACGCCCTTTGCACGGGGAATCAAATTTCTGCCTATGGCTGCCCATTGCTTTCGTGTTGCCAGAATCGAAACATCCTCGTCCTGTGCGTACACAAGAAGTATGTTGTCAAAACTGTGCTTATGGAACTGCGATGCAAATGCCAGATAATCCCGCCAGTTGTGTTCATTTCGGACAATATAGGGAGCCATGACTTCATATATCGTCCGCAGGCGTTCATCATTTCTCAACGGTATCTGACCTCCTTCCTGTATTGGTGATTATGGTCGGTTATCCGGCCTCTTGCTCGGACTCCTGTCCTTTCTGAGCAAAGTAGAGGGCAAGCGCCTCGTCCACAATGCTGTCGAACTCTTTCTGGCTGATGCTGGCGGTAAAGTATTTCTTGTAAATCGCCGGTTTGACCTTGAACGCCGTAGCCGTGGATTTCTTGGGTTTCCGGTTAAACTCGCCGGACAAAATCTGTTCGGTACGCTCCGGGGTCAGCTTTCCGGTATATTCCCGCAGCAGGACAACCTTTCCCTCATTGACCTTGTACTCGCTTTCCGAAAGCACATCGTCAACCATCTGCTGTTCCTGCTCGGTCAGATAAGAGAGCTGCACAGCTACCACAATCGGGAACTCGGCATCATCAATTCGCCTTTTCAGCGGAGTAATCAACTCATTGATGCGGAGATAGTTTGCAACAGCACGGCCTTTCAGGTCATATTCTGCGCCCACAACATCACGGCTTTTCGACTTGTGGCACTCGATGCCACAAGTCCCGTTTTCCCTGATTTCATCAGGGTTTTCAAGCCGTTTCAACTCCTCGACAATATCGTTCCGGCGCCCCTGACAGATCATCTTGGAGTAGCGCAGAGCCAGCACCGCCGCTTTTTCAGAGGGCAGCATTTCGGAAAAGGAGCGTTGCAGGACATTGGTTTCGATCACATAAATCCAAGCATCTTCATCGGAGAGATTTTCCTTGACGATACAGGGAAGTTCACGGTTTGCAATGGCTGCGGCGTTCTGCCGGTTATGACCGGCCAGCATTTCATACTCAAAGCCATCTTCATCCCGTTCGATCTTGCGGATGATGGCGGGATTCAGGACCCCATGTTCCGAAATGCTTTCTACCAGATCATTGAGCCGGTCGCCCTCATACAGCCGGAACGGATGGCCTCGGAAAGCACGAATGGCCTGCGGGGGAAGGGTGATGATGGTGTTCTTGGTCGGCAAGGATACGGAAGGGGTGGGTTCAATAGGTCTTTCTTCTGCGGCATCCAAGCCCAGAAGATCGTCAATGGACTTGATGCGCGGATTGATTTTAGGCATTTGCCAGCACCTCCTTTGCAAGTTCCAGATAGGCAAGAGAGGCGGGGTTTGCCTGCTCCAGTTCCATGACGCTCATTCCGTAGCTGTTTGCGTCCCCCACCTTGACCGTGTAGGGAATCTGACAGTTGAAGATGGGGAGCGATTGAAACGCCTTTGTGACCTGACCGTATGTACGGCGATACAGGTTCGTCCGCTTGTTGCATTTGGTGAACAGGATACCGCCGATCTCAATGCTGGGATTTAATTTCCGCTTGATTTTCTTGATGGTGTCCACCAACGCCTGCAAACCGGTCAGAGCGAACAGTTCCGGGTCAATCGGGATGATTACCTCGTCGGCAGCCGTTAAAGCGTTGATGGTCAACGAGCCAAGAGAGGGGTTGGTGTCCACGATAATGTAATCGTAGGACAGCCGCAGAGGGTTCAGCAGAGCGGCCAGGTAGTCATTGCTGTCCGGCGTCATCAGCAGATTTGCCTCCGCAACGGTGAGAGATCGGCTGGAAGGTGTCCTCGATGCGCAGCACGAAGGCGCCTCCGGTAGCCCGGGCGAAGGCCCAGTTGTAGATGGCGGTGCGAGCGCCGCCGATGTGCAGCTTGCCGGTGGGAGAAGGCGCGAAGCGGACGCGCACGGGCTTGGTCGTGGTCATGGGTTTCCTTCAGTCCTCGGGGTCGATTCAGGTAATAGCGCCAGTATAGCACGGGGGCTGAGCCATCATTCATTGACCACATCCGACTCGGCGACGGTTCGGTACAGGGCTCGTGTCCGCAGCGCAACGGAGCCGTGACGCTCCGTGACAGTTCGGCGGTGGGGCCGTATCGGTTGGACAGCAGCCCTAAGGCGACACCGGAGCGGGCCTAGACTGAAGGAGCTATGGGAGGGGCTTCGGCTTCGCACGGGCGCCCGCGAAGGACGCGCCGGCTATGCCCCGTTCCACACGTTCCCACGACGCCGCAAGAGAGGAAATCGCCATGGCCCCGTACCGTTCCGTACATGCCTTCACCGCCCGCTTCTTTCCGCACTCGTCGGTGTCCCTCCGCTGGGTTGTTGCCGCGTTCGCCCTTCTCGCCGCTCTCTGCTGGGCGTCCCCGGCCTGGGCCGTGGACAGCGCTGTCTTCGCCTCGGGCGCGGGCACCGAGGCCGACCCCTACCTCATCG
>OGXI01003093.1_pt1 | contig 11663 bp, 9 predicted proteins | sample 1576221 | NCBI WGS metagenome assembly OGXI01 (sample SAMEA3541523, study PRJEB24748) | human gut metagenome | biome: human gut; feature: human-associated habitat; material: faeces | place: China | collected 2012
TTTTTTTGGAAAAAATTCATCAGTTAGTCAATGAAGGAAAGATTCTTGATGAAAGCCGTATTTTATTTGTTAATGATGGAAGCAAAGATGGTACATGGGAATTAATTAAAAAATTATCAAAGGAAGAATATCATTATAAAGGGATTGCACAGAGCAGAAATCGTGGACACCAAAATGCTGTTCTGGCTGGATTGATGACAGCTAAAGAAGCAGCGGATATTACAATTTCGATTGATTGCGATGGACAGGATGATATTAATGCAATGGATGCGATGGTAGATGCATATATGGCAGGGGCTGAAGTTGTTTACGGAGTACGAAGCAAGAGAGAAACAGACACATTTTTTAAGCGATTTACAGCAGAATCTTTTTATCATTTGTTAAATTGGATGGGAGCAGAAGTTGTATTTAATCATGCAGATTACAGACTGATTTCTTCAAAAGTATTAGATGCATTTTCTGATTTTAAAGAAGTAAATATCTTCTTACGTGGATTGATTCCGTTAGTTGGTTTTAACAGTACTTCAGTATATTATGAACGGCATGAACGAATTGCGCCGGGATCTCCCGTGTGCAGTGCGATATACTTCTAAGCTGCCTATACGGCAGTGAACAATCGCTCTGGCCTTTTGGTTTTTCTTCAATTCTTCTAAGCTGCCTATACGGCAGTGAACAACCAATCTGAGTCATCAACATGAGCATTCTTCTTCTAAGCTGCCTATACGGCAGTGAACCTGAAACAATCTGCGCTTTCTGCGATTCGGAAACTTCTAAGCTGCCTATACGGCAGTGAACGTTGTCAAACCTCTCACATTCACACAAATCAACTTCTAAGCTGCCTATACGGCAGTGAACTAACTCTTCACAACTCTATACCAAAAGCAATGCTTCTAAGCTGCCTATACGGCAGTGAACTCGACCATTCGCCGAATCGTGTCGCCTGTTCTCTTCTAAGCTGCCTATACGGCAGTGAACCCGAGTTCATAACGTTGCCATGATTTATAACTCTTCTAAGCTGCCTATACGGCAGTGAACATTTTGCTTTTGCAAACTACCGCCGCCAAGATCTTCTAAGCTGCCTATACGGCAGTGAACGCTTTACAATCGCGAGAAAGAAGGGGCTTAATCTTCTAAGCTGCCTATACGGCAGTGAACGGTGCAAAAGATTTTATCCGGACTACTTCAATCTTCTAAGCTGCCTATACGGCAGTGAACTGAAGCGGGGTTGCCGAATATTGAGGGTGAATCTTCTAAGCTGCCTATACGGCAGTGAACTTCAAGATTCTGTTACGGTAGATCGTGGTGATCTTCTAAGCTGCCTATACGGCAGTGAACTTCCTGAAGTATTTCCCACGGGGCATTTGTGACTTCTAAGCTGCCTATACGGCAGTGAACTTCCAGGTTTAAGAGACATTTTATTAAACTCACTTCTAAGCTGCCTATACGGCAGTGAACTGTATATAAAAAATAAAAAATAAAGTTATAACAATAACTTGAGCCGGAAATCACTGTTTAACCCAAGTTTTTTAATATTCTTATAACCGGTTGATTTTATTTGATTTTTAAAGATCTGAAAAAACTTTGGTTAAAATTCAGGAATCGTTGATTCTGCGCTTAATCCATAAGTAGTAAAGACTTTCAAGCTTGCATTTATCGCCGGTTTCTTTTCAATAAATAATTTGAATGGGTGAGAGTTAGTTAAACTTTCAAGTTGTATGAAGGGCAAAGGTGATTTTGCCAGGTTTTTCTGATAACGCTGTACTGTTTCATGAAATGATAAATCCTTATGCCTTTTCATTTGACGACGTGCGAGGCGTTCGGCGTTGGATTTAATGTGTTTTCGACTGAAAGTTGCATAACCAGTGATTTCGTTCAGGGGTACCCTGCAAACAGGAGTAATGTGGATACAATCGTTTAAACGCACAAACCATTTCTGAATGTCGATTTTCTGCAAGCTCGTTTCATCTTCAGCAAACAGACGCAACTTTGTCCCCAGAAAGCCCATTCCTTTTTCTTCATTAAAGTAGTATTCAGGAAAAGAGACGCCGATATTTACCTGATCACTGGCATCCCTGTTTTCTACCAGAGCCAGATGCAACTGGGTGTACAGTTTGGACCATAAATGATAAAGGGGAAAATCAGGGCTGCCTGTCAATGTGATTTCAATATAGTGTTTCATGGATTTTCCCTCGTATCGATACTGGCGACATAAGCAAGTCCCTTTTTGCCCAGATAAAAAGAAGATACTCCGGCATCAAGAATTTTCTGTTCGAGATCTCTGGCTCGTTCTCTCGTAATATTGAGATTGATTTCCAGTGTGCCATTGGCTTTAGTTAAAGGATGGGAAATTTCTCCTTCACCTTTTTTTCTTTCTCTCAGGACATATGGATTTCCCCAAATCAGCTTTTTTTTGCCGGTGGTGTAACGATCCATGAAGTCTTTTTTTGTGAAACCACGTTTGGAAATGCCGCTTAATCCTCCTGATTTTGTGAGGGCTTTGCTCATATCATACTTTTTCTCCAAACGCTGAATCTGGATATACAAAGCAGAGGTATATAGACTGATTAGTACAAGCTGATTTTTTGCGGTTAATTTATATTCAATGTCAGGAAAGAACTGATGGAATGTATCCAGACAGGACTGAACCTTTTCGCTTACATCGATCGCTTTTTCACCAAAGATATTTTCCAGTTTCTCAATGACATTAAGTGGATTTAACTCAGTTTGGTTATCAACTTCAATTTTTTCATCCAGTATGAAGTCCACTACCTGATTGAGATCAAACCACAAAATCCCCCATAATTTCTGCGAAAAATCTGAATCAAAGGCTGGATCGCCGGATTTGATCATACCTGTAAAGGCATTCTGATCGGTACTGCCTGAAATGTTTCGTAAATAAACTATTTCGTTTTGAGACTGTGTACGATCGCAAATATCGTCATCTGTTAAAACCGCTTCTATATCCTGAAAATAATAGTCCTTGTCCTGCCGGGCCTGATACAGTTTCCGTTGTTCGCCAATCAAACGGTTCAGTATACCCATGACGGTATCTTTGGTAACGGCGCGGGTTTTAAAGTTACCTTCTTTTCCCAAAGCTGTCATGGATCCAATGAAATTACGCCCCTGTCTGGGTAATGATTCATTATTTGAGCCATCCAGAAACGAATTTCGCCAGGATGATTCATATTCGATGGTAATTCGCATGAATACACCTCATTATTTCGCTTCAAAATAGACGGCATAACCGGTTTGGGGTTCCGGGTTAACCTGATCCGGATGGCGTTTGATGCGCATCATCCGGTTGCTGTCGTTATAGTCAACTTCCACTTCCTCAACATACATATAACCTTTGGCCTGTTTGATGGAAAGATCACGAAGCATGTTCAGTGTTTCATTAACGAGAATATCGATTGCGGTATTGTCCAGTAAGATGCCGACTTCACCTTCCTGAAAAATGGTTCCTTTTCTGACATAGTTCGGATGGAATGTGGCTTGGGGCACGCGTGAAGGATCCAGGCTCTTGATGAATTTCTGGACCTGTTCGGCGATTTTCTCTCCGTCTCCTTCCTTGATAATCATGGATGCCCGGTCGAATTTTTTATCCAGTGAGATAAATTCCAGTTGTTCAATACTGATCGAGCCGTATGCAATATATGCGGTTTCTCCGAATGTCGTTTTTGAAAAGAAGGAGTTACTGGCTTCTTCTCCCTTTTTATTGACTTCTTTTTCCTTGGTGCCTGAGCGACCCATTTGTTCGAAATTGCCATTGCCTAGCTGGTCAATAAAGTCGGTGATCAATAATGGACTGGTACGTTTGCATTGGCTTGCAGGGACAACATACCCGCGAATTAATCCGGTTATCGACGCCAGAACATCTATCAGATTTTTGTCATTGGCATAATGCAAATCAAAAGCGTGATCCCTGAAGAGATGATGTCGAATGCAATTCTGACTGATATACATGGGTGTTTCTTTGAAGCTTATTTCCGAAGGGTCTTTTTTCAGCTTATAGCCTCTTTCTGATTCTTTACCTGTCAGGTTGGAGTAACCACGAAGTTTTGGCATGGTATGGTTATCAATGATGCGTCCGTCACTTTGCAGAGTGGTTGGACCATTCCAGTTGACAACGCCATAACCTGAAGCCGTGATTTTGAAATCAACGCTTTTGATACCGCTTACTTTGTTTGACATGATTTACTCCTCAGTTTGGTTAGGATTCAGGGTTGAAATGGTTTTCAGGCCGATAGCACCTACCGGCTGTTTGTCGCAAATGGCATAATAAACGGCCTCACTATGTCGGGCAGACGAGCCGCCGACCTTGTTCAGATCATCTTCGATATAACTTAAATAAAGTGGATAATCGGGGTCTCTGGAATAATTTTCGAGAACGGTTTTACGTGCAGACATTTTTTTTTCTGGAATCCCTTTAACAGGATGGATAGTATCGATATTTCCATGTTTTTGAGCAATGAAATCAAACAGTCCAAGGTTCTGGATGAATGAAAGCGATTCGGTCAGGTTATCAGCTTCATTTGAATCATTTAATGGTGGCTGGTAAGCGTATTCATTAATGAAGACAGGATGATTGAAATCGTTGACGTCGAGTTGTGCCAGTTGCACAAAACGATTGTCTCCACGAAGCGAGTTTTTGCTGATTTTTGTTTTTCGTTCCGCAGTTTTTATTTTGATGACCCGGGTCGGCTCGGTTACCTTTTTGTTGATTAACTGGATGCTGCTGTTGAGCGCGTCATCAAGGTCCTGGCTGATGATGGATCTGATCGTTTCGTCGTCATAAAACGCTTTGTAGAGCTGATATATTTCCGGCAGCGTAAATATTCGGTCGTCCAGTTTGTCTGACAGGTACTCGTACCATACTTTTGTCGAGCGCAATCCATGCAGTTTTGCAAGGAACCGTGCGGATGAATCGGTTTGCTTTCCGCGTTTGATATTGTCGGTAATGGCGATTTTCAGGACATTGATATCGGTGTTATCGCCAAAGCGGTCCAGTCGTCCCAGACGTTGCAGGATATTTTCAGGATGGCTCATTTCGCTGACCATATGGTCACAACTGATGTTGAGGGATGCCTGAACGATCGGGCCACTTCTCAGGACGTCAAATTTGCGGGTGCCGTTTTTCCTGAACGATTCATAAACCTCGTTAAACCAGTATTTTTTGTCACTTCTTTTGAATTTTGAATGAAACAGGACGCTTTTTTCAGTTTTTTGCCGGTATATAAAACCGAGTTGGGCTGTTTGCGCCGTATTGCTGATAATGAAGGTGTTATCGGCATATGCTTGATAGAAAGGACTGTTTAATTTGTCGCTTTCATCGAATTCAACAAATTCAATTTTGTATTGGCTTGGATTAAAGGACGGCATTTCAACAGCATCATAAGTGGTGTCGATATCCAGAACTTTTTCGAGATACAGGTAATGAGGTGTGGCGGAAACGAGCAGGGTGTTTTTGTTTCCTTTCGAGCGCATCTTTTTATTGGCAACGAGTTCGGCAAACAGGAGATTGAAAATTTCCATACCGATATATTCGTGGTACTCATCGAAAACGACATGAGCATTCATGAATGGCAGCAGGCTGTTTACTTTGGTATGGGTAACAATTGATCCCAGTATCTGGTCAATTGTGGTGACGATAATGTCGCCTGAAAAATAGTCCTTTTCAGGCGTGGGCTTTTCCCAGCTATGGGTATATTTGAATTCGCCGGTGAATATTTCTATCTTTGCTTCCGGCATGTATTGTGTGGTCAGTTCTTCAAAAATTCCCTGACATACTTGCACACGGGGGCAGACCCAGATGATCTTTTGTGCATTGTTGAGTTTTGCCCATTCCAGAGCAATTTTTGTTTTCCCACAACCGGCAGCACCAGCCAATACGGCAATATCGTCAATTTCTGCCAGTTTCCGGACGACTTCGCCCTGTTTCCGGGTACGTTCACTATCAGGAAAACGGGTCAGAGCGTCTGCTAGATGGCTGGATAAATCAGTGGATTCTTCCTGCATATTCTCCAGCAACTCGTCCAGCCGGTTCTGGCTGATGTAGTCTGAAAGGTCGTTTGTGCTTAAGGATGAAATCAGCCGGTCGGCACTGATGACACAGGCACGCAAAATATTATGCTGTGCATTCGTTGCGATATTGAGGCGTAATCTCTCAAAATCTGGTGACATATACGTTTTGAATTCCGGGAATGGCGTACCGTTTTTTTGATAGCAGAAGTCTTCAATCTGTGTGTTAAAAAACTCCATTGACCAGGGCAGGTTCTTTTCTATCTGATTGAGCGATTCATCATAATGCTGTGCAATATGATGAATGCGTTTGAGAAGCTGAAGTGTAGTTTGAGCCAGTTCTTCTATTTTTTCCCGGGAAATGTTTTTCAGGAGGATGTCATATGCTTTAACCACACCGGTAAATTGATCATTCTGACGCCAGGGTTTGGCGTGATGCCAGTAAATCACATGCTGCAAGGCGGTTTTTAAGGGGTTGTTAATCCCTTTGCACTGGTTTTCAAACAGATTGAACAGGAAAAGAGAAATTTCGTTATGGCGAGGATGTTTATCGAAGCTGAATGTCGAATTATCGATATGTTGGCCATCATCGTCAGGCTCTTTTTGTTTGCCTTTTTTTACCCAACCCTGAAACTGAAGTTCCAGTTTGCCCAAATCGTGCAAAATGCCAGCCAGAAAGGCAATATTGGCCAACTGGCCATAGTCATCGTCATTTACGGCTTGTTCAAGCAATTTTCGGGCAATATATCCCACAGCAAAACTGTGCAGAGCCAATGGTTGTAAATGCGTGTTTGCGTAAAATTCATTCTGTTTGGGTTTCATTGTCGTGATATCCATAAAAACATCTTTTTGGGTGCTGTTGACCGGAACGATACCTTCGCTATTGAATTTCTGGCGATTACCGACGATCCAGAGTAATTCGCTGCGTCGGCGGGAACGTATCCAGTGGCATGAAACTGCCGTATTTTTGGTGACTGTTTTACGCAGCAGTTTTTTGACGGCTATTAAACCGTCTTCTGTTATTACGGTTTGCCACGTATTGTTTCCAATGCGATTGGCAAAGGCATCCAGTACACGACGGGTGCGAGGCAACGCTTTCTTTTCACATTGGGAAACAAATGTCACTATCATGCAACGCCTCCGCTATTGATTGAAAGCGGTTGCAAAGCCTGTTTCTTGACCGAATCAAACATAAAATCCAGAGCTTTGTGTTCTGTGAATTTCTGGAGAATCTGCTGCCTGAATTCCTGTTCTTTCATCTTTTCTTTTGCACAGATAAAAGCCCAGGGCAGGACGATGGCATCCTTGATCAGGTCAGCAACATCAAAAACCAGAGCGCCGCGCCGTGTTTTGCCGTGCATGACAGCGAAGCCATGCGGGATGCCCAATACCCACAGTGTGGTGGCTGCCAGCCCATATGCCAGATAATTGCCGTGATTGAGAAACCTATTGGCCAAATCTCCCTGTTCAGGGGCACGAACGAATCCACGGGCATCACATCGGATGGCAGCGATTTTATAAAGTTGTCGGGTAACAGTTGCTTCCTCAAGTAAGAGATCGCCCACTTTTTGCATCAGCGGGATTTTCTTTTCAAAGCTGCTCAGGGCTTGTGTAATATCCTGTGCGTCCTTATTAAATCCTTCTGTTTTCAAGTCTCTGTCGTTTTCCCAGACTGTGCGGATAAACTCGAGTCGTGTCAATTGAAACTGTTTCGCGACAGCCAGACGTTTGGCGTCATCAAACCAGAAAGATAACCAACCCTGTATGTATTCAGTTGGCCTATACTCACTTTGCGGGGTAAACCATTCAATGTCACTGCCAGCAAACAAGGGAGTGCCGCCACCTCCGCAAAAGCCAACCAGTACGCCGGCACTGGCAAACATACGCATAGCGGCCTGAGTGATGGATGTACCTGTACCGAGCAAAATGGCTGTGGTGTTGGCAATGGGAATATTCCAGTACTGATTTTCGTTTTTGGCTTCAGTAAGGTAAAGAACACGTCCATCTTTTTGCATCACCCGACAATGTTCGAGATAAAAAAGATTGGCCCGTTTGGAATGGAGAATTGATTTTAAATCGGTTAGTTGCTCCATGAATTCGCCCGCTGGTAAAAGTTATTTTACAAGTTCGATATTCTATCTATTGCCGGGTATTACCGTTACAGTTAGTATAAACAGTTGCACAAAGGAATATGTTGCAACGGGGTAACTAAATAGAAACATGAAAGACTATTTCATTATATGGCAATGTGTACTGAATAAGACTGGTATGGGAAATGGTTTATTTAATTGAACAAAAAAAGATGGGACGATTAAGAAGCGATAACAGGATGTAAAACGTGTAAAATAAGAAAGTAGACTGGGGAGTGCAATAAGATAACATTCCGGTTCAAACATAATTGAAGTGACTTTGTGTCCTGTTTCATTTCAGCATTTTCCATTCAGGCAATCAACGATAAACTGAATCTCGTTGATTTTTTCTGTGGTGCGTCAATTGAACAAATAAACGACTATCAGAAAAACAGCCGTCGCTTTTGAAACTTCAGAATTTAAGAGGGCCTACTGAAATAACATGCATATCATTAAATTTTTGCGCAAACTGAAATTTCAGTGGGTGGCGATAGCGAATGCCATCCTGCTGCTTGGAGCGCAGGTTTATCTTTACTATCTTCAGAAACAGCCCGCCAGCGACCAGATCGAGGCCATAAAGGGTATTCTTAATTCAAACAATTCATCGATGCTCTGGTACCTGATTATCGGCAGCGGTTTTTATGTCTATACACGTTACAGGGAAAAGAAGGTGGGTTATACCGGACAGTTCATGTCATCCTTCTGGATTCCCCTGTCCGCCTGGGTATTCGGGATGCTGGTGACGACCCTGATGACTGTCGATTCAATCGCGAAATGTTTCGGTTACGGGATTTTGTAAATCCGGCTTGAAAAGACCATTTTATCCGGCCCGATAAGGAATGTCTGATTTTGAAACCTGCCTTTTATGGCAGGTTTTTTTATGCTGTGTTGATGGACGGATTTTAAATTTCTGAAGGGATTGAATTCATCCGTAAAAAACGGGAACATAAAAACGTTCTTGTAATTCTGTTATTTCGTTTCATTAAAAATAAAAAATACTCTTCATTAAATGATGAGGATTTTTAGATAACGATGATGTCGTTTATTTCTGTCTTTTCTGTCTTGCTTCAAATTCCATAAACTCCCTGGCCAGGTCATCCGACTTCATGCCACCGGCAGCCTGTTTATAATAAGCATGGGCTTTTTCCAGATCTTTTGGCACGCCGTTTCCATTTTCATAACTTCTCGCCAATAGAAACTGTGCAATCGGGTTTCCCTGTCTGGCGGCTTTTTCATACCAGTCAATTGCGGCTTTCATGTCTGGTTCAGGTGTTCCATACTGGCTCAGAATCCCCATCATCATTTGTCCGGCATCGTAATCCTGTTCCGCGGATTTTTCGGCCCAGTATCTGGCTTTTTCCATATTCGTCAAAATACCCTGACCACTGTAATATTGCATGGCGAGCATTGCCTGTGAAAAAGCATCTCCTTTTTCTGCCGCTTTTTCATACCATTTGGCTGCCTCGCTGGTATCTTTCAAGGTACCCAAACCATTGTAGTACATCGATCCGATCATGAAATAGATTGTCTTGTCGTCTTTTTTGCCCTCTTCAACACTCCTTTTATACCATTTCAGGGCTTCTTTATAATCTTTTTCAACGCCAGAACCATATAAATACCTGCTGCCAATAACAAAAAACGCGTCAGTGTTACCATTTTTTGCCGCTTTTTCAAACCATTCAAATGATTTTTTCTGATCTTTGATTACTCCTGATCCTTCATCGAACATTATGCCGAGATAGAATGGCGCCTGAGGATCTCCTGCATTGGCAGCCTTTTCAAGTAAAGGCAATGCCATTTCATATTGCTTTGCCTTGTAGAGATTGACACCATTATTTTCTGATATTCTGTTGTCTGATTCGTGGCAGGAACTAATAAAAAAAGAAAGAATTACGATATAAAAAACCTGAAATATTTTATTCATCATTATCACAAATTAAATGAATTGATTTATTTTGTTTTTATTGCCATTGGATTGAATAATTCTAATCGTTTTTATAGTCTTTATAAATATTCCTCAGCTTTTCAGATGGTTTCTCCATAATTTCATCAACAACTCTCCCGCCCAGAAAATCCTGCACGTATCTTGTGACAATCCCATCCGCTGCCGAGCCGGTCAGGTAGTTCACTCCGTATTTCATCATGCCTTTGATCACACCGGTAAAAAGGGACATCAGGGCGCCTCTTTTCGCTCTCGGATCGGCTGCCCGAAATCGCGCCTGTTCTTCACTTTTTCCTTCTCTTTTGGCTTGTATATATTCCGGATACCGTTCCATTTCTTTTTGAGGCATCCCCATGTATTTGTCCACTTCCTTATCGTAATGATCCGTCAGTTCGCCTGTTCCTCTTCAAAGGCACTATAAAACACCTTGAACCTGTTCACGATAAAAAAATCCTCTTCAATTTTTTTGAAGAGGATTTCAGAAAGATTATTTTTTATGATTGATTTAATTTTGTCTTTTCTGTTTGGCCTTGAATTCCGCCAAAGCTTTCACTGGTATTTCCGATTGGCTTTTAGCCGATTGCTCATAATAGTATTTTGCTTTTTCCAGATCTTTCGGCAAGCCATTCCCATTTTCGTAAAGGGTTGCCAGTTGATATTGTGCAATCGGATTTCCCTTTTCAGCTGATTTTTCGTACCAGTCGATTGCTTTCTTCATATCCGGTTCATCTGTTCCGCCGCCATACTGATAAAGCATTCCCATTATGACTTGTCCAAGGCTATCCCCCTGCCCGGCAGACTTTTCTGCCCAGATTTTCGCTTCCGTTCTGTTCTGTAAAATGCCTTGCCCGGAATAGAGGAAGAATGCAAGCATGGCTTGTGACTCGGAATTTCCCAATTCGGCAGCTCTTCTCGCCCATTTTGCTGACTCACTGAAATCCTGAAGTGTACCTTTTCCCGTAAAATATAAATTAGCCAAAAGAAGCATGAGTTTTCCGTCCCGTTCAGTTGGTTTTTTTTCATCAATTTTTTCAGATGCCTTTAACAACCATCTAAACGATTCCTTGTAGTCTTGTTTTACGCCTTGTCCCAAATAGTAACTGGCGCCAACCATACCGGATGATTCTTTGTCTCCTTTTTCGGCTGCGTTTAAATACCACTTGAAAGAAAGCGGATAATCTTTATCGACACCTTTGCCATACTGATACATTTTTCCCAAATACCGGGAAGCTTTGATACTCCCGGAATCAGCGGCTTTCTTCAGAAAGGATAATGATTTTTCGTAGTCACCTTTTTTATAGTATTCAATTCCTGTTTTTTCATCTGTTAACTCTTTATTATCTTCATTTTGACATCCAGTCAAAGAAAATAAAGAAATAAATATAAAAAAGATGAGTGAAATATTTTTTTTCATTTAGATTTTTATTTTAAATATTAAAACATTTTTAAATCTTACCATTATTATTCATCTTCTTCTCCCCCTTTCATATAATCACCGAAATAATCAACCGCTCTCCCACCCAGAAAATCCTGCACGTATCTTGTGACAATCCCATCCGCTGCCGAGCCGGTCA
>OGXI01003096.1_pt1 | contig 11654 bp, 10 predicted proteins | sample 1576221 | NCBI WGS metagenome assembly OGXI01 (sample SAMEA3541523, study PRJEB24748) | human gut metagenome | biome: human gut; feature: human-associated habitat; material: faeces | place: China | collected 2012
AGGTTATCAACCTTGACAAAGAGTCAGAGCCTGACATCTACAACGCTATCAGAAGAGACGCTCTTCTTGAAAATGTTACTGTTGACAAGGAAGGCAAGATTGACTTTAACGACAAGACTGTAACAGAGAACACTCGTGTATCATATCCGATTGATCACATCGACAACATTGTTCGCCCTGTTTCTTCAGCTCCTGCTGCAAAGAATGTAATCTTCCTTTCAGCTGATGCTTTCGGCGTACTTCCGCCTGTTTCAATCCTCACACCAGAGCAGACAAAGTACTACTTCCTCTCAGGCTTCACAGCTAAGCTTGCAGGTACAGAGCGTGGCATCACAGAGCCAACTCCAACATTCTCAGCTTGCTTCGGTCAGGCATTCCTCGAGCTTCATCCTACAAAGTATGCTGAAGAGCTCGTTAAGAAGATGGAAATGAGCGGTGCTAAGGCATACCTCGTAAACACAGGTTGGAACGGCACAGGCAAGCGTATCTCTATTAAGGATACTCGTGGTATCATCGACGCTATCCTTGACGGTTCTATCACAAAGGCTCCTACAAAGACAATTCCACACTTCAACTTTGAAGTTCCTACAGAGCTCCCCGGCGTTGATTCAGGCATCCTCGATCCTCGTGACACATATGCAAATGTTGCTGATTGGGAAGAGAAGGCTAAGGATCTTGCAAGCCGTTTTGTTAAGAACTTTGCTAAGTACGAAGGCAACGAAGCCGGTAAGGCTCTCGTTGAAGCAGGTCCTAAGGCTTAATTTGCCCGACTGTGCTTAACGCATCATAATTGGTGCAACCTTTATCTAAATAAAAATTTCACCCGAAAGGTTTTTGAAAAAATTCCTTTCGGGTGTTTTTTATTGAAATTATACTTACAAAAATGCGGACATTTCTTTTATGTTTTCTTCTTCGGTTTCTAACATTCTTTTGGCGAGGAGGCTGACATGGGGGTCATTGCCGTCATAATCTCGGATTTTGCGTGACATTTTATTCACTCCCATTGTGTTGCCTTTTATCATCATTTCGGCAATATGCGAAGATGACGAGTCGCGCTTTAAATCCCTTTGTGCGGCATAGCGTGTCATTGCTTTTGTCATATTACTCACTCTGTGTGGCTCTGCACCACGATTTTGCAACATTTTATTTGCACAATGATACAGCTTTCCGTATTTAATAAGATGTTCGCACAAAACACCGTCAACCTTGCTGTCCTTCAAACTTTTCCTCACGCTCGTAATTCCCTGACAGCCCATTTCGGCATTCTGCAAAACGCAGTTGAGCATTTCAATATCGTTAGTCATAACAAATCACCTCTGTAGATATTATTTACGGGAATTTTTGTATTTATGCAACCGTAAAAAATTAGGTTGCAACACAGCCGTTTTTATGGTTTAATATCTATTAGATATTAAAAAACAGGTGATTTTATGGCTGACGCAAAGTTACATACAATAAAACTTCCGTATCCCAACAAGGACGACAGAACCGTTTGGGTTTATGTTCCGTCACATTCCGACGGCGAAAAACTTCCCGTTGTATATATGACAGACGGACAGAATCTTTTTGACGATAATTCAACTCCGCACGGTTCGTGGGAGGTTGCAAAAGCTGTTGAAAATGAGCAGAAAAGCGGTGTAGGCAACGCTGTAATCGTAGGTATTGACAACGGTAATGCTTGGCGTGACAGCGAGCTTACACCGAAATCAATCGGTGTGGTTCAGCACCTTGAAATGTTCTGCGAGGATTTCAAACCCGAGGGCGAAATCTTTGACAATTTTCTTATGAATATCGTCATTCCGTATGTTGAAAATAATTTCCCCATATGCACCGACAGACAGAATGTTGCCGTCTGCGGAAGCTCATCGGGTGGACTTATGTCATTTTTTTCGACTGTTGAACACCCCGAAAAATTCGGCTATGCAGGGGTGTTTTCTCCTGCATTTCTCTGTTACACAAGAGAGGATTGGGCGAAATATCTTTCGACAAAAATTGTTGAAAATATGCCGTACCTCTACATCTATACGGGTAACGGTGACGAGCTTGAAGAGATGATTTTTGAAAGCACCGAAATGCTCTACGAACTTTTGGAAGAAAGCTTCTACCCGTATGACAGAATGAATGAGGTCATTCTTTTTGAAAACGCACACAATGAAAAATCTTGGCGAGAAATTTTCCCCGATTTTCTCCACACATTTTTGAGCAGACTTTGATAATATGAACAGCAAAATTGATATAAAAATATGCACCATTGATATGCTGACGGACCTGCAATATCTTTGCAGAACAACTTTTTACGAAACTTTCTCCGATTCAACCGATGAGGAGGATATGCGAAAATTTCTTGCAGAAACCTATTCAGCGGAAAAGCTGTCAGCAGAACTTGCAAACTCCGAAAGTGTAACCTTTATAGCGTACAAAAACGGTACTCCTCTCGGATATTTAAAACTGAATATCGGCAATGCGCAGACTGAAAAATGCCTTGACAATGCGCTTGAAATTCAACGCATCTATATTCTGAAAAGTGCCAAAGGACAGGGCATAGGCTCAGCCTTTATGCAGATTGCGGAGAATTTTGCAAGTGAGAAAAAACTTTCAACAATATGGCTCGGTGTATGGGAACATAACGAGCCTGCAAAGAAATTCTACAAATCAAAAGGATATGAAAAATTTTCACATCACACATTTGTCATCGGTGACGATATGCAAACCGATTTCCTTTTGAAAAAAGAAATGAAAGGGTAAAATCAAAATGATTAAATGTAAAATTGATGTTGGTGAAGAGGAAAATAAAGTAATAAAAGAAATTTCATTAGATTGTCTGGGAAATAAAACGAAAAGATTAATTATTAGAATATGTCTTTTACTTATCGCAGTAATTATTGTACTTCAAATGATTTTTGACCCCCCAATGAATGGTGGTTCAATTGATATCATGGCATTTATTTTTGTAGCTCTGGATATTTTGTTAGCAATCTTTGCAAGAAAAATACATGAATTGATTTTCTATATAAGGTCAAGTAAAGCAGATCCTTCTGAAAAACAGGGGGTTAGAGAATATATGTTTTTTGAAGATGGTATTCAGATAATTTCACCGTGGGTAAAAGGAATGAACCAATGGAATATGTTTTATTTTTGGGGCAATTATAAAAATTATATCTACATTATCCATCGCTCAAACCATGTATTGTTGGTTGATCTCAGGAAGCTTTCTGTGAATGAAATAAATGATTTGACAAATCTTCTTAACAGACATCTTAGCTTTTGTCCCAACTGACTTGATTTTGGCAAAACAAAAGGACAGCCTTTAAGACTGTCCCAAAAATGTGATTTGGTTTAAATTGAAATTATGCGATGATTTCGCCGTCAACCGTACCGCCGAGAGCGGCTGCATTTGATTCGTCTGTATCAATGTGCATTGCAGGAGCGTAGTTTGCGTTTACTCTGATTACAACATCACCGAATGTTGTTGCCCTGCCTGTATTTTCGCCAACCTTAACCGAAACGAGCTGTTTGTCTTTAAGACCAAACTCCTCTGCAGTTTTCGGATCAAGGTGAATGTGTCTTTTAGCGGCAATTACACCGCATTCGATTTCAACTTCGCCCTCGGGACCGACAAGCTTGCAACCGGGTGTGCCTGCAATATCGCCTGATTCTCTGACAGGAGCGGCAATGCCGAGCTTACGAGCGTCTGTAAGAGAGATTTCAACCTGATCTGCACTTCTTTCGGGACCGAGAATTGACATTTTCATTTCACTTTTCGGACCTACAACAGTTACCTTTTCAACACAGGCAAACTGTCCGGGCTGTGAAAGATTCTTTTTGTTTGTAAGAGTTGCGCCCTTGCCAAAGAGAGCCTCGAGAGTTTCTTTGGTAACATGAACATGATGCGCTGATGTTTCAACCATTACTTTCATTTTGTGTACCACCATTCAATTAGAATTCGCCGTACGGCTTCGTGTTTATTTTACTACTTTATTCTTGGAATTTCAACATTTTTGATAAATTTAAATCTTTATTTTGGGAGAGAAAATTATGTATAATACCTGGGAAGAATTAAAATCGGCTTGTGAAAACTGTCACAGGTGTGAACTCTGCGAAACTCGCACAAATGTTGTTGTGGGCGTCGGCAACGAAAATGCAGAGGTTATGTTCATCGGTGAAGGTCCGGGCGAAAACGAGGATCTTCAAGGCGAACCGTTTGTCGGCAGAGCAGGCAAACTGCTTGACAAAATGCTTGTGGCTGTTGACCTTGACAGAAACAAGAATATTTACATTGCCAATATGGTAAAGTGCCGTCCGCCGAAGAACCGTGATCCAAAGCCCGAAGAACAGGAAATGTGCATTGAGTGGCTCAGAACACAGGTGAGAATGATCAAGCCGAAAATCATTGTCTGTCTCGGCAGAATTGCGGCGGCAAGGCTTATTAAATCGGATATCAAAATCACAAAGGAACACGGTCAGTGGATTGAGAAAAACGGTGTGCTTATGATGGCAATGCTTCATCCTGCGGCAATTTTGCGTGATCCACGCAGAAAGCCCGACGCTTTTGACGATTTCTTAAAGCTCCGTGATAAAATCAACGAGGTCTGTAATCATACATATGAATAATTTTTTGCAGCGGAGGTTTAGTGTGACCTCTGCTGTTTTTATATGTATAATTTCAAAATATTGTACATACAGATGACGAATAAGGTAAGATTTCTGTTGATATTGCGGTATTAATTTGGTATAATTAGTATGCAAAGCACAGTGATTTTTTCTGTAAGAAACATATGAAAAGGGTGATTTTATGAGTCTTGTAGAATTTAATAATGTTTACAAAAGATACAAAACGGGTGAGATTGTCATCAATGCGGTTGACGGCATTTCGTTCAAGGTTGAGGAGGGCGAGTTTGCAATTGTAGTCGGTGCGTCCGGTGCAGGCAAAACAACCGTTCTGAATATTCTCGGCGGAATGGACAGCTGTTCCGAGGGCGAAATCATTGTCGGCGGAAAGGATATAAGCAAATTTAAAGACAAACAGCTTATTGAGTACAGACGGCATGACATAGGCTTTGTGTTCCAGTTCTACAACCTTGTTCATAACCTAACGGCAAAGGAAAATGTTGAGCTTGCCGCTCAGATTTGCAGTAATCCTCTTGACAGCGAAACTGCTCTTGACAGCGTGGGCTTGCTTGAAAGGGCAAACAACTTCCCTGCACAGCTTTCGGGCGGTGAACAGCAGAGAGTTTCAATCGCAAGAGCACTTGCCAAAAGACCGAAGCTTTTGCTTTGTGACGAACCGACAGGTGCGCTTGACTACAACACAGGCAGACAGATTCTGAAATTGTTGCAGGAAACCTGCCGTAAAGACAAAATGACCGTTGTTCTCATCACTCACAACGGAGCAATAACACCGATGGCGGATCACATTATAAGAATGAAAAGCGGAAAAATTGTTGAAGATATTTACAATGAAAATCCGAAAAATGTTGAAGAAATTGAGTGGTAAAAAATGAAAAGGAGGTGTCACAATGACTAAATCCTTGATAAAAAACACATTCAGAGAAATTAAAAATACAAAAGCAAGATTCATCTCAATTATGGCGATTATTGCCCTCGGAGTGGGATTTTTCGCAGGAATAAAGGCAACTGTTCCGTCAATGTACAATCTTGCAAGAACCTACACGGACGAGCAGGAGCTTATGGATTACCGACTTGTGTCAACGGTCGGATTTGATGAGGACGACATTAAGGCGGTAAAAAATACAGACGGAGTAACCTCTGTTATGCCGTCATATTTCTGCGATGTTCAGACCGATGCCGACAGCGGCGGCAGGACTATGAGAGTCATTGCGCTTCCCGAAAAATACGGTGATAATTCCGTTCAGAACAAGCTTGTTTTGACGGAAGGCAGACTTCCCGAAAAGTCGGGTGAAATTGCAGCCGATTCAAGCTCGTTCACGGCAGAGGGTTATAAAATCGGTGACAAAATCAGATTTGCAAAACAGACGGGCGATACAGATACTTCAACCGAACTTAAAACCCTCGAATACACTGTGGTCGGTCTTGTGCAGTCACCTCTTTACATAGCATATCAGCGAGGAACTACGACGGTCGGCAACGGAAAAATCTCGGATTATTTCTACATTTGCCCCGAAGATTTTGCCTTTGAACGCTACACGGAGCTTTATGTAAAAACCGATATTTCGGATAAATTCTTGGCATACACAGACGATTATGATAATGCCATAGAGAATAAAGCCGCCGATTTTGAAAAGGTGGGAGAGAACAGGAGTAACAGCTTTACGGTTGAGGTTATCGATAAGGCTAAGAGCGACCTTGCAGATGCAAAACAGGAGTATTCGGACAATAAAGAAAAAACCGAAAAGAAGCTTGCCGATGCAAAGACGGCGATTGATGACGGCAAAAAAGAGCTGAAAACCAAGACCGATGATGCACAGAAAAAACTTGATTCGGCAAAACAGCAGATTGAGGACGGCAAGACACAGCTTGAAAATTCACGCAATGAATACAACACAAAAATTGCCGATGCACAGGCTCAGATTGCCGAAAAGGAAAGTCAGCTTAATTCTGCCGAAAAACAATATAATTCTTCAAAAGCAGAATTTGATAAAGAAATTTCAAAATCACAGGCTGAAATAGAAAATGCGGAATATCAGTTGCAGTCGGCAAAGGATACATTTCAAACCGAACAGGAACCACAGCTTTTGGCAGGAATAAGTCAGGCTGAGGATGCCGTTTCCGCTTTGCAGTATCAAATCAGTCAGACAACCGATGAAGAAACGCTTGCTGTTTTGAACGCACAGCTTGAACAGGCTCAGCAGACGCTTGATGAACTCAACGCAACATACGATTCCGCAAAGGCACAGCTTGAAGAAAGCGAAAGCCGACTTTCCGAAAGCAAGGCACTTTTTGAACAGAAAAAAAGTGAGGGACAGGCTCAGCTTGACTACGCATATTCACAGATTTCAAGCGGAAGAACACAGCTTGATGCCGCAAAAGCAGAACTTGCACAACAGTCGGCAGACGGTCAGGCACAGCTTGATTCGGCAGAAAGCAAGCTGAATGACGCTCAGAGCGAGTATGACAGCGGTGTTGCAAAGCTTGCCGAGGAAAAGAAAAATGGCGAGAAAAAACTCTCCGATGCACAGACAGAATACGATGACGGTGTTAAAAAAGCCGATGAAGAATTCAAAAAGGCAGAGGATAAAATCAAAGATGCAGAGGAAGAAATTAATTCTCTTACAGAACCAAAGTGGTATGTCTTCGACAGAAGCGACAACCCGGGTTACTCAACATTTTCGTCAAATGCAGACAGACTCGGGGCTGTTGCAACGGTATTTCCAGTATTCTTCCTGCTCGTAGCGGTGCTTGTCTGCGTAACCACAATGACAAGACTTATTGAGGAAAAGCGTACCGAAATCGGAACGCTGAAAGCACTCGGCTACAGCAACACAAGCATTGTAATGAAGTTTGTAATCTACTCATTGCTTGCGGCTGTTATCGGAAGTGTAATCGGTATTTTAATCGGCATTTTCACCTTGCCGTTTGTAATTTATGATGCTTACAAAATTATGTACTACATCGGCGATATAACGCTGATACCAGACTATACAAGCATAATTTTCGGAATTGTTGCCGCAGTTGTCTGCACGGTTGTTGTGTCGGTTGTAGTGTGTGCTAAATCTCTGCACGAAAAGCCTGCGGCTGTTATGCGGCCGAAAGCACCAAAGGCGGGCAAGAGAATTTTGCTTGAACGCATAAAACCGTTGTGGTCACATATGAGCTTTAACTCAAAGCTGACCGCAAGAAATCTGTTCAGATACAAGGTAAGACTTTGTATGACTGTTATCGGTGTGGCAGGCTGTACGGCTCTGATTGTTGCAGCATTCGGTTTGCTCAACAGCTTTGAACCGATGACACACGATCAGTTTGAAACAATCTATAAATACGACGCCGTTGTTGTTCCGAAAGACAGCGGAAGTGCCGACAATCTTTCGTTTTTGACAGATACACTTGATAAAAACAGCAATGTCAAACACTCAATGCTTGTTTCACAGCAGGAATGCACGGTAACACACGGTAATAAGATTAAGGACAGCGACACAAATCTTGTTGTACCGCAGAATCCCGAAAAGTTTGACGAAATTGTTTCTCTGCATACAAGAAAGGGCAAAGAAGAACTCAAGCTTTCGGACAGCGGAGTAATGCTCAGTGAAAAAATGTGCAGTGAGCTTGGAATAAAAACGGGCGACAAAATCACACTGAATGTTGACGGCAAAAAGGCAGAGGTCAAGGTCAGCGGAATTTTTGAACAGTACCTTTACAATTTTGTCTATATGATGCCAACCGCCTATAAGAGCTTGTTCGGCAGTGACTGCACCTATAATATGGCTGATGTCGCACTCAAAGATACCTCGGATTCCGCCTGCGACAAATTCGGTTCACAGGTTTTATCCGATGATAAAATTGCGGCGGTAAGCTACATTGCATCAAGCTTGAACGAATTCCGAAATATGCTCAACTCTCTTGATATGGTTGTTACGGTTATGATAATCTGCGCAGCGGCACTTGCCTTTGTTGTACTCTACAACCTGACTAATATCAACATTGCCGAGCGTGTCCGTGAAATTGCAACCTTTAAGGTTCTCGGATTCTACAACCGTGAAACTTCATCTTTCATTTACAAAGAGAACATAATTTTGACTCTCCTCGGAATTTTCGTAGGTCTGTTCCTCGGAAACCTTTTGACAGGTTTCATCATTCAGACGGTTGAGGTTGACAACATTATGTTCGGAAGAGATATTTATTTCACTTCATACCTCTATGCGGCAGGGCTGACATTCCTGTTTTCAATTCTTGTAAATGCGGTTATGAGCTTTAAGATTAAAGCCGTTAATATGGTTGAAAGTCTTAAAAGCGTTGAATAACGGAATATTTTGCCGTATGCTTAAAAAATCTTTTGTAAAATATTGATTGAATACAGCAATTGTGTTATAATACAGAAGAATAGGCTAAATAAATAGGCTGACAGGCAAAATATCTGTGAAAGGATAGTTACAGTAATGATAAAAGCTAATGAATACCGCACAGTCACCTGCGGTGAGTTAAGAGAAGAAAATATCGGACAGCAGGTCAGAGTTGCGGGCTGGGTTGAAAATATCCGTGACCACGGCGGTGTAATGTTCCTCGATATCCGTGATCAGTACGGTGTGCTTCAGGTTGTTGTTCACAACGATGAACTTCTTAAGGATATCAACAAGGAATGTACAGTAACTCTCAGCGGTACTGTTGTTAAGCGTGACGAAGAAACAATTAACAAGAAGATTGCAACAGGTTTCGTTGAAGTTCACACGGAGGACATCAAGGTTCTCGGCAAGTGTAAGAATGTTCTTCCGTTTGAGGTTGCAACCTCTACAAATACCAATGAAGAAGTAAGACTTAAATATCGTTTTCTTGACCTCCGTAACCCGAAGGTTCACAATAATATTATGATTCGTTCGCAGATTATCACATTTCTGCGCAACAAGATGAACGAAATGGGCTTTATGGAGATTCAGACTCCTATCCTTTCAACTTCATCTCCGGAGGGCGCTCGTGACTACCTTATCCCGAGCAGAAAGCACAAGGGCAGATTCTATGCTCTCCCACAGGCTCCTCAGATTTTTAAACAGCTCCTTATGGTGTCAGGCTTTGACAGGTATTTCCAGATTGCACCTTGCTTCCGTGATGAGGACGCCCGTGCAGACCGTTCACCGGGTGCATTATTTTTGAAAAATTCAGCAATTTCTCCTTTGATTTCTTTAGGAATTTCTTTTCCGAAATACTCAAGTGTCTGTTCTCCGGATTTTGTAATCGAGAAATAAGAAGAATTTCGGATAGTTTCGCAGTGGATTAACTCGGATTCGGTTAACTCTGAAAGTGCCTGCTGTAAATGGAAATAGGTAGTATATCCTTTATCAAGAATAAATCCGGAAATCTGTGCGTTGGTTAGTGGAAAATCTACCTTTTCCAGCATATAGAGTACAATAAGTTTATATAAAGTAAGTGATTCTCCCATGAGAGTCCTCCTTTTAAATGTAATGTTCTCTTGAAATCTTTTATGATAGTTACAGAAAAAATCCAAGAGTACATTTGTGATAGGTTTTCAGGTTTCATGAAACAGTCTGCCCTGCCAGGTGTTTCGGATTTTACACTCATGATGAAGGGTGTTTAATACTGTTTTTTTTGCGCTGCTCCATAAAGGGGCAATTAAAAGTGCTTTTGGACCGTCTCCTGTTACGCGATGGACAACGATGTCTGGTGAAAGGCATTCGAGGCAGCTGATGACCAAATCAATATATTCTTCCATGGAGTAGACTTTAAATTTACCATCCAGATAATCAGAAGCTAAATCGGTTCCTTTTAAAACATGCAGAAGCTGAAGTTTAATTCCCTGAATGTCTTTGTGATTTAAATAATCAATCGTTTTTAAAATATCTTCTTTTGATTCGCCTGGCAGTCCAAGAATGGTATGCACAATGACTTCAAGCCCTGCGTCTTTTAAATTTTTTACTGCTGTTTCAAAACAGGAGAGTGAGTAGCCTCTGCGAATGTAGCGAGCAGTTTCTTCATGCATGGTTTGAAGACCAAGTTCAACCCAGACAGGCTTTATCTGATTCAAACGTTTTAGAAGTGCAATGACATCGTCTCCAAGGCAATCGGGGCGTGTGCCGATAGAAATTGCGACAACATCGGGATAAGAAAGTGCCTCTGTAAAAATTTTTTCCAGATAGTCAACGGGAGCGTAGGTGTTTGTGTACGCTTGAAAATAGGCAATAAATTTTTTTGCCCCACGTTTTTCTCTGAGGCGGTCAGCCTGAATCTTAATTTGGGTGGTGATGCTGTCACGGGAATTTCCGGCAAAATCACCGGAACCTCCGGCACTGCAGAAAATACAGCCTCCGTTTCCGAGTGTACCGTCACGGTTTGGACAGCTCATTCCTCCATTTAATGCTACTTTATAAACTTTGGTGGAAAATCGTTCCTTTAGCATTGCATCGAATGAATAGTAAGGTTTTCCATTCCAAGAATTTGCCATAATAATTCAATGACTCCTTCCAGTTTTTCTTTTAGCTCTATCATACCATTAGCAAAATCCTTTTGCAAGAACCGAAGGCACATATTTGACAAAGAAGAGGGAGCATGATATCGTAGTGTTAGCAAAAAGGAATGTATGCGTTAACAAAAACAAAAAGTGAGGTAAAAACTGTGAAAAACATAAGAAGAAAACTGGGAGCAGTAGTGTCAGCCACTGTTTTAATGATAATTTCCCTGTCAGGTTGTGGTGCGGGGAAGACATCTTCTGATGGAAGTATTTCTACTATAGAAAAAGGTGTCTTAAAAGTCGGAATGAATTTAAATGATTCTCCGATGAGTTATTTAAATACCGATACCGCAAGACCAGATGGATTTGAGGCAAAAGTAGCAGAGCAGGTAGCAGAAAAACTGGGATTAAAACTTGAAATTATCGATACTACCCAGAAAAATTTATTAAAATCATTAGATGCGGACATTTATGATTGTGTGATTTCAAGCGTTGGCATGACAGAGGAAAACTGCGAGAAATATGAAGCAACAAATGCTTATGCAGATGTCAGTGCGATAGA
>OGXI01003099.1_pt1 | contig 11650 bp, 9 predicted proteins | sample 1576221 | NCBI WGS metagenome assembly OGXI01 (sample SAMEA3541523, study PRJEB24748) | human gut metagenome | biome: human gut; feature: human-associated habitat; material: faeces | place: China | collected 2012
GTTTCTTTCTGTTTTTTCTTCATTTTTACTGTCCACGAAACCGGGAAGGGCACAGTGTTCTGCTGCAACGGCAATACGGCCACATCGTTTTCAAAACAGCCGTCACACACAGGAAGAATTTTCTGTACGGGATTGTAAGTATTGCTCCATTTTCTGCTGAACGGATGTCTTCCTTTCAGCCTCTGTTTTCGCCTGAAAGGATTCTGTTACAATAAATATTGGCCGTTTCATATAGATCGCCCCGGTAATACTTATGCATCAGCAGCCCGTCCCTATCGCTCGGCAAACAGGACATTCGCCGGCAAGGAGCCGCACTGCCTATATACCGCCACTCCGTTTTCGCAAATAAGAACATCTTGCATTTGGCTTTTAGCGCGGAATCCATTCTGAATGCGCATAAATTCCATTTCCACACAAAAGCTCCCCGGAACAGTCAATTGGGCTGTTTCGGAGAGCTTTTTCTTATTGATTCGTATCTTTTTGATTTGCAGATTTGCGTTACATCCTGCAGGCGCTGCACCCCTGAGGGCATGCAGGAGAGGCATCGCCCTCTTCATTTTTGCCGAACACCTGTTCGTACAGCCGCTTGCCTGCCGGCGTCGCCGCGAGGCCTCCTTCTGCTGTTTCCTTCAATGCGGCGGGCATCGCGTCGCCTACGCGCTTCATCGCGAGGATCGCTTCATCGGCGGGGATAGGGCTGCGAATGCCAGCCAGCGCGAGCTGCGCCGCAACAAGAGCGCCCGCTACGCCTGCCGCATTGCGGTGGATGCAGGGAATTTCCACAAGACCGGCCACAGGGTCACACACAAGGCCCAATACATTGCCCAGAGAGATGGACACCGCGTCGCCCAGCATATCCGGCGCACCGCCGCACAATTCCACAAGCGCCGCCGCAGCCATGGCTGCGGCACTGCCGCACTCGGCCTGACAGCCGCCCTGCGCGCCCGCAATGCACGCATTGTTTGCAATCACCATACCAACCGCTGAAGCCGTGAACAGTGACATCACGCAAGCGCGCTCCGGCAGCTTACGCTCTGCCTGCAACGTGAGCACGGCGGCCGGCAGAATTCCGCAGGAGCCTGCCGTGGGCGCCGCAACGATACGGCCCATTGCCGCGTTCCATTCGCTGACTGCAAGCGCGCGGGTGAGCGCGCCGGAGAACACCCCGCCGCACAGCACGTTCCCTTCCCGCTCTGCACGTGCCATACGGTAAGCGTCTCCGCCCGAAAGGCCGCTGGCCGAACGTACGCCGGGCGCTTTCCCCTCCTCCACGGATGCCGCCATTACCGCGTAGCTTTTGCGCATGATTTCATACAATTCGTCCGCGCTCTGTTCCATTTGTACTGCCTGCTGCTCCAGCACCAGCTCAGAGAGCTTCCTCCCGCTTTGTTTCGCTGCTTCGATCAATGCGGCGATTGAATCATATCTTAAATCCATTCTCATTCTCCCCTGTTACATCGGTGCAAGCATCGTGGACGACAATACATTCGGAAGTTTTTCCACACAGGAATTCACATCAGGCTCCAGCGCGCCGTCCACCTCGATGGTCATGACCGCTGTTCCTCCTTTTTGTGCGCGGGAAAGGCGGAAATTACAGATATTGACGCCGCGCCGGCTCATTTCCTCCGTAACGGCGGCAATCGTTCCTGGCGCATCACGGTGCAGTACGATCAGCGTCGTATACTGACCGGTGATCTCCACAGCCATGCCGTTTACGCGTGTGACAAGAATATTTCCTCCGCCCACTGAAGCTCCCTGCACGCTCACCGTATGTCCCTGCGCATCCGTCAAAGTGATAAGCGCGGTATTGGGGTGTGCATTTTCCAAAGCAGCCGGCATGATGGTGATGGCCAGCCCGGCTTTCTGCGCAAGCGTCAAACTGTCGCGCAGGCGCGCGTCATCGGGCTTCATGCCCAGTATCCCCGCGACAAGCGCCTTATCCGTCCCGTGGCCCCGGTATGTCTTGGCAAAACTGCCGTGCAAACGAATGTCCGCCGTCACGGCCGGAGCACCCAAAAGCGCCCGTGCGATGAGCCCAATACGCGCCGCGCCCGCGGTATGTGAGCTGGACGGCCCGATCATCACAGGCCCGACAATATCAAATACATTCATGGAACCCCTCCACATTATGTTTTACATATGCGCTGCCGCCATTTGCCCGCCCCTCTGAACATCGCTCTGCGGCTTCGGGGTTATTATACTACATTTATCCCTTTTTTGATATGGGAAATATGTATCATCCGCAACCAAAAAGGCGGCGCTCCCGTGCAGAAACGCCGCCATGAATGGGTCAAATTTTGATTTTGAGCCACTTGTCATGTTTGAAGCGCCACATTGTGAGCAACAGGCGCAGAAGCTGATCGATGGCCAAGCCGAGCCATGCACCGAACAGCCCCATGCCCAGCGGATAAACAAACAGCCAGCCGGACAGCGGACGGATACACGCCACACTGATAAGAGAAACCAGCGCCACGAAACGCGTATCGCCGCCGCCGCGCAGGCACCCGCTGTAAATCACCTGAGATATCTGCAGGAACACGATGACCGCGACGAAATCCATGATCATGGCGCCGTAATCAAGGATCTCCGGATCTGCTGAAAAAAGGCGGAACACATCGCGGCCAAATACAACATACACAAACGCCACCGTTGCCGAGCACAAAAAGCCCAGCCGCTGGCAAAAGCCGCCGTACACCTTGGCCAGGTCCGGACGCTTTTCTCCCAGGCTCTGCCCGACAAGGGACACCGACGCAACAGAAAGGCCGTCGCCAAACGCAAAGGAAATGGTAATAATATTCATGCCGATCTGATGGGCTGCAAATGCGTTCGTTCCCAGGCGCGCCACGACCATCGTGTACATCAGGAAGCCAAAACGCAGGAACAGCTGTTCCGCCAGGGTGGCGGAACCAATGTTGGCGATGGAGCCGAGTGTCTTGCGGTCAAAGCCCACCGGCCTTTTATTGTAAAATAAGTAGAGGAAGCTGTCGGGATGCATTACCGAGCGCAAAGCCATTCCGCTGGCTACGACAGTACCCAGCACTGTTGCGATGGCAGCGCCGTTTACCCCCAGTGCCGGGAAGCCGAAGTTTCCGCCGATAAGCAGGTAGTTGAACACAATATTCACAAGATTTGAAACAATATTGGTACGCATCGCAATTTTTGTGTTGCCGACGCCGCGCTGAGCCGCATTGATGACCATATTCAGCACGTTGAAAAACTGGCAGCCCACAATGATGCGAAAATAACCCGTGGCAAGCTCGTGCGTGTCCTCGTTGGTTCCCGCGAGCCGAAGCACCGGCTCTGCAAAAATGAGCGCTAGAGCGGTGATAACGACAGTAAGCACCACTGTGATCAAAATTGCCTGTACCAGAACACGATTTGCGCCTTCGCGGTCTCCTTCCCCCTTGCGCCGTGCTACAATGGCACTGACCGCCACATTCACAGAAAGGAAAACCGCCAGACAAATGAATTTCGGCTGCCCGGTCAGACCGATGGCCGCAATGGCCGCGGCTCCCAGTGACGATACCATAATGGTATCCACCACGCTGACAAGCGCCACCAGAAAGGATTCCAGCGTGGAAGGCCATGCGACGCGGAACGCCCGCCTCAGCAGGTCTCCGTCGTCCGGCAGGGGGCCCTCCAGCTGTGTGCGCTTTAAAATGCGCCGTGCATTAAAAAGCAATGAAACAACTCGGTTCAATTCCCAATCCTCCATACATTTGGCCGCATCACAGATGCGGCCATTTTTCCTATATATTTACATTATATAACACCTTTCGGCACAGAGCAAGCCGCCTGCTATGCCGTCAAAAAATCCCGGCCGAAGTACAAACGGCCGGGATACATTTTAAGATAACAGGAGCCGCTGCCTTATCCTTTGACCGCTCCCGCTGTCAAACCGGTGATGAACTGACGGTTCGCCAGCAGGTATACGATCAAAATAGGGATCAGGGCGATGGAAGCGCCGGCCGTCATAATGTGCCATTCTGCCGCGGCGTTGGCAGAATAACGCAGATTTGCCACAGCCACGCTCAACGTTTTCAAGCCCGGGTTTGACATCGTGAAAACCTGTGCCGTCACAAATTCGTTCCATGCGGTGCGGAATGCAAACAGCGCGATGACGCCGAGGATGGGTTTGATCGCAGGAACAATGATCTGCCAGAAAATGCGGAACGTACCTGCGCCGTCTATGGTCGCAGCTTCATCCAGTTCCTTGGGAACACTGCGCACAAAGCCTGAAACCATGAAGATATTCGCCGCCTGCCCGCCCGTGAGCAGCAATGCCAGCCCCACCATATTACTGGTGAGTCCGACGGCATGCAGAAGGCCGTACAGCGGATACAGCGCCACAGAACCCACGGAGATGAACATGCTGAGCAGATAACTTGTGGTGAGCAGTTTTTTGCCCGGGAACTCTCTGCGGGCAATGATATATGCAGCCATCGAAGCAGTCGTAACTGTGAACAACACGGTCAGCAGGGCCAGCACAACACTGTTTAGCGTATATTTACCGAACTCCAGCTTCTGGAATGCGTAGATATAGTTTTCGATCTGCCATTTTTCCGGCAAGATACCGCCGCCCAGCGTAAGCTCGGCATTTGTTTTGAAAGAGCCCAACAGAGTGTAAATAACGGGATACAGCGTAAAAATGCACATTGCGCCCACAAAAGCCCATTTGAGCACCTGCCCGATGAAGGATACCGCCGCATCGCGGCGTTCGCTGGGGCGCATCTCTGCCCAGCGCAAACGGTGTGTTTTTTCCATAGCGGTTCCTCCTTATTCGCCCGTTACTTTGTCCAGCTTACTGCCGATAAAGAGATACAGACCGGTGATCAAACCGATGATGCAAGCCGCCACCAGGCTGACAGCCGCGCCGTATCCAAATTCCTGGGTGACCGTAGAGCCTGCGGAAATCGGGAAGAAGAGCTGGTAGATATAAAGGAACATGACATTTGTTTTGCCCATTGGACCGCCCTCGGTCAGCACCATGATGCTCTGCATATCCATAAAGGAAATCACCAGTGCCAGCATCAAGATCATCTTCAGAACCGGTGCCAGGAGCGGTATCGTGATGCGGAACAAAGTCTGTGCACCGTTTGCACCGTCCAGCTTTGCGCTTTCATATACATCCGTAGAGATCCCCGTCAGGCCTGCGATAAAATACACCATGTAGTTGCCCACACCACCCCAAACAGCCAGGATGATGACTGTGAGCATCGCATGCTGCACCCCCAGCCAGTTTATATTTTCATCGATGACGCCAAGCCACATCAGAAAACGGTTGATCTCGCCGTTGTATGTATTGAACAGCAGATAGAAGATAAGAGCCATCACTGCGCTGGACATAATGGTTGGCGTAAAAATAATGGACTGGCTCACGGCGTTGATGCGTGTGCTTTTACTGAGCAGAAATGCCAGCATGAACGCGATGGGCAGCGTAAGAATGAGTTTGCCCCCCACATAGACGAAGGTGTTTACCACAGAATCCCAAAACACAGGGTCCCTCGTAAAAACACGCACAAAATTGTCCATTCCAACAAACTTCGCCTCGCCGTAGCCGCGATAGTCGAACAGCATATACCGCAGCGCCCACAGGATGGGATACATCGTGAACACTGCGAACATGATGATGTTCGGCAACAGCATCAGATACGAGGTGCGCTCGTTATAGACGCGCTCCCAGACCTTTTTTCCTTTCTTCGACATGCCGTCACTCCCCTTGCCGTAATTGGTATCTTAATTATACCGCCGCCCAAGTATGCGAGGGAGGAAAATCATCGGAAGATATGTCTAAAATTCAACGAATATCAAGCCTTTCCCTCCAGGGCGGCAGCTTGATATTCACTGGGCGTCATATGGTAGAATTTTTTAAAACATACGGAAAAATATCGTGAATCCGCGTAGCCCGCCTGTTCGGCAACATCGCACACCTTCGTCTGCGGATTGCCAAGCAGAATGTGTGCGTGCTGCATACGCTGCGCTGTCAGGAATTCCGTAAACGTCTGCCCAGTCTCCTGCTTGAACAGCTGCCGCAGATAATTGGGGCTGATAAACAGTGCCGCAGCCACGTCATCCAGAGAAAAATCAATGTCTGAGATATGCGCCTGCACCACCTCGCTCACCCGCTCCGTCAGTATGCGCCGGGGCGGTTTTTCTCCCTGGCGGCGCAGCCAGTACAGCGATACGAAGTTCTCGAAGCAGGCTCTCAGCTCCTCCATGCTCGCCGCCGCCATGATCTCCTGCTGAAAATTTGTGAATTCGTAATAGCTCATCGGCATATCGGAAGCTGGTTTTTTCAGAATGGAATAGCACAAGCGCAGCACGCACATGCGAATGAATGTCGCATCGCGGATCTCCCGCTCCACAAACCATGCGAACAGCGCTTCGCAATTTTGGACAAAAGCAGCCCGGCTGCCGCACTGTACCGCGGCGGGGATGTCACGAAGGAGCTCCTCCGGCGGCTCCGGACACGGCAGAAGCTTTCCGGCCAAAACATCCTCGTAGGTGGTAACGGGCGCCGCCTGTTCCGGGAACGCATAGGCGCGAGCCTGCGTAGATTGGCGGTAGGAAAGCTCCAGCTTGGCGGGCGTTTCCGCAATACAGCCGACAAAAAAATGCACATCCAACGCCTGCGCGCGTTTACAGGATACCGCAATGGAAGTAAGCGCATGGCTCAGCGTGAGAAACAGCCCTGCGCGTGCCGTGCGGGGCGCACAGAACACCACCGCCTGCCGGGGCGGCGTGCCGAGACGGAGCAGTACAGTACGCACCGCGCCATAGAGCCGTTGTTCCAGCACCCGCTCTAAAAGAGCGCGCTGTGCGTCCAGGCCGTCGCACAGTACGCAGCAATAGCTTGTCCCCTCTTGCGCAAACACGGCGTTTGCCGCAGAGAGAGCAGGCAGCTCTTCTCCCAGCAACGCAGCACGGAAATAGCTCTGCAATTCCAGCTCGTTGGTTTTCTGCGTGTTGGTCCGCAGCGTTTCTATCTGGGCCCAGCGCAAAGCCCGTGCGTCCAGTTCCGCTGCGAAACGGCTCAAAGCGGAAACGAGCTTTGCAGTGTCCAACGGCTTCAGCAGGTAATCGCTGACCCCAAGACGGAGAGCCTGCACAGCGTATTCAAACTGGTCATACCCGCTCAGCACCAGCAGCTTTGCCTCCGGCAGAAGATCAGACAGGCTTTCCAAAAACTCCAATCCGTTCATGTGGGGCATCGTGATATCCGTCAACACCGCATCGGGCAGAATCTCCCGCGCCAGCGCCAGCGCCTCGCGTCCGTCCCGCGCCAGTGCTGCAACATCCCATTCCGGGCAGTTCTGCCGCACAAAATCCGCCACGCCCTCGCGGATGCTCTCCTCATCGTCCGCTATCAGTAAGCGATACATATTGCTCCACCTCATCCTGTGTGATACAGGGCAATCGCACGGCGGCCACCGTGCCGCGCCCATATTCGCTCTCCAGCATCAATCCGTACTCTGCGCCAAAATACAGCCTGATACGTTCGTTGACGTTGAAAATGCCGTACCCCTCCCCGCTGACGGAAAGGCCGCGCGCAAGGTCTGCCTGCAGCATGGCCAGCCGTTCCGGCGGTATCCCCGGGCCGTTATCCGTCACGCGCAGCTCCATCACACTGCCGCTGCGCCGCCCGGATATGGCAATAAGTCCCGGCGTCTCGCTCTCTTTGATCCCGTGATAAATCGCGTTTTCCACCAACGGCTGCAAAATCAGCTTAACGGTATAAAGCTGCAGGATATCCGGCGAAAGCTCCACCGTATAACTCAGCTTTCCGCCGTAACGCAGCTTCTGAATCTGCAGATAACTGCCCACATGCTGCGCTTCCTGCTCCACGGAAATGATCTCTCTGCCGCGGCTCAGCCCGATACGGAACAGCGTCGCCAATGCCGTTGTCATTCGGCTGATATCCTGCGCGCCCGCACGTTCAGCTTTCCAGCGAATGGAGTCCAGCGTGTTGTACAAAAAATGAGGATTGATCTGCGCCTGCAGCGCCTTCAGCTCTGCGCGGCGCTTGAGCTGCTGCTCCACACGCACACGCTCTTTTTCGTCCTGTAATTGGGCGATGTATGTTTCCTGTTCGTCCAAAAGCATGTGAATGTGCGCCAGCATGCTGTTAAAGCTGCGGGACAGCGTTCCGATCTCGTTATGATACGGATATTCAAAGCCCTGCCAGTCGTTTTTCACGTCCACACTGCGCATACGCTGCGACAGACGCGAAAGCGGCTGTGTTACGCTGTGGACGATACGGGTCAGCGCCACGAGAAGCACCAGCACCACAGCAAGACTGACGGCAAAAAACACATTGCGGATGTTCTGCAGCTGGCCCAGAATATGTTTTTCCGATTGAAGATAGACCACGTGCCAAGGAGCGTTTGCCAACGCACGGTGAGCCGTCAGATACTTCCCCCCTTGCGCTGCGGTTTCTGTAAAACCTTCGGTTTCAAGCACCGCATGCAGCGCCCCGTAGTCTTCTGCAAGCGCGGCGGCAGCCGCGCCTCCCGCCTGCGTAACCAACCGGCCCCGGCCGTCCACCAGCAGCATATCCGAACCGTCGTCGGGTACAATATCGTGCAGATACGCCGTCAGACGCGCTTTGTCGATATTGGCCAGAAGCACGCAATCGCCCCCGTAACCGTCTACGGAAAAACGGTACATCACAGGCAGCACCTCGCGATGCGTGATGAATATTTCATCTTTCTGCACTTCACCCCAAATAACATAGCTTTCGCTTTCTTCAGCCTGGCGCCACAGCACAGACGCCTCAAAGCGGTATTCCTGCTCGGTGGAGACGCCCATATCCGTGAAGCTGCTTTTGGGCGTATACAAAAAGATGGAACTGATGAGAGGCTCCGTTACCTTGTGCAGCGAGAGGCACGGCGAAAGCAGCGTCATCGCCACGCCCTGCGCCGACGGCTTATCGCTGAGCAGATAATCGGTCAATGCGCCCTCAAAGCTCGGGTCGAGCCGAATATAAAACAGCCGCTCCACTACATTGCGCAGCTTTGCGTCCATATAAGTCTGCGCCTGTGTGAGCGTCACATCCGCCGCGCTGCGCGCCTGCCGTTCCACATTTTCAGCCACATAGAAATACAACGCTACCTGGCACGCGATCAGCACGGTCAAAAGCACCGCCGTCACCAGCAGCGAAAGCTTTACCCTGAGGCTCGCGTTGCGGTAAGCACACAACAGCCGTTTCATTCCAATCCCCCCGGCACGAAGCGCAAAATACCGTTCATTCTTGCTTTGCACAGCAAAGCAAGAAAACCGCCCGGGCGGTTTTGCGCCGCTTTTTTATACAAGTATACCATTTTGCCCCGCCAAACGCCAAAAAGAGAGCCCTTGGGCAGGGTTCTCTTTCGGCGCTTAGGGTTTGTATTTTACTTGGCGGTGTCCTGCTTGAGCGGATCAAAATTGGGATAGACGATGCGCTCCGCACCGCCGTCCACCAGCTTGTCGTAAGCGGCGTTGTAGCGGGTGTTCAGGTCTTCAATGGCACTGTCGATGTCCGTCACACCAAAAATGCACTCCACACAGGTGGTGTAATAATCCTTGCCTTCCACCACGACGCCCGCAGGCAGCGGCGGCCAGTTCTGGTCATCGGCATTGATGGCCAGATTCGGCATCTTCTCAATGGATTCCGGCGCTTCGGCGCTTTCCACGGCGCTGGGGATCATCACGGTGCCAAGCCCGGCTGTATGATACGGTCCCATAACCTCATCGCTGTGCAGGAACTTCATCACTTCCCACGCCTCATCCGGATGCTCCGTCGCGGGATTGATGCCGAGGTTCGAACCGCCGAACCAGAGCTGCTGCTTACCTTCCACCTTGCCGTTCACCGTGGGGAGCTGAGCGCAGTTCCAGTTTGCATCCGTCGGGAACTGGCTGGCATATACGCCCGGCTCCGCATGGCTGATGGAGATATACATCGCGATATTTCCGGCTGCGAATTGCGTGCGCAGCGGGTCGATATCCAAAGATTCACTGCCCGGGAACGAAACGCCGGTGGCGAACATTTCCTTGAACGCCTCCAGGACGGGCTTATAGCTGGAGAAGTCATAAGTACCGGTTTTGTAGTCAAACCCACCGCGGGTGCCGCCGCTGCGCATCACGATCATGTCGATGGAACGCGTCACGGAGCTCGCCGCGGATTTGAAGTTACCCGCAATGCCGTAAATCCCTTCACTGCCAAGCTGTTCTGTAACGAGCTTTGCGTCCGCCACCAGCTCGTCCAGCGTTTGAGGCGGCCCGTCTATGCCTACACGGTCAAAGATGTCCTGGTTATAGAACAGGCGCGCGGCAGAAGCCGTGTACGGCAGCGAATAGATGCCGTCCCCCAGCGCGTTGATGCCTTCCACAAAAGCGCCTTCGCCAAAACGCGCTCTGTATTCGTCATCCATGTAAGGGGCAAGGTCCAGAAGCTGCCCCTTCTCCTTGACGACGACCTCGATCGGGTCCGTACCTGCAAGCTGGTACACATCCGGCGCTGTGTTTGTGCTGAACGCCAGATCCAGCATTTGGCTGTAATTGTCGGCATATACCTGGAAATCAATGTAGATATTTTTGTCGTTGGTCGCATTGAACTCCTCTATGAGCGGCGTCATATATGCCTGATCGTGACGGTTTGTGGTCCAGTAGGAAATCGTGATTTTCCCTTCCGCTCCTGCCGGCGTGGAACCGGCTGCCGGAGCGCTCCCGGATGCAGACCCGGACGCGCTGCCGGAGCCTCCTCCGCACGCGCTAAGCGAAAGCACCATAACACCTGCAACAACTGCCGAAAGGATACGTTTTGCCTTTTTCATGTTTCTTCCTCCTTTGGTTGATATCCGCCGCGCCGTCTCCAGCGGCGCTGCCGTGGTTTCATGGTATCCGTTTTTCGCCCGTTTTAAAAGAGAAAATTTTCCGAACTCATGTGTGTTATCTTCAGTTTCAAGCGCCGGAGCCGCTACGCCTCACAATCGCACCATATCTCCAGGCCGTTTTCGCGAAACACTTTACCGACACGGATGGCGTCGGGCGCACAAACCGCGGCAGCCTCTCCGGACATCAGACGGTCCGTCATGGAAATATATCGTGCAATCGCCTGTTTTTCCCGCATTGCGGGCAGCTCATGTCCAATACAGATAGAGTCAAATTCGCTCTCGCGCGCCCACAGTCTGCGCAGGCTAGCGTTGTACTCATGAAAATCATGTCCGGTGAGCGCCATGCTTACGTTGACCGTGTCGCCGGTAAACAGAAGCCTGTTTTCTTTGTCCAACAGACAAATGGAACCGGGCGAATGCCCCGGCGTGTGGATGACCTCCAGCGTCCGTCCGCCGAGATCGAACACATCACCGTCAGCCAAAGGCAAATACTCGGGCTGCGGAAGCTCCTGCCGGGGCACCAGCGCATCGATTTTCCTCTCGTTGTCCGGGTTGCGCACCGGCGCCCGCGTTTTCACAAACCATTTGCGCATCGTATTGTTCAGCGGGAAACGGCGGCTGTGTTCCCAATCCAGAGGGTGGAGATACACATGCGGGAAATGGCCCGCGCCGCCCACATGGTCCGGGTCTCCGTGTGTCGCAATAACAACGAGGGGAAGCCCTGTAAGCCTTTCGATGTCTTCCGGCAGCGGGCCGATACCTCCGCCCGTGTCGATCAA
>OGXI01003102.1_pt1 | contig 11637 bp, 8 predicted proteins | sample 1576221 | NCBI WGS metagenome assembly OGXI01 (sample SAMEA3541523, study PRJEB24748) | human gut metagenome | biome: human gut; feature: human-associated habitat; material: faeces | place: China | collected 2012
TTCATCAGATAAGCTCCTTTCTCTCGTCGCAATTCAGGCCCACATGGAGCCGGGTAAAGGCATACGCGCCGATAGCGACCGCCACCGACAGGTTGAGCGAGTCGATGCGGTCGCTGTGGGGGATGCGCACCGCCTGCCCCAGGCCGGCAAATTCCGGCGGCAGGCCGCTGCCCTCGTTGCCAAAGACCAGGGCGTAGGGCGTGCGAACGTCACGGCATGCCTCGTCCAGCAGCTTCGACCCGTCCAGCATGAACGGATACAGCGCGTGCGAGGGATGCTCGGCCCGGTAGGCCTCAAAGCTGTCGTACTGCTTGACCCGCAGGGAGAAGATCGCGCCCATGGTGGCCCTCACCACGCGGGGGTCAAACGGGTCCGCCGCCGGACGGATCACCGCCAGATCCAGGATGCCCAGCCCCAGCAGCGTGCGCTGAATGGTGCCCAGGTTGCCCTCGTCCATGGGATGATGCAGCACCACATGCGGCGCCTGCGCTTCCAGGTCGCTCTGCCACTTGTCAAACACCACGGCGGCGAAACAGTTCTGCTTGCCGCTGATGCGCGAAAGCGCCCTGTCGGCGGTTTCCTCGCGCACGCCGTGCTCCCGGCACAGGCGGCGCAGCTTTTCGACGCCCTCACCCTGGGCGCGCTCGCTCAGCAGCAGGCGGCGGGCGCGCTGGGGTGCGTTTTTCATCAGCTCCAGCGCGGGGAACACCCCCGGCGCGTAGCTGTAGGACAAATCGGAACCGTAGGATTTCAGCGGGGGCATGGAGCCTCTCCCTTCCTCATTTGGGCGCGGGCTGCGGCCGGTATTCCTCACGCAGCAGGCTGTAGCGGATTTCATCGGCATACTCGCCGTCCGACAGCATGCGCGCGCGGCGCGCCGTGCCCTCGCAGGTAAAGCCCAGCTTCTTGAACACGCGGCGGCTGCGCTGGTTGGTCAGCTCATGTCCCGCGCTCACCACCGGGCTGTCCAGCTCGTCAAAGGCATAGGCCAGCACGGCCGCGCATGCCTCCACGGCATAGCCCTGATCGCGGTATTGCTCGCCCAGCGTGTAGCCCAGCGCCAGCGCGCCCTCCACCTCCCGGCCGGAATCGGGCGCCAGCGCCACTGCGCCGATCACATGGCCGCTGCGCTTCTCCACGACGGCCCAGGTGCTGCCGCCACGGATGAACCCCTCCACCGTGCGCCGGCTCTCCTCATGGGACTGGCATGGCGGAGCGGAGGCCATCGCGCCCGCCGCCTCGCCCCGTGCGCGGGCGAGCACGTCTACCGCGTCGCTGGGGTCAAAGCCGCGCAGCACCAGCCGCGGGGTCTGCAAGAGCGGCGGCGCGGCGTTCAGGCTGACTTTTCGCTTTCCAAACAGCCTCATGACCCGTCTCCCTCCCCGTCACCGGGGGTGTCGTCCCCGTGCGGCGGATTTTCGCCAAAGCCCGCGCGGTCAATGGCGCTGTCATCCATGCCCATTTGCCGAAGCCGGTCGCGCATCTGCCGCCGGGCGCTGCTCATGCCGTTTTCGCTGGAAACGGTCAGGAAAAAGGAGGCGCACGCGGCGTTCATATACGCTGAAATGGCCACCTGCATGAACTGCGCGGCCACCAGCGCGATCACCACGCCAAAGCTCATCAGAAACATCTGCGCCACGTTGGCCAGCAGCGACCAGCCGATGAAGCTGATGATGAGCGAAAAGTACGCCATCTTCATCTCCTTCATGGCGTGCTTGCTCTGTTCGATGGCCTCCGAGGCGCTGACGGAGGGGTCCTGCGCCATGAAATAGGGTGCCATGCTGTAGCGGATGGCCGCCAGAATGCCCGGTACCACCAGCAAAAGCGACCACAGGAACACGCGCACGCCCATCTGTACGTACAGCCACAGCGCCTTGGGCCATATGCGCATGCGGCCCAGCAGGCCCTCCCGCACGCCGCTTTCCTTGCCGTCGAGCAGCTTGAGGAAATAGCGGTTACAGCCCAGCGCCAGCGCCGGGGACAGCAGCAGCGAAAGGAAATTGACCACAATCAGCCCCGCCCATTCGGCCTGGGACACGGCGGCCAGCTCCTGCCAGAACCGCTCGAACAGGCCGTAGCTGGCATAGAGCACGGGGTCCGGCACCCACAGAGCCTGCAAAACGCTGGAAAGCGTAAGGAAAATGCCGGAAAAGAACGTGACCACCAGCGCGGGCTGCCAGTTGCCGCGCAGCGCCCGGCGCGCTTCCTGCTTAAAATAAAACGATCCCAGAACCATGCGCCGACCCTCCCTTGCACCCGGTCATTCAAACAGGGCGTCCACAAATTCCCGGGCGTTGAAGGACTGCAAATCCTCGATGCCCTCGCCCACGCCCACGTACATCACCGGCACGCCCAGCTCCCTTACGATGGAGAAGGCGATGCCGCCCTTGGCCGTGCCGTCCAGCTTGGTCAGCACGATGCCGTTGATGCCCGCGGCCTCGCGGAAGGCGCGCGCCTGCGCAAGGCCGTTCTGGCCGGTGGTGGCGTCCACCACCAGGAGGCAGCGCATCGTGGCCTCGGGGTATTCGCGGTCGATGACGCGGCGCATCTTTTCCATCTCGTCCATGAGGTTCTTTTTGTTGTGCAGGCGGCCCGCCGTATCGACGATGAGCAGGTCGGCATTGCGGGCCTTGGCGGCCTGAATGCCGTCGAACACCACGCCGGCGGGGTCCGCGCCCTCCTTGTGGCGCACGATGGGGCAGCGCGCGCGGTCGGCCCACACCTGCAGCTGCTCGGCGGCGGCGGCACGGAAGGTGTCGGCCGCGCAGAGGATGATCGTACGGCCAAGGCCCTGAAAGCGCAGGGCGAGCTTGCCGATGGTGGTGGTTTTGCCCACGCCGTTGACGCCCACCATGAGCGTCACCATGGGCCAGTGCAGGGCGGGCTTTTCCACCTCCAGCATCTCCACCAGAATGCCCTTGAGGGCGTCCCTGGCCTGCGGCGCGTAGCGCAGGTGCTCCGCCCTGACGCGCTCGCGCAGGCGTTCGATGGCCTCGGTGGCGCAGGTCGCGCCCATATCGCTGAGAATCAGCGCGTCCAGCAGATCGTCGTAGAAATCCTCGTCAATGGGGCGGTCGTCCTGAACGGCGGCCTCCATCGCCACGGACATATGCTCGCGGCTTTTGAACAGCCCTTCCCTCAGGCGGGAAAACAGGCTCTTTTTTTCGGTCATGGCAAAGCGCCTCCCTTGCTTATTCGTAATCGGTCAGGTTTACGCTGACCATGCTGCTCACGCCCCGCTCCTCCATGGCTACGCCAAAGAGGGTGTCGCAGCGTTCCATGGTGCCCTTGCGGTGGGTGACGACGATGAACTGCGTGTCCTGGCTGAATTCCTTGAGGTAGTCGGCAAAATAGCTGATGTTGGCGTCGTCCAGCGCCGCCTCGATCTCGTCGAGGATGCAAAACGGCGTGGGCTTGAGCTTGAGCATGGCAAAGAGCAGAGCGATGGCCGTCAGCGCGCGCTCGCCGCCCGAAAACAGGCTGAGCAGCTGGCGCTTCTTGCCCGGCGGCTGCACGATGATGTCGATGCCGCACCCCAGCGGATCGGACGGGTCGCTCATGCTGATTTCGCCCCGGCCGCCGCCGAAAAGGCGGGTAAAGGTTTCGGAGAAATACTCCTGCAGCGTGGAGAACTGCCGGACGAACACCGTCTCCATCTGCTCCAGCAGCTGGGCGATCAGCGCGCTCAGGTCCTTCTTGGCGCGTTCGAGGTCCGTGCGCTGCGCGCTCAGATCGGTGAAGCGCTCGTACATCTGCGCATATTCCTCGATGGCGCCCACGTTGACCGAGCCCATCTGGCGCACGCGGTCGCGGATGCGGCGCGCCTCCTCGTCGGCGGCGTTTTCGTCAAAGGGCGCGGATAAGGGTTCGCCGTCCGGGGCGCTTTCCCCTGCCTTGCGCGCGTCATACTCCCTGAGCGCTTCCTCCGCTCCGGCGTAGCTGAGCTCGTAGGTGTTCCACAGCCGGTCGCTGAGCTGGCTCAGATCCGCGCGGATGCGCCCCAGTGCCAGCTCCTGACGGTGCAGGCGCTCCGTTTCATGCGAGGACAGCTGCTGCGCCGCGTCGATGTCGCCCTGCAGGTCCCTAAGGTCGCGCTGCTGCGCGTCGCGGCGCTGCTCCATCTCGGCCACATGCGCGCGCGCGGCCTCCACATCCCCCTCGCGGGCGGCGATGGCGTCCTGCGCCGCGGTTTCATCCTGCCGGGCCGCATCCATCTCCTGTCGGGTGCGCTCGCGCTTCCTGGCGATCGCGTCCAGCTCTCCGCGGCAGCTTTCGCTGTCGCCGGCCAGACGCTTCCGGTCGCGTTGGATGCGGTCCACGTCATGCTCGGCGTTCTGCAGGGTGAGCATGGCGTCGGTCAGCGCCTCCTGCGCGGCCTCGCGCTCGCGCCGGGCCCTGTCCAGCGCGGCGGAAAGCGTCTCGGTGCGGGCGTTCATCTCGTCGGTGTCGCCCTCCTCCTGCGCGCCCTGCTCCTCGATGCGCTGGAGTTCCCGCGCGATCTGCGCAAGGCTTTCGTCCAGCTGGGCGATGGCCGCGCGCATGGTGTCCAGGCGCGTGGTGTGCGCGTCGTAATCCGCCTGGGCCGCCTTGAGGCGCTCGGTATCGCGCGCCACGGCGATCTCCTGCTGGTGCAGCTCGTACTGCGCGCGCTCGCGGCGTTCCTTTTCGCCCGCGCGGCGGCTTTCCATCCGGGCCACCTGCTCCTGGGCGGCCTGCGCCCGCGCGCTCACTTCCTCCAGCTGCGCGGCCAGCTCCTTCATCTCGCGCTCGCGGCCCAGCAGGTTTTGCGCCTTCTGCTGAATGCTGCCGCCGGTCATGCTGCCGCCGGAGTGCATCACGTCGCCCTCCAGCGTCACCAGCCGGAAGGCATGTCCGCCCGCGCGCATGATGGCGATGCCGCTGTCCAGGTCTTTGGCCACCACGGTGCGCCCCAGCAGGCTTTCCACCACGCCGCGGTATATCGGGTCGTAGCCGCACAGCTCGCTGGCCACGCCGATGCAGCCGGGCAAAGAGAGCACCTCGCGTTCGCGCGCGCTGAGGGTGCGCCCCCGCACGGTGCTCAGCGGCAGAAACGTGGCGCGGCCCAGCCGGTTTTTGCGCAGGTAGTCAATCAGGACCTTGGCGTCCTGCTCGGTTTCGGTCACGATGTTCTGCATCGCGCCGCCCAGGGCCATGTCCATGGCGGTTTCGTATTCGCGCGGCACCTGCAAGAGCATCGCCACCACGTCGTGCACGCCCTTGAGGCCGCTGCGCCGCGCATAGGTCAGCGCGTTTCTAACGGCGTACTGATAGCCCTCGTAGCCGTCCTGCAATTCCTTGAGCGTCTTGAGGCGCGTGTCCATGGCGCGCGCGCTCTGCAAATCCTCCTGCGCCTGCTTCTGCTTTGCCAGAATATCGGCCAGCAGCTGCTTTGTGCTCTGCTCGAAGGTCTCCAGCCCTTCCCTGAGGCCCGTGAGCCGGTCCTGCTCCCCCTTGAGGTTGGCGACGGCCTGCTCAAGCGCGGCGGAGAGCTCCTGCTCCTTTTGCTCCTCCTCGGCCAGCTGGGCGGTGATCTCGGCGCGGCGGGTGTTCATCTGCTGCTGCATGGCGCTCTGGCGCGCCTGCGAGGCGCGCACGTTCTGCATGCGGCTCAGGCGCTCCATGATCTGCGCCTTGTGCGCGCTGAGCTCGTCCTCCAGCTTCTGCGCGCTTTCGGTCGCGGCCGCATGGGCCGCCTTGCGCGCGTCCAGCGCCTCGCGCGCCTGCGAGAGCAGCTTTTCGGCCTCGCTGAGGCCCCCGTCGCTCTGGGTCATGGTGGCCTCGATCAGCCTCAGGCGCGCCCGCAGGCTCCCCTCCTCGCCGGAGAGGCGCTCCAGCGCCTCCTCTCCGCTCTTCAGGCGGTTCTCTACGGCGGTCAGCGCCTCCCGCGCCTGGTGCAGCGCCTCGTTTTGTGCCAGCAGCGCCTCGTGCGCCCGGCTCAGTCCACGCTGCAATTCCTCCTGCCGCTGCTCGCCCGCCTCGCGCTTTTCCGTCAGCTCCGCAAGCGTCCGCTCGGCCTCCTTCACCGCGTCGCTCACCTGCAAAAGCGCCTGCTCCGCAACGCTCTCCTTCTCGGTCAGCCGTCCGTGGCGCAGCAAAAACAGGCGCACGTCCAGCTCCTTGAGCGTATCGGTCAGAGTCAGGTATTCACGCGCCGTGTCGGCCTGCTTTTTGAGCGGGGTGAGGTGGCTTTCCAGCTCGTCCAGCACGTCCACCACGCGCACCAGATTCTCGTCCGCGCGCTTGAGGCGGCCCTCGGCCTCCTCCTTGCGCGAGCGGAAGCGGCTGATGCCCGCCGCCTCCTCGAAGATGGCGCGCCGGTCCTCGCTGCGCTGGCTGAGAATATCGTCGATGCGGCCCTGGCCGATGATGGAATAACCCTCCTTGCCCACGCCCGTATCGCGGAACAGGTCCACGATGTCCTTCAGGCGGCAGTTGGACCCGTTCATGAGGTATTCGCTGTCGCCGCTGCGGTAGACGCGGCGGGTGATGCTCACCTCGTCGAAGGGGGCCTGAAGCTGATGGTCGGTATTGTCAAAGACCAGTGTCACTTCGCAGTAGTTGAGGGGCTTTCGCTTTTCGGTGCCGTTGAAGATGACGTCGGCCATGCTGTTGCCGCGCAGCATCTTGGCGCTCTGCTCGCCCAGCACCCAGCGCACCGCGTCGCCAATGTTGCTTTTGCCGCTGCCGTTGGGGCCCACGATGCCCGTTACATTCTGCGGAAAGACGATCTCCGTGCGCTTGGCAAAGGATTTGAATCCGTATATCTCCAGTCTGGTAAGGCGCATCATGCTTCTCCCCGATAGGCTTTGAGCGCCGCCTTGGCGGCGGCCTGCTCGGCGGCCTTCTTGCTGTTGCCCTCGCCCGTGGCCACGGCCCGTCCCTGCACGCTGACCTGCGCGGTAAAGCGCCGGTCGTGATCCGGGCCGCTCTGCGCCACGATCTCATAGGCGGGCAGGTCCAGGCCGTTGGCCTGGGTGTATTCCTGCAGGGCGCTCTTGTCATCCTGGCCGCGCCAGGCGGTCAGGCGTTCCTCTTCCTGAAACAGCACGCGGATCACCCCCCGCGCCGCTTCATAGCCTCCATCCACATAGACCGCCGCCAGCACGGCCTCCATGGCGTCGGCCAGAATGCTGGGCTTCTCGCGGCCGCCGGTCTGCTCCTCGCCATGGCCCATCAGCAGATATCTGCCCAGGTCCAGCGAACGGGCAATCACACTGAGCGTGCGCTCGCACACCAGCGCGGCGCGGCGGGCGGTCAGTTCGCCCTCGTGCAGGTCGGGGTATTTCTGGTACAGCATGTCGCTGACGCAAAACTCCAGCACCGCGTCGCCCAGAAATTCCAGGCGCTGGTTGTCCGGCAGCTTTGTGGAGGGATGCGTCAGCGCCAGGCGCAGGTGGGACGGGTCCCGGAAGGCATAGCCCAGGGCTTGCTGCAAACGCTGCATATTGACGATGCTCCTTTTTTTACGGGATGGCTGCGCCCCCAACGGGTGTGCCGCTGGGGGCGCCTGAATGCCGGGGGCGTTACTGGTGCTTTTCGATGTAGTCCACAACGTCGCCAACGGTCTTGAGGGTCAGGATGACTTCGTCCTCCACCTCGATGCCGAACTCGCTTTCCAGCTCCAGAATCATCACCATCACGTTGGCGCTGTCGGCCTTGAGGTCCTCCACCAGGCGGCTTTCCGGGGTGATGGTGGAAGCGTCCACCTGCAGCTGGGAGGCGATCATGTCGCGCACTTTTTCAAAAACCATGGTTGTTTCCTCCTGTTCGTCCAATCAAAATCATGGCGGGATACGCCTTATCTGGTTCGGGAGCGGCGCTCCCGCGCAGAACGTTACTGGACGGGCTGCTCTCCGCCCTGGGGCAGAAGCGCTTCGATCTTCTCCACCACGCCGCCGCGGATCATCTGCACCGCCTGTCCGATGGCGCAGGCCAGCGCGTGGCCGTTTGAGGAGCCGTGCGCCTTGACCACGCTGCCGCGCACGCCCAGAAGCGGCGCGCCGCCCACTTCGCTGTAGTCCATGGCCTTTTTCACACGGCCAAAGGCGGGCTTGGCCAGGAGCGCGCCCAGCTTGCTGCGGGTATCGCTGAGCAGCTCCTTTTTGATGATGCCCATCAAAGTTCCGGCCACGCCCTCCATGAACTTGAGAATCACGTTGCCCACGAAGCCGTCGCACACGATCACGTCGGCCTGGTCATGGGTGATTTCGCGCGCCTCCACGTTGCCCACGAAGTTGAGGCGCTTATCGGCCGCCAGCAGCGCGTAGGCTTCCTTGGTCAGGGCGCAGCCCTTTTCGGCCTCCGCGCCGTTGTTGACCAGGCCGATGCGCGGGCTCTGGATGCCGCGCATGCCCTGCATGTAGGCGCTGCCCATCATGGCGAACTGGTGCAGGTATTCGGGACGGCAGTCCACATTCGCCCCGCAGTCGATGAGCAGGAAGTAGCCCTTGCCATTGGGCAGCAGCGGCGCAAGGGCCGGGCGGTCGATACCGCGCAGGCGACCCAGGCGGAACATGCCGCCGGAGAGCACCGCGCCCGTCGATCCGGCGGATACGAAGGCGTCCACCTTGCCGTCGCGAAGCTTGAGCATGCCGTCGACGATGGCGCTCTGCTTTTTCTTGCGCACGGCCATGACCGGCGCTTCACAGTTGGTGATGACTTCGGGGCAGTCGGTCAGGACGAGGCGGGCGCGCAGCGCGGGGTCCGCGCCCTGAAAGGCGGCGTCCACCGCAGCCTTCACCTGCTCGATGGGACCGGCCAGCTCGATTTCCAGCCCCTCGTAGCGCTCCAGCGCCTCCCTGGCCCCCTCGGCGGGGGCCTGAGGCGCGTTGTCGCCGCCCATCGCGTCCAGATAAATCTTCATTGCCGATACGCTCCTCTTGTGTTACTCGATCTTGATGCAGTATACGCCGCCGGCGTCCTTGCCCGTGGTGCCGATAATCATCAGGTTGCCGTACACGGCGGGCGATCCCTCAATGGCCAGCGTGCTTTCCTCGCCCTCGCCGCCGGTGAGGGTCAGCGTGTCCAGAACGGAGCCGTCCGTGGCGTCCATGAGGTGGATCTTGCCGTTGCTCTCGGCCTGAATCAGCCAGGCGTCGCCGTCCTCGTTGTAGACGGCCACGGGGCTGGAGAGGGTGGCGCTTTCCAGCGCGGTCTGCCAGACCACCTTGCCGTCGGCCTTGCTCAGCGCGATCACCTTGGCGCCCGCCTCGTCGTTGGTGGCGGTGAAGATGACCAGGTCGCGGATGGCGCCCTGACCCACGACGGGGCTGGCGTATACGCCGATGTCGCGCTTGCTGGCATAGACCAGATCCGGGACCTCGTAGGCCCATTCCTCCGCGCCGGTGAGGGCGTTGAGGCGGCGGATGGTGCACACGCCGTTCTTTCCGCCGTTGACGATGGCGTTGGCGGTGTAGAGCGCCACCACGGAGCCGTCCTCCACGTCCAGCGCGGGGGTGGATTCGATGCTGTCGCCGGTATCCACGGCCCAGACGGGGGTGAGGGTGTTGAGGTCCACGCACTGCAGGATGCCGCCGATATCGCCGTAGTAGACGTAGTTATTGTATACGGCCACGCTGGCGTTGATGTTGGTATCGGTGCGGTCCTGCCCCTTGACCTGGGTCTTGTAGCCCTGGATGGTCTCGGAAAGGGCGATCTCGTTGGCCTGGTAGTTGTAGGTATCCTTGACCGGGCCGAACTCGGCGGTGTAGAGCACGCCGTTCTGGCCGCCGACGATCATGGTGCCGGTGCTGCTGTCAAAGAGGGCCGAGCCAAGGAAACCGCTGTAATTGCTGTTTTTGTCCTTGCCGTCTCCGGCGATGAGGCGCTGCTTCTCGTTGGTGACGAGGTTGAGGATGTGGTAGCCGTTCTTGACCGTCTTGTTGGCCAGGCGGCTGTTGAACTGGCCCACGCCCAAAATGGGGGTGCCGTTGGTGGCCACGGACAGGCCGCCGCGGCTGGGCGCGCCCAGCTCGATGGGATCGCGGGTGGCCTCGCCGGTGAGCAGGTTGTAGAAGTAGACAAATCCGTCCTGCCCGGCCACGATGACCTCCTTGAGGGCGGTGACTTCCTTCATCTCTTCGTTGATGCCCATGCGCTGGCGCAGCTCCGTGGGCCACTTGACGATCACGGGCTGACCCGGAGCCGTCACGCCGTAGACGGTGCTTTCGTTGGTCTTCATGGAACCGACGGGCTGGGTCCATACCTCGCTGAGCTTGGCGGACTGCACATCCACCGTGCCATAGGCCGCGTTCTGGCGCAGCGGACCGCTGCGGAATGTGAGCACGCCCGCCTGCCGCCAGCCCGCGTAATCGCTGCCGCCCACGGTGGTGGTGAAGGCGTTGAGCATGTTGATGGTGCGCTCGCGGGTAAAGGTGTCGATGGTCTTGGTGCCGCTGTAGATCGTGGTCTTCAGGGTCAGCTCCTCAGGCAGGGCCGCGGGCGCCGCCTCCGCGCTCAGATCAGGCAGGGGCGAGGTGGTGGGCACCGGCGTGGGAGAGGGCGTCGGGCTGGGGGTGGGGCTGGGGCTGGGCGTGGGAGAGGGCGACGGGCTGGGCGTGATCTCGTCCAGCGGCTCCTCTTCTTCCTCTTCCTCAACGGGCTCGCTGCCCAGCTGCACATCCACGCTCATGCCGGATGGCGTAAAGTTGAGATCGCCGTCCAGCTGATACTGCGCGTCATACTCGCCGGAATAGGCGGTGGTTACTTCCGCGCCCAGCGTCCAGATGCGCTGATCGCCGGTTTCGGTCACCGTGGCGTCCTCGTTCTGCGGGTCGGTCAGGTACATGCTGACGACGGGGGTGTTATAGCTGTCCACCACGCGCACGGCGGTCACATCGGTGGAGGTGGTGAGCGTAAAGGTCAGGCGCGCCGGCACGCCGGAGATGGACGTGTCGCATGTGAAGCCCTGCATGGGCTCGGCAACCACGCGGGGCGCGGAGATGGTCACCGGGGCGGATACGGGGAAGCCCTCGCTCTCCACGCCGTCCTGCCGGCGGGCATAGGCCGTGAAGCCGCCGCTGTACGCATCCTCGATGGTGCAGGAGGGTTTCCACAGCAGCACGTTGCTGTTGGAGATCACCTCGCCGCTGGCTTCCTTATCGGTGGAATAATTGCCGTCGTAGACGGTGTTGCCCAGATCGTCCACGATGCGCAGGCCCATGACGGACTTGGCGGTCTGTACGGCGAAGATCACCTGCGTGGGCGCGGCGCTGTCCGCCGCGGCAGCGCTGAAGCTCTTGATGGGGTCCTCTTCAGGCACGATCATGTTTTTCACGCTGGTAAAGGCACCCACCAGCGTGGACTTGACCGGCGCGATCGCGCTTCCGATGCCGCCGCCCATGCCTTCCCAGTCGGGCAGGCAGATGCCGGCCAGCAGGGCGCCGACCACCAGCAGGGCGATCACGATGGGCAGCAGCACGCCGCCGCGGCGGCGCTCCGGCTCCTGGGACGCGTAGTCCTCGTCTTCTTCAAAATCATAGCGGGGCCTGTCCACCGACGCGGTGGGGCGGCGGAACGGCTCGTCCGCGGGACGGGCGGGCTGCTGGCGCGGGCCGGCCTGGCGGCGCGGCATGGCGCCGCCTTCCATTTCCGTCTGAGCAATGCGCTGTCCGACCG
>OGXI01003107.1_pt1 | contig 11620 bp, 6 predicted proteins | sample 1576221 | NCBI WGS metagenome assembly OGXI01 (sample SAMEA3541523, study PRJEB24748) | human gut metagenome | biome: human gut; feature: human-associated habitat; material: faeces | place: China | collected 2012
GTCTCCTTTCGCACGACATTGCCATGTACTTCGATATTCCGGTAAGACTCCTCCATATATTCTTCCATGGATTCTAAATAAGATTCCTGCTCCATGACCATATAAATGCTTCGTCCTTCCCGGTTTATCTTAGAAAACAGCCTTTTTAAATAATTATCAGCAAATTCTCCAATTCCTTCTGGTATCTGTCCATTATCCTGTCTGTGATGTACTGCCATCTCAATATGGCGGTCTCCTGCTAATATGAGATTACAGGACTTCACATACTCAGCTGACTGCTCATTATTTTGACATAACAGCGAACTGATGGCTGATAAAAAATAGATTACAGGAAGTCCCTTTCCACGCATCAATTCCATTGATACATTGACCGCCTTGTCCACCCGCATCACTGATACATCTATACCAAGTACATTTGCCTTTTTGTGGTAACGATCTTTCATGTTAAGGTTCCTTTCTTTTCTCTTCTAAATCGTCATGTTGCCATCTATTCCTTACTGCTCAGAGTCAGAACCAAAGTCATATCCGCCAGAAGTTGTCGTGTCATCATCGTCCCCCACATCTGTGGAATCTGTAGAATCTGTAGAATCAGATTCATCATCCAGTGAAGAATCGGTAACTGTCTCATCTTCTGTATCTGTGGTACTGTCGCTTCCCGCCGGAACATTGGTACTGTCTGTTCCGATATAAATCTGAATATCTCCACCTGTAGAAATAGAATCTACAACATTAATCTCTGCATCTGGGAAGTAAGTAAGAAGATCCTGTCCCATTCCGTCCTGTGTAACATTAATTCTTGTCTGTGAAAGAGGTCCCTCTTCCTGATAGGAATCTACAAGGCTGATACTGTAGCCTTCGCTTTCTAAATAGGACTCCCACTGTCCAGCCAGTCCAGAAACATAGGCTGCATTATAAATCTCAATAGAGTAATTTTTAGAACTTTCTGTACTTCCTGTTGCTGCTGATGTACTCGTTGTACCAGTAGAACTCTTAGAAGAACTACTCTGGCTATAGGCTTCGGCCTGCTTTGCAAGCCCTGCTACCTGCAGCTTCACCTTCTGAGAATCTAATGTAAATATTCCTTTTGACTCGCTACCCTGCATAATACGAATTGTGAGTGCATCTGTAGTAAGATTCTTTAAAATATCTTCTGTAGAAGTAAGTCCACTCTTGCCCTCTGCAGTCACAAGACTATCATACTTCTTCGCAATCGCAGAAGTATTATTCTTAGAAAGAAGTGCCTCCATATAACTTGTCAGATACGTATTCACTCTCTCTAAACGACTTGACTCCTCTCCGTCTGTTCCATCCATATAAGTAAATAATGCATAGGCTGTCGTTCCATCAAGAATAACATCACCTGCATCAATTGTCTGTAAAATATTCTCTGTATCACGGTAAGAAATCGCATTGTTAAAATGATAACTCACTCCGCCCGCCACATTCAAAAGCTTCTTAAAGTTTGTGCTTGAGATTACATCATATCCTGAAATCTTTGCTCCACTGATGTCTTCAACAATCTTTGCAAACATTTCATACTTCTTATCACCAAAAGCGCGGGCAACATCTGCCATATTTACAGAACTTCCGGCTTCTGTCATCGTATTCCTGATTTCTTTAAGAAGTGTACTGCTTACAGATACCTGCGCATTACATGGAAGTAAGAGAACATCCATGGCTTCGGTCTTTGTATTATACATATTCAGCGCCGTATAATCTTTATTATTCATATCATCATGGACAAATACAAGCGTATTCTCCATGTTCTTATTATCAACTGTTGTAGCTTCAGTGCTATCTTCTGTTCCGCTTTGATCTGTCTCTTCTTTTACCGCTTTCTTTGCTGTTGACTTAGCCGTTGTTTTTTTAGTTGTAGTTTTCTTAGCCGCTGTTTTTCTTGTTGTTTTCTTCGTTGTTGTCTTTTTTGCAGCAGGGGCTTTTTCCTCCTCAAAAGGATTTTTAACTTCAACTATTTCAGGCTCTTTTGCACCGTCTGCCGCAGCCTTTGCAGCCGCCTCGGCATCTGCCTTTATACTGTCCTCAAAAGTTTCCTTTTTTTCTTGTTTCTTTGTAGTTTTTGCGGCTGTCTTTCTGGCAGGCTTTTTCTTTTCAGGTAAATCATATATACCTGTAAGTTCTTGATACAAGTGAATATATTTATCAGCCGATACATTCCATGAGTAATCTACTGCCATACCGTTATCAACGATTTTCTTCCACTCGTCTTTTCTGTCATAGTAAATCTGCATTGCATACCAAATAATATTTATCATTTCGTCTGCATTGTAGTTTGCGAATGAGAAACCGGTTCCCTCGCCTGTATATTCATTATATGGAATAACAGTGTCTTTAAGTCCGCCTGTTTCACGAACAATCGGAACAGTACCGTATCTCATACTGATAAGTTGTGACAAACCGCAAGGCTCAAATCTTGACGGCATTAAAAATGCGTCACTTGCCGCATAAATTTTACGTGCCATATCATTTGAAAAGTAAATTTGTGCCGAGAATCTGTCAGGATACTTCCAAGCATAATGTCTGAAAAGATTTTCATACTTTTCGTCACCTGTACCAAGTACAACTACTTGACAGCCACCGTTGCAAAGTTCCTCAATCTTGTAAGCTACAAGGTCAAAACCTTTTTGGTCTGTAAGACGTGATACAATACCAATCATCATCTTATCGGCATTCACTTCAAGACCTAATTCTTCCTGCAACTTTTTCTTGTTCTCAGCCTTTTTCTTGTGAACTGTTTTTGCTGTATAGTTTTGATAAATAGACTGATCTGTATTCGGATCCCAGTCAATATAAGAAATACCGTTTACTATACCCAAAAGGTCGTTCTGTCTTGCACGAAGAAGATTGTGAAGTCCTTCTCCGTATTCTTCTGTTGTGATTTCGTTTGCGTAAGTTGAGCTTACCGTAGAAACCTTGTTTGCATAAACCATACCGCCCTTTAACAAGTTTGCGTCCTTGTAGAATTCAAGCTTGTCGGAAGTAAAGTAATAGTCGCTTATACCCATTGCGTCCTTAATCTTGTTGAAATCCCATCTTCCCTGGAACTTCAAGTTATGAATTGTCATAACAGTCTTGATACCCTGATAGAACGGATTATCCTGGAACGTATCAAGGAATACAGGTATCGGTCCTGTCTGCCAGTCGTTACAGTTAATAACGTCCGGTCTGAAATCTATTGTCGGCAAAATTGACAATACAGCCTTTGAAAAGAATATAAACTTTTCACAATCAAGGTGTATAAAGTCATAAGGCTTATCGCCGTTAAAGTAAAACTCGTTGTCTATGAAATAGAACTTACAGCCGTTATACTCCAACTCGAAAACACCGACATACTGTTTTCTCCAAGCCATATCAATATAGATATGGTCAATATATTTCATCTTGTCCTTATATTCTTGCGGTATACAGTTGTACAGCGGTAAAATCACTCTTGCGTCAACGCCTTTTTCGTTAAGCGCTGCAGGCAAAGAACCCGCTACATCACCAAGACCTCCTGTTTTAACAAAAGGTGCCGCCTCCGAAGTAGCAAATAAAACTTTCATAACAAATTATTCCTTTCTATATGCTTAAATCTTATCTCTATAAGAATTATTTGTCAATAAATATTCTTAAATTCCGTAAAACTTCAACAGAACTGCTCAATTTTTGAACAGTTCTATTATATATTTGTCATTAAAATCTTTATTATTAAATCTTCGTTCCTTTTGATATTGCAAGAGGATAGCTCTCTTGTCCTATAAGTTTTCTTCCTTTTGTTATATCAACTTCCTTATCAAATACAACATGACTAAGTTCAACGTCCTCTTCAATCACAGAATCCTGCATAATGATTGAATTTTTAATGACCGCACCCTTTGCGACTTTTACACCTCTTGAAAGTACACTGTTAATTACAGTACCCTCAATTACACAACCGTCTGAAATAAAGCTGTTCTGTACAGATGCGTCACTTCCGTATTTAGTCGGCGACTGGTCTTTTGTCTTTGTGTAGATAGGATTTTTAGGATTAAACAATTCACGTCTTATGTCCGAATTTAAGAAATTCATATTATTTCTGTAATATGCTTTAAGTGAATCAATCTTATCAGTATAACCCGTATACTCATATCCGTAAATTCTAAGGCCTGTCATTTTCTTAACAAGTGCATCCTTTACGAAATCTCGGTCGCCTCTTGCACTGCATTCATCAACAATACTTTCAAGCAAAGCCTTTTCCATAACGTAAACATCCATACTTGCCATACTCGACTTTGGATAATACGGCTGAACCTCAATATCTGTAATACGATTTTCCTTGTCAAGTTCAAGCGTTGTAAATCTTGAAATTTCTCTTTCAGGCATACCTTTCATATCTTTATAAAGAATTGTAACGTCTGCCTGACTTTCGATATGATTTTTTACAACTTCTTCAAAATCAATATTGTAGATGCTGTTACCGAGCGACAATATTACATATGTCTGCTGACTTCTGTGAATAAAGTCACTTATACCTGCAAGTATATCTATATTACCCTTTATTGAACCGTATGATACCTTTTCCAGATTCGGAGGAAGTATATTAAGTCCCCAATTCTTTCTGTCAAGGTCCCAAGGCTTACCCGATTTAATGTGGTCCATCAAAGATGAGTAATTTGCCTCTGTTGCAACACCGATATTTGTTATACCCGAGTTTGCCATACACGAAAGCACGAAATCTATTATTCTGTATCTTCCTGCGATAGGAAGTGCTGAATTTGCTCTTATATCTGTAATCGGAGGTATTCTGTCATTACTTGTCAGAATAATACCCATAGTATCTCTTCTCATTGGCTCTGTCCCCTTTCCTATGCTTCTACCATACTGCCCTTGCAAATATCTTCTTCAACGCCGACTTCGGCACCGCTTTCGATAAGAACAAGATCATTGGTACACAATTTTGATGCATATTTGTTATCGTCCGAAGAATTAACTCCGACTTTCGCACCGTCACCTATAACTGCGTCTGCACCTATAACAGCTTTTTCAATTACAACATTCTTTCCGATTTTCGCACCCGGCATAATTACCGAATCACTGACAACACTGCCTTCTCCGAGTTCAACACCGCCGAAAATAACCGAATGTTTTATTTCGCCGTCAATAAAGCAGCCCTCTGTTACGGTTGAATTTGTTATCTTAGCATTTTGTCCAACATAATGAGGAGCAAGTGCCATATTTCTTGAATAGATACTCCAACTTCTGTCGTTTAGATCAAACTTAGGTGGTTGGTCAACAAGATCCATATTTGCCTCCCACAAGCTATGAATTGTGCCGACATCTTTCCAATAGCCCTCAAATCTGAATGATACCATCTTTTCGCCGTTTTCAAGCATTGTAGGAATTATATTCTTACCGAAGTCATTTGCAGAACTTGGGTCACGTTCGTCAGCCTCCAAATACTTTTTAAGCACTTCATATGTAAATATGTAAATACCCATTGACGCAAGATTACTCTTAGGCTCTGCCGGTTTTTCTTCAAAGTCTGTGATAGTACCCTCTTCGTCAACGTTCATTATACCGAATCTGCTTGCCTCCTCCCAAGGTACAGGCATTACGGCAATAGTTACAGCCGCACCCGATTCCTTGTGTGCCTTCAGCATTTCGCCATAGTGCATTTTATAGATATGGTCGCCTGAAAGTATAAGAACGTTTTCAGGTTTAAAGCTTTCAAGAAAACTTAAGTTTTGATAAATGGCATTTGCCGTACCTTTATACCATTCACCCGCTTTTGCACTTTGGTATGGAGGAAGTACATAAACACCGCCATGACTTCTGTCCAAATCCCAAGGGTTTCCGTTACCGATATATCTATTTAGTTCCAACGGTTGGTACTGTGTAAGAACACCTACCGTATTAATTCCTGAATGTACACAATTTGAAAGCGGAAAATCTATGATTCTGTACTTTCCGCCGAAAGGCACTGCCGGCTTAGCAACATTTTTTGTCAACGCACCAAGTCTTGAGCCTTGACCGCCTGCAAGTATCATTGCAACGCAATCCTTTGATACCATAAAATCATCTCCCTATAATTTTTCTGATTAGATTTTTATTAAAACCGACTATTTAGCCGATTTATTTGTCCTTGTTGATGTTTTCTTCGCAGCGGTCTTTGTCGCGGTTGTTTTTTTAACCGCCGCTTTTTTCGCCGTTGCACTTTCGGTTTTATCTGTTGGTTTTTTAGCAGTTTTTGATGCAGTCGTTTTCTTTTTGCTTGCCGCAGTTTTGTCCGCCGGCTTTTTCTTTAGGAACATAACCGAATTGCCGTCGATAGCAACTTCAATAGTGTACATCATATCTGAAAACTGCATATTCTTTGTCTTGTATACTTTCTTTGTAATACGTTTGTTTCCGCCGTACTTGACAGCACTCGAATGGAATACTACTTCATATTCGCCCGCAAGCGGAACACCGATTTTATATATCGGTCTTTCGACAGGTGTGAAGTTTGCAACCACTACAACATTATCAGCTGCGTGTCTGCCGCGTCTTATATAGGAAAGAACACTGTTTTCACTGTCAGCCTCATTAACCCATCTGAAGCCGTCCCAACTTGTATCAAGTTCCCATAAAGCCTTGTTTTCCATATAGAAATGGTTAAGGTCTTTTACATACTGATGCAATCTCTTATGCTTATCTATTTCAAGTACGTTCCATTCAAGTTGGTCGTCATAACGCCACTCAAGCATTTGACCGAATTCACCGCCCATAAACAACATTTTCTTTCCCGGCATTGTCATATAATAGCCGAGTAATGTTCTGTATGCCGCAAATTTTTCGTCATACTCACCGAACATCTTGTTAAGCATAGAACCCTTGCCGTGTACCACTTCATCATGTGACAAAGGCAAAATATAATTTTCGGAATAAGCATACATCATCATAAATGTAAGCAAACTGTGATTGTCCTTACGGAAATACGGATCCATACCCATATAACGAAGTGTATCGTTCATCCAGCCCATATTCCACTTGTAATTAAAACCAAGTCCGTCATTTTCAGGCGGTGCGGTTACAAGCGGCCAAGCCGTAGATTCTTCCGCAACCATCATAAAGTTAGGGAATTCCGTCCCCATAATCTTGTTAAGCTTTTTAAGAAAATCAACTGCCTCAAGATTACCGTTTCCGCCGTATTCGTTCGGAACCCACTCACCGTCATTTCTCGAATAATCACGGTAAAGCATTGAAGATACCGCATCAACTCTTATTCCGTCAATGTGATACTGTTCTGCCCAAAAATACGCTGATGAAATAAGGAATGAAATAACTTCGCTCTTTGAATAGTCAAAAACCATTGTTCCCCAATCCTTATGCTCACCCAATCGCGGATCGGCATATTCATAAACAGGAGTTCCGTCAAACATTCTCAGTCCGTGTGCGTCACGCGGAAAATGAGCAGGTACCCAGTCCATTATAATTCCGATATGATTTTTGTGACACTTATCTATAAGATATTTCAAATCTTCACTTTCGCCGTATCTTGTCGTAGCTGAGAAAAATCCCGTTACCTGATACCCCCAGGAGCCGTCGAACGGATATTCGGTGATAGGCATAAGCTCTATATGCGTGTAACCCATCTTCTTAACATAAGGAACAAGCTCGTCCGCCAGTTCACGATACGTATAAAAACTTCCGTCATCATGTATTTTCCATGAGCCGATGTGGATTTCGTATATATTCATAGGCTCCGTCAAAGTGCTGTTTTTACCGCGTGCACTTATCCAAGCCTTATCGCCCCATTTGTAATTATTTGAAATATCCTTTGTTACGGACGCAGTACCCGGTCTCAGTTCACTCTTTACAGCATACGGATCGGCTTTGTAATAAGTTTCTCCGTTCTCAGCCTCAATAGCATACTTATACAGCATTCCTTCTTCTATATCTGTAAAAAAGCCATACCAAACTCCGCTTGTTTCTATTCTTTCAAGCATTTTGTCATAGCCGTTCCAATCGTTGAAATCGCCCACGACTCTAACACTTACGGCTTTAGGTGCCCAAACGGCAAATCTCCAACCGTCAACGCCGTCTATTTTGACTTTATGTGATCCAAGCATTTCATATGACTTAAAATTGTCACCGGAATTAAATAAGTACGTTTGAAAACGACTTATATTCGCCCAGGTCTTTTCTTCTGTCATATATTTCCCTCCCTTTTCAGTAAATTAAAATATACATATTTCCTTACTGATTTATCTTGTTGCAACTATTATATCACACTTATTTTTGTTAGTAAAGACCATAAGTGAATAAATTTTTTAAATTTTTTTGTGCTATTTTACATAAAATTTACGTTTACGACGTTTTTACGCAATTTCCAGTCTTATTTTACAGAAAAAAATACTTTCATATTAATAATACACCTTGACAGAATGCACAAAATAGTATAAAATATAATTGCTTAATATTCTTTAAAAATAAAATTTTTCTGTATACTATACTTTTATATGTAATCCCAATACTTAAAATGGAGCCGTCTTAAGGTAGACTGCTCTTGTATGATTACAAATCACTATGGTACTTTACCTGCATCTGTTTCATAGAGGTTTATGAAGTATTCAGTTGTATAGGACGCAGTCATTTTAAGAAGTCCCCCATTATTAAGCATTGGTAAACTTTTTATGGGGGTGTTACTGATTAATACAGTATTATTAATTGTAATGATAATCGTTGCAATCGTATTATGTGTTATAGGCGTCATTGTTGGTTTCAACTTAGGCGTTGCACACAGAAAGAAAATTGCTGAGGCCGAATTCGGCAGTGCCGAAGAAAAAGCCAAGTCTATTGTAAAGGATGCCGAGAAGGCTGCTGACGCCAAAAAGCGCGAACTGTTGCTTGAGGCTAAAGAAGAAAATCAAAAACTTCGCGCAGACTTTGACGCAGAGGTTAAGGAACGCAGAAATGAACTTAATCGTCAGGAACGCAGAATTAACCAAAAAGAAGAAAACTTAGACAAGAAAACAGATAATTTAGAGAAAAAAGAACAGACTTTAAGTCAAAAACTAAAGTCACTTGAATCTAAAGAAAAAGAAATAGCAGAAATCAAAGAACAACAAATGGCTCTTATTGAAAAGATTTCAGGTCTTACCGCCGAAGAGGCTAAGACTATCTTATTAAAAGATGTTGAAAATCAAACAAAGCATGAGGCAGCCATGATGGTTAAAGAAATTGAGCAAGAGGCAAAGGAGAACGCGGAAAAGAAAGCAAAGAACATAGTTTCTTTGGCTATTCAAAAAGTTGCCGCCGATCACGTTGCCGAAACCACCGTTTCTGTTGTTAATCTTCCAAGTGATGAAATGAAAGGCCGTATAATCGGTCGTGAAGGACGAAACATCAGAACCATTGAAACTCTTACAGGCGTTGATTTAATCATCGACGATACTCCTGAGTGCGTTACCGTTTCCTCGCACGACCCCGTGCGTCGCGAGATCGCAAGCGTTACGATGCAGAACCTCATCGCTGATGGGCGCATCCATCCCGCTCGCATCGAGGAGATGTACAACAAAGCCAAGAAGTACGTCTATCAGCAGATCAAGGAAGCTGCTGCTCAGGCCACTTTCGATACCGGTATCCATGACCTTCATCCCGAGCTAGAGAAGACGCTCGGCCGTTTGCGCTATCGCACCTCATATGGGCAGAACGTGCTCACGCACTCTCTTGAAGTTGCCTATCTCTGCGGCATCATGGCATCCGAGCTTGGTCTTGACCCGGTTCCTGCCCGTCGTGCAGGTCTTCTTCACGATCTTGGCAAAGCGATCGATCATGAGGTCGAGGGCTCTCATGCGGTCATCGGCGCCGATCTTGCTCGCCGTTATGGCGAAGATGCCACCATCGTTCATGCGATCGAAGCACACCACAACGACATCGAGCCCACCAGTGTCATCGATGTGCTCGTGCAGGCTGCAGACGCGGTCTCAGCTGCACGCCCAGGCGCGCGCAAGGAAAACCTTGAATCCTACATCAAGCGCCTCGAGAAGCTCGAAGAGATCGCAAATTCCTATGACGGCGTTGAGCAGACCCATGCGATCCAGGCAGGCCGCGAGGTGCGCGTGATCGTAACGCCTGATAAGGTCGATGAAGCACGTGCTACGGTCCTTGCTCACGATATCGCAGCGCAGATTCAGAGCGAAACCAAATATCCTGGACAGGTCAAGGTGGTCGTCATTCGCGAAACGCGCGCTGTCGATTTCGCTAAGTAAAACTCTCTCAGAGCGCTTTCGGTAGTAACCATGAGCACCGATGATCTTTCATCATTTATAGAAGATATCACGGGCGAAAGCTATCTCCGGGTTCAAGAGAATCTCGGAGATGGCTTCGTTCGTTTACGTGCCAAAGAAGCGCAGCGGCGTCAGGCCAAGCAGGATATCACCTGTTTTGAAGACGTAGTGCTCGAGTTGCTCCGTAATTCGCGTGATGCGAATGCGAGTGCCATCTTCATCGCAAGCTGGAAAGAGCAGGGGTGCCGCTATCTTACGGTCCTTGATGATGGATCGGGTATTCCAGAGCATTTGCATGCCACGGTTTTCGAGCCCTTCGTCACCTCGAAGCTCGATACCTTCCATGAGGATCGCTGGGGTGTGCACGGCCGCGGTATGGCGCTTTATTCCATCAAGGAAAACGTCGATGAAGCCTCTGTGCTCTTCTCTGAGCGTGATGCAGGCACCTCTCTTGGTCTTCATGCGCTCACGGCTCATCTATCTGAACGCATCGATCAATCTTCTCTTCCCTATATTCATACCAATGAGCGGGGAGAGCAGATCATGCGTGGTCCGCGCAATATCGCGCGCATCGTGATGGAATTCGCTCTTGATTCTCAGGGAAGCCTCGATATCTTCCTCGGAAGCCCGGTGGAGATCGCCGCGACCCTTTCTCATTACGAACCGTTAACGCAGGAGAGCGAAGATGGGTCTAACTCGAAGAACCTTCATCCTGAGCGAGAAACCGTGCTCAACTATTTGAAGTACATCTTCGATCCTGATACCTTCAGCGAACGCGCGGCCGAGATCGGATTGCCTCTTTCCTCGCGTAGCGCCAGGCGCATCCTCGACGATCAGATAGCTCCGCTCAAGCCCTTTATCGAGCAATTATCCTTTGAAGGAGAGCAGAGCGCGAAGACCTCTGAATCTCAAGACCCTGCTGCTGAGGATGGCTCATCTAAAAGCCTCTATGCTGAACAGCGCAAGCTCAAGCTTTCTTCAGAGGACTATGAGACGTTTGAGAAAGCGCTTGAGCAGGCTTTCGATGCCTTAGCGGAGCATTATTATCTCAAGCGTTCCGATACGGTGAAGATTCGCACTGGCTCGGATAAGGTTACCATCACCATTCCGTTCGAGACCGAGCATTAACCCTGTTTAGCGCCTTGGTTTTGCTGAGGATTGCGTAATTATCTATGAATCGGTAAAATATCATAAACACACACTATAAAAGCAGTTTAGATGCACTACAAACTTGGAAAGATCGACCGATGCCTCAATCGAATTCACAAGAGACAGCTCCACAATCATCCGAGATCCATTGTCTAAAGGTTTCTTCGAAATCATCTCCTGCATCTGTTGCAGGTGCTGTAGCCGGCATGATCAAAGATGGTGTT
>OGXI01003113.1_pt1 | contig 11601 bp, 9 predicted proteins | sample 1576221 | NCBI WGS metagenome assembly OGXI01 (sample SAMEA3541523, study PRJEB24748) | human gut metagenome | biome: human gut; feature: human-associated habitat; material: faeces | place: China | collected 2012
TGCATGCATTCGACGTCCATATTGTCATAATTTGCATGGCTCTGAATAGTTACAAGTAATTTCTGAAAGGAAAATAACGTGAAAAGAAGTAGAGGATTAAGTGTATATTTTGTTGTGATGCTGGTTTTACTGGCACTGCTGGTTGTTCCAAGCTTTATGGACAATAACCGGATCGAATATACAAGAGGCGAATTAATGAATGATCTGGAGGCTGGCCGGGTGGTCAGCGCAGATATTACACCGAGCCGGCAGACACCTACCGGTGAGGTAACGGTTACATTGGAGAGCGGTCTGGAAAAGACCTTATATGTTACGGATGTCAGTGAAATCGAACAGTTCCTGATTTCCTTTAACATAGATCCCAATGTGGAAAAGGTACAGGAGGAAAACTGGTTTCTGACAAGTATTCTTCCGATGCTGGTGTCAGTTGTTGTACTGATTGTATTCTTTACCATGATGAACGGGCAGAACGGCGGAAGTAATGCCAAGATGATGAATTTTGGAAAGAGCCGTGCGAAGCTTTCTGTGGGCGATGGAACCATAACGCTTAAGGATGTTGCCGGTCTTCAGGAAGAAAAGGAAGAGCTGGAAGAAATCGTGGAATTTCTGAAGGATCCTGCCAAGTTTACCAAGGTTGGAGCGAGAATCCCGAAGGGTGTTCTTTTAGAGGGTGCTCCCGGTACCGGTAAGACACTGCTTGCAAAAGCGATTGCAGGAGAAGCGGGTGTACCGTTCTTTAGTATTTCCGGTTCGGATTTCGTGGAAATGTTCGTAGGTGTAGGTGCTTCCCGTGTGAGGGATCTGTTTGAAGAAGCCAAGCATCATGCACCCTGTATTGTATTTATTGATGAAATTGATGCGGTTGCCAGAAGACGTGGTACCGGAATGGGCGGCGGACACGATGAAAGAGAGCAGACATTGAACCAGCTCCTCGTGGAAATGGATGGATTTGGTGTTAATGAAGGAATTATTGTGCTTGCAGCAACAAACCGGGTAGATATTCTGGATCCGGCCATTCTTCGTCCGGGACGTTTTGACCGTAAGATTACCGTGAACCGTCCGGATGTGGCAGGAAGGGAAGAAATTCTCCGTGTGCATGCCAAGAACAAGCCACTTGCAGAGGATGTGGATTTAAAGAAGGTCGCACAGACAACTGCCGGATTTACCGGTGCAGATCTGGAAAATCTTCTGAATGAGGCATCCATTGTTGCAGCAAAGGAAAACCGTACCTATATCATCCAGAAGGATATTGAGAAGGCCTTTATTAAGGTTGGGCTTGGCGTAGAGAAGAAGAGCCGTGTGATTTCGGATAAGGAAAAGAGAATCACGGCATTCCATGAAGCAGGTCATGCGATCCTGTTCCATGTGCTTCCGGATGTGGATCCGGTTCATATGATTTCCATTATCCCGACGGGACTTGGGGCAGCCGGCTATACGATGCCACTCCCGGAAAAGGATGAAATGTTCTTAACTAAGAGCCATATGCTGCAGGATATTATGGTTTCCTTAGGCGGAAGAATTGCAGAAGAAATTGTGTTTAATGATATTACAACCGGTGCCTCCAATGATATCCAGAAGGCAACCAAGACAGCCAGAAATATGGTAACCCGTTATGGCATGTCCGAAAAGCTTGGTGTGATTAATTATGAAAATGATGAAGATGAGGTCTTTATCGGCAGGGATCTTGCACATGCCAAGAGTCACAGTGAACTGATTTCCGGAAAGATTGATACCGAAGTCAAGGATATTGTGGATGACTGCTACCGCAAGGCAAAGGAAATCATTTTAGAGCACATGGATGTGTTAAACAGGTGTGCCGAGCTTCTTCTTGTAAAGGAAAAGATCGGAAGAGAAGAATTCGAAGCGTTGTTTGACAGTAGAGAAATTTGTAAACAGGATAATCATGTGATGGAAAACTGAATTTGCAGTTGAACTGTTACAGAATATAAACTGCCATAACAACAGAGGTACGGTAGAAAACCATCTCTGTTATGGCAGTTATTTTATGCCTTTTGTCCGGTGGTAGATCTCAGGATCAGTGACGGCTCAATAACAATATGTTCGATCTGCTGACGGGAGTTGGATTTTGAAGCATTAATCTGATGCTGTATAATACGTATACAGTTTTCGGCCAGTGCCTTAGCATCCTGTGAAACTGTGGAAAACGGGAGATAGGATTCCCTGGAAACAGGTGCGTTATCAAAACCGATAATTTCATATTCGTCAGGGATGCTTTTGCCATGTTTTAATAATATGTTGATAAAGATGCTGGCATAAGTATCCGAAGACCAAAAGATTCCTTTTTTTTGCCCTTTATAGTCTTTTTCTATATTGTCATAGATTGTTTCTATTTTCTGGTATAATTTATCATAAGAAAGAGGAAAGTCTTCCTGATATATTTTATAATTGGAATGATGGGATTCACATAAATCGATAAAGCCACGAATACGCTGATAACCAGGTGACATTTCATGATCTTTCGTATTTACGTGAATCGGGACATCGCAGTTGTCTCTGATAAATTGTTCTGCAGCTAACCTTCCTCCGTAGAAGTTATTGGTATTAACGCTGCTGATATATTGGTCTTCACGTTCAATGGAAACGACAGGAATTCCGATTTCCTTTAGTTCCTCAGAAGGGAGATTGTGGCTTAATTCTATTAATCCTTCAATTTTATAAGATAATAATTCACGGATATATTTTCTTTCCTTATCTGGATCTTCTTTTCCAAGAAAAATAATAAACTTATATCCATATGTGGTATAGGTGTCAATCAGGTGTTGAACAATGCTGCTGTAAAACTGATGCTCAAAATGAGGAATAATGATACCGATAAATTCTGATTTACCGTTTGCCAGAATTCTGGCCACCTTATTATTTTTATAATTTAGTGCTTCCAGGGCATCTGAAATAATCTTTCGGTTTTGCAGGGTGACGCTTTCCGGATTATTGAAATAACGTGAAATGGTTGTTTTTGAAAAATGTGTGTAGGCTGCAATATCGTCAAAAGTGACTTTGGATCCCATAAGTACCTGCCTTTCTTCTGTATCTACACTATGGATAATATCATACTGCTTACTGAAAACCAATTACTTATTTCATAATAAGTGAATTGTTATATCTTATTTTACCACTCATTCTTAAAATGTAAAGTGGAAAATAACCGGTTACTCTAAAAATATAAATAAAATATATTCAAAATATACAAATATAGAACAATAATATTGTATAAAATGTAAAAAATGCAAAAACATATTTACATATTCCTGTTGATGATGTATTATCTAGTCAAGAAAAGAAAGTAACCGGTTACTCAAAGGGAAATAACAACATAATAAGCAAACACAATGATTAATGTCGGATAGAGAGGTCTTATAAGAATGTTATTTGAAATTAAAAATATTAAATCAAGGGCGGTAACTTATGAAAATAAAAAAGGAGAACCTGGTGAAGGAGGAAAAACGAGAAATGGTCGAAAAGGTTCGCCTTGTATTGAACATTTTATGCCAGGTGATGAGGCTACGTTACTAGACACAAATGGACCAGGAATAATAAGGCATATTTGGATCACAATTCCACCTAAAAATCCAAAACATTTAAGAAATATGATATTACGTTTCTATTGGGATGATCAAATTATACCTAGTGTAGAAGTCCCAATTGGGGATTTTTTTGGAGTATCTCATGGTTTACAGCGCCACTTAATTACACGCTATATATGTATGCAAGATGGCAGGGGATTTAATTGTAATTTTCCAATGCCATTTAAGAAAAAGGCCAAAATTGTTGTAAAAAATGAATCTGATAGTGAAATAGAATTAGTTTTTTATCAAATTGATTATAGCATAGGGGATATCTTAGGGGCTGATATAGGATATTTTCACGCACAATTTCGAAGACAAAATCCATGTCCGTTGAATACAGATTATATAATCCTTGATGGGGTAAAGGGTAGAGGATTATATATTGGAACTGTTTTAGGAATTCGAAATTGTTTTTATGGACATTTAAATGAGTGGTGGGGAGAAGGAGAAATCAAATTTTATATTGATGATGATGATCAATATCCTACAATATGTGGAACTGGAACTGAAGATTATATAGGAAGTGCATGGGGAACAGAAGAGACAGTTACACCTGATAGAGGCGCTCCAATTATAGATAATAAAAATGGTTATTACTCTCTCTATAGATTTCATATAGATGATCCAATTTATTTTAATGACAGCATAAGAGTAACAATACAACAATTAGGTGCTGGTAGCGAAAAGGTTGCCAGAATGTTTTATGGCAATGAGGGAAATTATTATCATGCTGTAGGGACGAAAGAGGAAGACGGAATTTGCATTTTTGAAAGGAGTGATGATTATTCAAGTGTGGCATTTTGGTATCAGGAATTGCCAACACAACCGTTTCCCGCTTTTCCATCAGCTGATGAGAGAGAAGCAGATTTAATAATAAGTGAATAGACAGGAGGAAAAATTTATGAAGAACAAAGCAGTAAAAATATTATCATGTGCATTGGTATGCTTAATGTTAATAACTATGAGTGGCTGTGCAGGAAAGAAGGTTGAAGAGAGTAATTCCCAAGAGACTGCAGAAGAAAACATGGAGAATAATACCGAACAGAGTGGAACTGTGCCCTCTGACCCGTTGGTGATGGTATATCCAGCAGATCCTGGAGCAGAGGAAAAATTAAATACTATCTTAGCCAGCTTTAACGAAGAATATCCAGATATTAAAGTAGAGGTTGAGTATATTCCGTTTACAAGCTGGGGGGATTATATTACAAAGATAAAAACAATGATTTCGGGTAATCAGTCTATAGATGTTATTCGTTTGGCAACAGAGGGTGTTTCGACTTTTGTTGAAGAGGGTCTGGCTATCTCGTTTAATGATTTTTATGCGGAAAATGAAAAATTATTAAGTAGCATTGGCACAGATCAAATTCATGAAAATGTTAATTCTACATTTGAAATTAATGGAGAAAAATATGGACTGGCATGGGAATGGAATAATGCAGTTGAATTTATCAATACAAAACTTCTTGAAGAAGCTAACTTATCAATGCCAAAAGAGGATTGGACTAGAGCTGAGATTTTAAAATATGCACAGGCTCTTACTGTAAAAAAAGATGGATATACTCAGTATGGAATAGCAGTATCGCCTGATTATTTTACGATGTCTAATTGGATTTATGCTAATAATGGATCAATTTTAAATGAAGACATGACTGAATGTACTCTCAATACAGAGGAAGTGAAAGAGGTAGTGCAGTTCTTATACGATTTAGTATATAAATATGAAGTTGCACCAGTACCGGCAGGGTTAGATAATCTTAATTTATTTATGTCTGATCAAATTGCGATGATCAGTTACGGAAGAGGTGGAATTAATGCCCTGCATGCCAATGATTTTACTACATATGATGTACAATATATTCCAGGACAACCATCAGGCAAAATCGCATTTGGAGCGGCTGGCTTTGTTGCATTATCGTCATCTAAACAACAGGAAAATGCAATGCTGTTAGCAAGTTGGTTAGCAGGAAATAAATCTTCACAAGAAACATTTATGAAATATGATTCTATTCCGTCAAGAATTGATGTAATGGAAGAATTGCTTCCGAATATGGAACCAGAAAATGGTGAGATTTGGAGAGATAGTGCGGATAATGCAGTTCCATTACAAGCGCCTTCTTGCTATGCAGAAATGGTTGGTATTTTTGATAAATACATGACATTGATTTTTGCTGATGAAATTTCTGTAGATGAAGGTTTAGAGAAGGCAACAGAAGAAATAAATACGCTTCTATAAATTAGATTAAGCATTACGATGGTTGTAGGAAAAAATACTACAACCATCGTTTTAAGATGAGGTGTAATGATGAAGAAAAAAAATTACTGTGCATATCTTTTTATAGCTCCCGCAATCATTTTATATGCAATTTTTTTTGGCTTTCCTATAATTGTATCTATAGGGCTAATGTTTTTTGATTATGATATTATTAATTTGCCAATATATGTGGGATTGAAAAATATAAAAAAAGTGTTTACAAATACTGATATCACAAGCGTTCTTGTTAACTCTGGGAAATTGCTCATAATACTTGTTATTTCACATGTTGTGATAGGTTTAGTTTTGGCTGTTTTTGTGAATTCTTTGGGGAAAAAATTATCTACAGTTATGAGAACTATTATATACATTCCAACGGTTCTGACAACAGCTTCTGTGGGTGTTGCTTGGAAGTTTATGTTTAATACAGATCTTGGAGCAATTAATTATCTTCTTGGGCAGATTGGAATAAATAAGGTTCCATGGTTGACTTCTTCAAAGTGGGCCTTGTGGGCAGTTGTTATATTTAGTATTTGGAAGTTTGTTGGCACACCATTTATATATTATTATTTAGGATTACAAAATATTCCAGAAGGTTTATATGAAGCAGCAAGGATTGATGGAGCAAATAAATTTGAAATTTTTAGAAAAATTACTTTACCTATGATAACACCTACTATTTTTATGGTGTTGATATTATCATTTATTAGTTATTTGCAGTGTTTCGATGAACCATATATTCTCACATCAGGAGGGCCTGGATTGAGTACAACAACGGTTACATTACAGATATATAAATATTTTAATTCTGGTAACATGAGTTATGCTAGTATTTTATCGATATTCATGTTTTTTATAATTATTGGTATTACCGCTATTCAATTTGCACTACAAAATAAATGGGTTAATTATGATTTGGAATAATACCGTATTTACATTTCAGAGGCTATAATTGTGAACAATCGGAGGTTTCGCGTGAAAAGTAGAGTTAAAAAAGATAAAACTTTAAGATTATGGGGAATGGTTTTGGGTCTAATAAAGATCGTGGGACTAATTGGCATTATGCTATTTATGGTATTACCATTTTTATGGATATTTTCAACTTCTTTTAGATTACCTAAAGAATCTTTTACATTACCGCCTGCTTTTTTTCCCAGTGCATTTAATTATTCTAATTATGTTGAGGTTTTTAAATTAATACCATTAAAAACATATTTATTTAACAGCGTTATTGTTACTGTTACTGCCACCGTATTACAGTGTGCAATTTCAAGCAGTGCGGCATTTGCTTTTGCTCGTTTAAAGTTTAAAGGTAAAAATGTATTGTTGTTAGTTATATTATCTGGAATGATGATACCTGTTCAAACTACGGTTGTACCGTTATATATGCTTTTGGGTAAACTTGGATTGGTTGACACACGGACTTCCATTATTCTACCATTGTTAATTAGTCCGCTTGGGATTTTTATCATAAAACAATATATGCAATCAATACCAAGAAGTTATGATGAGGCTGCAATTATTGATGGGAGTTCGAATTTTCAGGTTTTTACAAAAATTGTTTTGCCAATGGCAAAACCTGCAGTTGTTGTTGTTGCAATGTTAACTTTTGTATCATCATGGAATGATTTTTTTAGGCCTTTAATTTTTATAACATCATCAAATAAAATGACATTGCCTGTTGGAATGACCGTTCTCAATTCTTTATCAAGAACATCAAGTATTTCGGTAATATTGGCAGGTGTCGTTGTATCATCACTTCCATTGGTTTTTGTTTTTTTAATGGGACAAAAATATTTAATTCAAGGGATAAGCATGTCGGGAGTTAAGGGATAGATGAGTTCTGGCAATATGTGTAAGTTGATTTGATGGAGACATTCTACGTCTAAAGATTTGCTGCAACAGAACTTGAAAAGTATAGGAAGAGATTAATATTAATCGGAGGAATATGATGAGTCAGTTGTTAGAAAAAGCAAGAGAATTTGAACAGAAAGAAATAAATAAAATCAACATGGAGGAACGTCCGGTTTTTCATTTTTCCAATCCGGTCGGCTGGATGAATGACCCGAATGGATTTTCGGATTATCATAAGGAACATCATTTATTCTTTCAGTACTATCCATATGAAACCTGTTGGAATTCTATGCACTGGGGACATGCAAAGAGTAAAGATTTTATTAAGTGGGAATATTTACCTGCGGCGCTTGCTCCGGATCAGGAATACGACAGCTATGGTGTATTTTCCGGAAGTGCAATAGAAGATAAAGGAAAGCAGGTATTGGTATATACCGGAGTGAATGAAGTCTTGAAGGATGGGAAAGCATATGCCCGTCAGAATCAATGTGTAGCAATAGGTGATGGTATCAATTATCAAAAAATTTCTTGTAATCCTGTAGTACGTTCTGATATGTTACCGGAAGGAAGCAGCAGGGAAGATTTCCGTGATCCCAAGATATGGAAAGAAGAAGATAAATACTATATGGTGGTTGGCAGTAGGGGAAGTGACGGAAGCGGGCAGGTCGCATTGTTCTCAGCAGATCGGCTTGATTCGTGGAAATTTGTCGGAATTATAGACAAAAGTGCAAATGAATTAGGGAAAATGTGGGAATGTCCGGATTTTTATCATTTGGAAGAGAAATATGTATTAATGGTTTCGCCACAGGAAATGGAAGCGAAGGAACGGGAATTTCATAGTGGAAACAATTCTGTGTTTCTGATTGGAACCTATTGCAAATGTAATTATAAATTTAACCGTGAAAAAATACAAAATGTAGATTACGGATTAGATTTTTATGCTCCCCAGACGATGCAGACAGAGGATGGAAGAAGAATATTAATTGGCTGGATGCAATCATGGGATAATCCGATATATCAGGACATCCATGCCTGGTCTGGTATGATGACAATACCGCGTGAACTCACGATAAAGGAAGGGCATGTCTGCCAGTGGCCGGTAAGGGAGTTGGAAAAATACCGGACAGGTAAAGTATCATATGAGAATGTTGTGGTTGGAAAGGAATTAAGTCTGGCTGACATTGACGGAAGAAGTATTGATATGGAAATTCAGCTGACAGGAGATACATATCAAAAATACAGAATTAAACTGGCAGCAGGTGACAGCCGGTATTCTGAAATTATCTATAACAGAAAAGAAAAAGTACTTACATTCGACCGTACATATTCCGGATTGAAAAGGGATGCTACCAGTATGCGTAGTATGTATGTAGAAGAAGAGAATGGAATGTTAAGTCTCAGGGTATTAGTGGACAGGTATTCTGTGGAAATCTTTGTAAATAACGGAGAGCAGGTGATGACTTCGCTGATCTATACACCCTTAAGTGAAAATTCCATATCTTTTTCCTGTGATGGTGAGGCTTGTATGAATATTACCAAGTATAATATTGAGGTATGATAATGAAGAAGTATGATGTTGTTGCGCTTGGTGAATTGTTGATAGATTTTACACAAAACGGATATAGCGAGCAGGGCAACCCGATTTTTGAGGCAAATCCAGGAGGAGCTCCCTGCAATGTTCTTGCTATGCTGCAGAAGCTTGGGCGTAAAACAGCGTTTATCGGTAAGGTTGGACGAGATGGCTTTGGATTCCAACTTGAAAAGGCATTGAAGGAAGTTTCCATTGCAACGGACAATTTGTGCTTTGATGATGTGCGTACAACATTGGCTGTGGTGCAAAAGAAATCAGATGGAGACAGGGATTTTTTCTTTTACAGGAATCCGGGGGCAGATATTATGCTCAGACCGGAAGAGATACAGGAGAATCTGATTAAAATGACGAAGATCTTTCATTATGGTTCCCTGTCCCTTACAAACGAACCGGTCAGAACAGCAACACGGAAAGCAGTTGGTATTGCTGAAGAAGCAGGAGTTATTATTTCGTTTGATCCAAATTTAAGAAAACCACTGTGGAAAACGGATGCTCTTGCCAGAGAACAGATAGAATACGGAGTACGGCATTGTCAGGTGTTAAAAATATCAGATGATGAGCTGGTCTGGTTTACCGGAAAAGAAGATTTTGATCAGGCGGCAGAGTATATACAAACCCAATATCATATTCCACTTCTTTTGATATCAATGGGAAAACAGGGAAGCCGTGCTTATTGTGGTGAACAGCGGGCAGAAATTCCGGCATTTTTAAATCCCCATACTATTGAAACCACAGGTGCCGGAGATACTTTTATGGGATGTATGCTGCATCAGATTCTGGACAGAGGGTTTCGGAATTTAACAAAAACAGATATGGAAGAAATGTTACAGTTTGCAAATGCGGCAGCTTCGCTTATTACAACCAAAAGAGGTGCACTCAGGGTGATGCCTGCAAAGCAGGAAATTAAGGATTATCTTTCTGCATTCTGTTAATAAGGCTTTATTATTTAATATATATCTCTTGAATTGGTGAAAATGCACAAAAAGAGAAGGTCATTTTTGTAATATTTGTGAATCGTGAGTATTTACGCAAAAATAGGCATATGCTATTATACTACTTGTAACCCCCCCCAATACATTATATAGTTTTTGCTATACCCCATAAGAAAGAAATACCTTCTCTAAAAAGGACAGTAAATGTTTACTGTCTTTTTTACTATGCCACGACTTTAATGCGGTAAAGCCGTAAAGAAAAAGATGGCGCATACTATTCTTGATTCTGGGACATGGTTGGTATAAAATAAATCTGATTGTGATTTTTCCGATCGGGTTATACTCATTCTGTGTAACGAATCAGAATAGTTACCATTCTATAAAAAACAGATGGAGCATATTGTATATGGATATCAATCGTATTATGAAAACCGAGCAAAACATGATATATATATCAGAAATGAGGCCGGTTTTTAACCGTGCGGCATTATTCAGTGACACAACAGAGAATTATATCAGTCCTGCAGAACCCAATCCGTATTCTGAAGTACAGGTACGATTCCGTACCAAGGCGAAGAATATCGACCGGGTTTTTCTGGTACACGATAATGAGAGAATTCTGATGACCGTTACAGAAGGGGACGATGAGTTTGATTATTTTACCTGTTCCATCGAGGTAGAGCAGGAACAGTACAGCTATTATTTTGAGGTGCAGGTCGGAAGGATTAATTGTGTCTATGATACGCGCGGAGTTTCCAAGTACCCTGAGGAAACGTTCTTTTTCCGGATTATTCCGGGCTTTAAGACGCCGAAATGGGCTAAGGGAGCGGTAATGTACCAGATCTACGTGGATCGCTTCTATAATGGCGATCCGACGAATGATGTCCTGACAAATGAATATCAGTATATCGGGGACAAATCCGTCCGCGTAGAGGACTGGAACAAGCATCCGGCCAGCATGGGGGTCCGTGAATTTTATGGAGGTGATCTGCAGGGTGTACTTGATAAGATGGATTATCTGCAGGATCTTGGCATTGATGTTATTTATTTTAATCCCCTGTTTGTTTCTCCGTCCAATCACAAATATGATATTCAGGATTATGACTACATTGATCCGCATATTGGAAAAATTGTCCATGACGAGGCGCGGACTGCGCCCTCGCCGTGCAGGAAGTGCTTGGCGGCGGCGATGGTCACGGCCACCTCCTGATGCTCCTTATACCCGGCGGGGATGACGTTCTGCAGATACTCCCAGCTGCTCAGACCGGACTCGGTGACCAGCGCAAGGAAGGTCTCGAAGTCGTCCGCGCGGAGGGCGTCCACCTGCTTTGCGGAACTGCTCGCGGAACAAAAGATTATTGCAGACCGCGCAATGGATGCCTAAGAATA
>OGXI01003116.1_pt1 | contig 11589 bp, 6 predicted proteins | sample 1576221 | NCBI WGS metagenome assembly OGXI01 (sample SAMEA3541523, study PRJEB24748) | human gut metagenome | biome: human gut; feature: human-associated habitat; material: faeces | place: China | collected 2012
CCTGCCCCATTTCATCCGGCAGCGAAGCAACGATATTGGCAACCAGATCCAGCACCTGCTTCTGTCCGGCAGGCGTCGCCGGAAATCCTGCGATTTTTTCCTGCTGTTCATCGATAAACCCATGCGCACTCTTTCTCCATGCATGCGCCGTCTCAACGACCATAATCGGCTTTTTGTAATCCTGGATCAGCTTCGTCATTGTCTCTTTCAGATCCGTGAAAGTGCCGTGCCAGAATGGATAATAGGAAAGTCCGATCAGGTCAAAATCCTCGAGTCCTGCCTCAAAGGAACAGTCAAACCACTCTTTCAGATAGAAATACCGTCCGCCCTGGTCGAGATGGATCATAACCTGCATCTCATCTTTTCCGGCTGCAGCCCGCGCACCGCGGATTCCGGCATTTACAAGCTGTACCATTTTTGTATAATCCGGCAGCTCTCCGTCCGGAAACAGAAGGCCGCTTCGGATCTCATTTCCGATCTGAACAATATCCGGCAGAACGTCCTCCTCTTTTAATGCCGTCAGCGTATCTCTTGTATAAGAAAAAACAGCCTCTTTTAATTCTTTAAAGCTTAAGTTTTCCCAATCTTTCGGCTTTCTCTGCTGACCGGGATCCGCCCAGAAATCAGAATAATGGAAATCCAGCATAAAGCTCATGCCATGTGCCCGGATCCGTTTTGCCATCGCCAGTGTATGCGCATAGCTGCAGTATCCGCCGGACTCCCTGACATGCTCCGGCGCATTCCAAATACGGAGCCGTACGGAATTTACCCCGTATTTCTGAACGAGATCCAGCGGATCCATAACAGTTCCGTCAAAGTCCTTCACCTGTACTCCGGCATCTTCCAGCTCCGGTATAAAAGATAGATCCATTCCCTTCTGAAATTCCATTGTTCTGTCCTCCCTGCTACGTTAGTTTGTCGATTTTCGGAATAAAATGTCGTAATCCAGCATCGTCTTCTTCTCATAATTTTCCCCTCGGAGCCGCTGGATCAGCTGACGCACGGCTGTGCCTCCCATCTGGGATGCTGCCACACTGACTGCTGTAACTGCAGGGGAATAGCAGTCCAGATTGGTGCTGTTGTAGAGCGAAGCAATCGCGACGTCCTTGGGAATTCGATAGCCTTCCGCCTGGAGCCGGGACATCACCATCGTACAAATCTCGTCGTCGCCACAGATGATGCATTCCACTTTTTTGGATATAATATTTTCAATGATCGCATCCAGAAACTCCATACGGATCGAACCATTGTAGAAAAGCTGATCCTTCTCGGAAATTCCATTTTTAATCAGCGCCCGGCAGAAACCTTCGTGACGCTTGCGGTCTACGTTATAGCTCATATCCTTGACAAGAAACGCAAATCTGCGGAATCCCTTTCCGATCAGCAGCGTTGTCATTTTCTCTGCCGCACCCTCATTGTCGGTATCCACCTGGATAATGTTGTCATACCGGCATGTTCCCGTCAGTGCTGTCGGGAAATTTGCCTGACTTAAATACTGCAGCGCACGGTCATCCTCAAGCGCACGTGTCAGGAGCATACCATCCACCCGGTTCGACTCCACCAGCGACTGCAGCTCTGAAATATCATGCGCGTTGCTCGTCGTAATCAGCACATTGTACCCGAGCATCGATGTCGATTCGCAGACGCCGAGCAGACAGTTCTGGAAATAAACACCGCTTCCATAATAAACGTCTGAAGGCAGTACCACGCCGATGTTGTGCGTCACCGTTCGGGTCCGCGCCATCTCCTCCCGCTCTTCTCCCCGTTTTGCCACCTCGAGAATCCGGTTTCTGGTCTTCTCTCCGATTCTGCCCTTACCGGACAGTGCACGGGAAACGGTACTTTTTGATACCCCTATCTCTTTTGCAATTTCCTCCAGTGTCATAAAAATACCCTGTCACTTTCTGTTAAATTTGAAAAATTCCTATATTTTTATATTTAATACGAATGCTGTTAGAAATCAAGTCATCCCTCAAAGCTTTTTGAACCATCACTTGATCTCTAAAAGAAGGAACGGCCGCGCCGGAGCTTCTGGCAGACCAGCGCGTCCATTCCCTGTTTTATTTTACTGTTTTATTTTCCTTCTTTCTCCGCTACATACTCTGCTGCCTGACGGTTCATCTCATCCAGAATATCCTGGATTCCGGCGCTGTCCATAGCTGCGTTCATGGCATCGATGGAAGCGTCCACATCGTCAACGAGACCGTTGATCAGCGGGTTATAATAATTGTCGATGGCTGCCTCTACTGCTGCAAACTGTGTACTTACATTGCTGGAATCAAAGTTAAATCCGTCGTAAACATGATCTTCTTTGATGTTGTTGTTGAAGGCATCTTTGATGCTTTCATACTTGTCGTCCAGAGCCGTTCTGTTCTCAAGATATTCCTCTCTCTGGATGGTGCAGTTGTTCCATCCCCAGTTGCAGTTACTTGCTACACCATAGCCGCTCTCATCAATAACTTTGTACTGATCATCACCGACTGCTTCCCAGTGCTTTCCTTCGATACCGAGCATAGCCAGATCGTAAACATCCGGGTTGGTGTAGAATTCATTTAATACCATCATGGCTCTCTCTTTGTTTTTACTGTTTGCGTTGATGGCAACACCGTTGTTGATGTAAGAGTTTACTTTTTTCGACAGGTTTTTGTTCGGGTCTACCATCGTTACATTCCAATCCGGATGTTCCTCATTTGCCTGTTTTCCGTAGGTAAGACAGGTTCCGAGATTCCAGCTCATGCTTGCTGTTCTTCCGGTCAGAAGTCCGGTCTGTCTCTCATCGCTGCTGTTTAATACGTCGCTGGACCATGCTCCGGCGTCTACCAGGTCTTTCATCTCCTGGCAGTACTCACGGAACGCATCCCATTCACCGATGTACTGGAATTCAAGATCTTTCGGATCCTGGGTATGATACAGAATCAGCTCGCCGCCCTTCGGTGCTCCGCCCGTTGTGGAGTAGCCCTGGGACTGGAAGAATGGATACCACGGTCCGCCCTGACTTGCATAGATACCGTCTGCTGCACATGCTTTGTAGAACTTCATCAGGTCATCCCAGGATGTAATATCATCCATACCGTATTTTTCCATCAGGTCACCGCGCACTGCCAGAACTTCCTGACCAAACTCGTTGGCATAGTTCGGAACCATGTAGATTTGTCCGTCAATCTTTGCCTGCTCCCATGCCATTTCCGGAACAACCTCCCAGATATCCGGTGCATACGTTTTGATAAAGTCCTCAGAAAGCGGTGCAAATCCGCCGAGGGAAACGGTCTGCTCGTAATGGCACCAGCTCGATGCGGTAAAGATCAGGTCAAAATCTTCCTGTGAGGAGAACAGCAGGGAATATTTCGTGTCATGCTCGCCCCAGGAAAGGAATTCTACGTTCAGAGAGCAGTTCAGCTTCTCTTCCAGAATCTCATTGATTTTGGCGTAAACCTCATCAAAATCCGGGGTACGGTCGCCGATCAGATACATCGTCAGATCGACATGCTCCGAAGTGTCTGCATTCAGGTTGTCTCCCGATGTGCCGGAAGCTGCGGAGCTGCTTTTGCTGTCGCCCGTGCTTCCCTTTCCGTTGCCGGAACCGCATCCTGCCAGCATGCCGGCTGCCATTGCGGATGCAAGTAATACAGATACCAGTTTTTTTGTGCTCTTTTTCATAAAGAACCTCCTTCATAAATATAATGTGTAATTCAAGCGGATATTCGCAATCCGCTTTGCTACTTGCTCATAACCGAATAACTGCTCCGCAGTTTATCAGAAAGATTCAGCCTTCCCCTCCGGGAAAATAATTTTAAACACAAAGAAAAAAATCACCATGGAAACTCCACCTGTAATAATTGTCACAAGCATGTTATAGACTGCCGGTGCCACATATGCAGATGCAACTGGCATCCACAGATTATTAAATCCATTACAGATCAGTGAAATTACCACCCATGCAACAAAATACCAGATTGCCTGATATACAGGATTTCCATGGCTTTTAAAAGTAATATTTCTCTGAAGCGGAAAATTGATACACTGTGCAAGAAATGACCCCAATTCATAACTGATAAAATAGCCAAGTCCACCACCGATCAGTATATTCCCCGTTGCATCACGCAATACATTATACCCCAGCAAACTCCATGTAAATTTTACTCCAAACAGATTCATGGAAACCTTTGGCCACATAAATTCTGTACCAGCCAGACCAATTCCCAAAATCCCTGGTAAAAATGTAAATACAAGATACTGGAATACTGTCACGCCCATACTGAATATAACAAAATAGAATATCTGATAAAGCCATTTTGCAATAGCAGAATGTTTCTCTTCAAAACATTTCCATATATTTTTTATACGATTCATCTGCACTTCCCTCCGGCTTCTTTTAATAATTTTTCATATTTCTTATTATTTCTTCTGTTTCTGAAATATCCGCCAACTACTTTTTTTACTCCAAGCATAAAGTGACCATTCACAGCATCGACAATTCCATATACCATTTCCATACTGACTGCCCCGCCGGTCATCTTGGCAATCCCCCGGAACGGCATATTGTAAATAAAAAGAATATTCAGATCTGGCTTTCCCTGTGCCTCACTCTTCTTTTTCATTTTTGTGAGACATCTATATATCAGTCTTGCAAGTCGGCTTTTTGCATAATACATCTGACAGATTGCATCATTGATTTCCAGGTTTCCACTCCATCTCCCGTTCGGTATCTCATGGCCAAGAAGTTCACGAAATTCCTCATCTGATATTTTCTGCACGATTCCTGTATAATAGTAAGGCATTTTTGCCGGATTATACGGATACCCTTTACTATTTCCTGTTCTCTCAGTCGTACCTGTTAAACGAATATCTGCAACACTGGCTCCTACCATAATCTGATAAGTTCCTGTTTCTATTTCCCACTGTCCCGTTTTTATATTCCAATAACGGAATGTCTTATCATCAAACGGAATCCTGAGCTGTCTGCTTTCTCCTGCCTTTAGATAAACTTTTGCAAAACCTTTCAGTTCTTTTTCCGGTCGGAACACGATTGCATTAGGAAGTCCTACATACATCTGAACAACCTCAGCTCCGTCTCTGTCACCTGTATTGGTAACCGAAACTTTGATTCCATCCTCTTCTATGATAAGATCAGAATATGTAAATTCCGTATAGGAAAGCCCAAAGCCAAATGGATATTGCACCCGGACTTTTGAAGTATCATAATAGCGATATCCCACATAAACACTCTCGCGGTATTCCGATGTTTTCTCATTACTTGGATAATATCGGAATGCCGGTGTCTGTTCATAAGATATGGGATATGTTTCTGCCAGTCTTCCTGATGGATTCACTTTTCCGGTCAGAATATCCAATGTTGCAGAAGCGCCTGCCTGTCCATTCAGATAGCCATGCAAAATCGCTTTGCAGCAGGTGTGCCATGGCATTTCTATCGCTGATCCAGCACTCAGTATTCCAATAACATTTTCATTCACCTTACTGATATCCTGCAGAAGATCTATCTGATTCTGCGGAATACGCATATGGGTTCTGTCCAGTCCTTCTGATTCACTGATTTCATCAAGACCAAAGCAGAAAATCACAATATCCGCGTTCATAGACAAATTTAGTGCAAACTTTCTATCATTCTCATCTACATCTCCATTTCTCTGATAGCCTCTTGTCATCCCCAAAATATTCAGATCATATTGTTGCAAAATCGATGACATATCTTCTACTTTTGTTGGATTGACCATAGAAGATCCTGCCCCCTGATATCTGGGTGAAAAAGCAAAATCTCCAATAACAGCGATGGATTTTTTGGTATCCAGCGGAAGAATCTGTTTTTCATTTTTTAGAAGAATCATGCTTTCTGCTGCTGCTTTCCTTGCCAGTTGATGATGTGCGTTTCTGTCAAAGTTTTTATCTGAAAGCTTCTTCCCTGATGTCAGTTCCATCACTGCATCCACCAGTTCTCCAACTCTTTCATCCAAATCCGCTTCCTTCAGCTTTCCATTTCGGACAGCAGCAATCACTTCTCTTGCAGAATCGTACCCACAGGACGGCATCTCCAGATTTGAGCCGGCAGCAACACCTTTCACATGGTCATTGCTTCCGCCCCAGTCTGTTACTACAATTCCATCAAATCCCCAGTCTTTGCGCAGGATATCTGTCAAAAGATGTTTGTCCTCATTAGCATAAATCCCATTAATCTGGTTGTAACTGCTCATGATTGCTTTTGCGTGTCCTTCTTTAACAGCTATCTCAAAACCGGTCAGATAAATTTCTCTTAATGTCCGTTCGTCAACAACTGCGTCCATTGCCATTCTCCGAAGTTCCTGACTGTTAACCGCCAGATGCTTCGGGCAGGCATAAACGCCTTTACTCTGTATTCCACGAATATATGATGCTGCCATCTTCCCGGAAAGATATGGATCTTCTGAAAAATATTCAAAATTTCTTCCACATAATGGGCTTCTTTTAATATTCAATCCCGGACCAAGCAGGATATTTACATCCATACTTGCTGCTTCCTCTCCAAGAGCCTGTCCAATCTCTTCCCCCAGATCCTGATTCCAGCTGTTTGCTATCGTCGCTGCTGTGGGAAAACAAGTTGCATTCAAGGATGCATTCAGTCCCAGATGGTCTCCTGCTCCTGCCTGTTTTCTGATTCCATGCGGTCCATCTGAAAGAAAGATGGACGGGATGGAAAGCCTGTCAATTTCTCTGGTCTGCCAGACAGTTTTTCCACTGAGGATTGCTGCCTTTTCTTCTATTGTCATCTTTTCAACCAATTTTTGCTGTTTCATAACTGTTTTCCATCCCACTTTCATCCTTATTCAGCATTCTTTCTTTTCTTATATCCTCTGATTACCAGTACTTCCATTCCTGCCATGAAAAGTGCTATTACAATGTCGATTCCAATTCCTGCTTTTTTCCAGTTTTCCATACCTGTTTCTTCGTGTTCTCCATCATAAGCCCAGCTGCTTACAACTGTATACATGACATTTTTGCAGGCATTTCTCATCTGAAGTACAGATGTTGGATGCTCCGGATTGGCTACATTGTTCTCTTCTCCGTTGAATGTGGACAACATTACATCTACTCCATTCGCCAAAGCTGCATCTGCATTCATAAATCCATGACCATTGTTTCGGAAGAAGTCTGTAAGCGCCATTCCCCTGAATCCCCATTCATCTCTGAGAACTGTATTCATAAGGTTACTGCTTTCTCCAGTCCATTTATCTCCAAGGAAACTCCAGGAAACCATAACCGCATTTGCGCCACCCTGTTTTACAGAAATTTCAAATGGTTTCAGATAGATTTCCCGGATTGCCTGCTCATTTGACCAGACACTTACCATCTTTGCATTTCCCTCATATAGAGCAAAATGTTTGATATAAGAATAAACTCCATATTTTCTTGCTCCTTCTACTGCTTTTGCTCCCATATTTCCTGCAAGAACTCCATCTTCTGAAAAGTATTCATAGTTTCTTGCTCCAAATGCGGTTCTATGAGTATTCATACCTGGTGCATACCAGCCCTCTGCACCCATTTCCTGACTGATCTTGCCCATGCATTCACCCCAGGCCTGTGCAAGTTCCTTATTCCATGTGGAAGCAACCACAACTTCAATTGGAAATCCAATAGAACCAACTCCTGTAAAGTTGTTATTAATTGCTGCTGGTCCATCGAAATCAAGTGTAGCCACTTTTCCCACAGAATCCATGGCTGCTGTCTGATAACCAGCCATTGCAATCATATTTGCCATTTCATCAACAGTAAGCTGATCCAGAAGTTTTTCCCAACGAGGATCGTCATAATCAGCATCACGCATATCAGCTAATGTAAGTCCATTATCTGCTCCCGTTGTCGGCATTACATCCTCATCATTGAGATATGTAGTCTTATCAAAGTTGCTGTTCAGATGATATTCAGAAACATATGGCTCACCCAGCTCTGCAGATGCCGGTGCTGCTGTAGCCTCTTCATAATTTGCAAAATGATCTGCACGTGACAGATATGTCACATCGCCTTTTGCATCTTCAAATACATTTGTTGCTGCAGTATCATCTGATGCTCTTTTATTTTCTCCCTTATATACTACATCAGCATCTGCAGTATAAGTTTTCTGATCCAGCACAGTGTGTGAATCGCTGTTGATAGAAATCACATAATCGCCTTTTTCAAGAACATATGCTTTTGCATTATTCTCATCATAAGAGGCCATATCTTCTATACTGAATGTAACTGTAACGGTCTGAGATTCTCCCGGCTGAAGCAGATCTGTTTTTGCAAACTCGATCAGATTTGCAGAAGATTTCTCAATTCCGCCATTTGTATATGGCGGTTTATAATACACTTCTACTACATCTTTTCCGGCAACATCTCCGGTGTTGGTTACTTCTACATCTACAGAAATCTGTCCGTCTTTTTCCTCCAGTTCACCCATTTTCTGTTCAAATTCTGTGTAACTCAGACCATATCCAAATGGATACTGTACAGTCTTATCGTAATCAATCGCACCTTCCTGTGCAGCTGTTTCATAGTACTTGTATCCTACATAAATACCTTCCACATAATTGGTAAATGCCGGAGCATACACCTGCGCAGTTCCTGCGTTCATTCCTTCAACAGCCATATCTGCCAGATTTGTATACTCTATTTTTTCTGCATTATTCCACCACGGAGCAGTCGTCATATCATAAATAAATGTATCCGGTGTTTTTCCGGAAGGATTGACTTCACCTGAAAATACTTTACCAAGTGCATTAAATCCCACATTTCCCGTTCCGGGGCACCATACAACAGATTTAATCTGAGGATATTCATCTGCGAAACCAAGTTCAAACTGATTTGCTCCATTATAAATCACAATCACATTATCAAAGTTTGAGCAAACCATATCCACCATATCTCTCTCAGTTTGTGAAAGCTGTAAATAATGCTCTCCCTCAGGAAAATCATCATATTCATCTGAATTATTATCATATGCTGCTTTTCTTACATCCATAGGAATATCATTATGACCTTCACCTGCTTTTCTGGAAAGAACCACAACTGCCACATCAGAATACTCTTTCGCACTTTTAATAAGTTCATCACTGTAAGTATCTACAGGTGGCTCCGGTAATGTCCAGCTCTGTTTCTGGATAGACATTTCCGGATTATCTGCACCATAATTGTTATAAAAATCAACCAGTTCCTGGTTAATAGAAAATCCGGCATTTTCAAGTCCCTGATTCAGACTGACAATATCATACAGATCATTAATTCCACCGGAACCAGCTCCTCCGTAAGCCGGATTAATAGATTCCCAGCCAAAAATATTCAGTTTTTTTGTTTCATTTAAAGGAAGCAGGCTTTCATTCTTCAGAAGAACAATTCCGTCTTCCATAATTTCTTCTGCTACTTCCGCAGCTTCTTCATTTGTTTCATCGCTTAAAGTTCCATTTCCCGTTGCCAGTCCAATCAACGTAGCCATTGGTCCAAAACAGATCATATTCACGCAGACAACAACTGCAAGAACCATTGCAATCGCAGCTTCCCCTCTTATCAGAAATCTTTTGTCCCTGGACATCCTGCGGCATGCTATCATAATTACGATTCCAATTACAAGTGCAGCAATAATACCGATAATATACGGTTTGCATAATTGTAATACCGCCAGAACATCTTCCATTTCAACACTGATCATTCTCTTTTTCCTCCTTTGACTCTCTTGTCTTTTTCAGGTATCATTTCCTGTTGGCATTACTATAACATGATTATTATTTTGTGCTGTTTTTGGCACAAGATGCAGCAAATATGGCACAAAATACTAAAAAAGGTCCACCGGACCTTTTTGTCGTATGCTTGGCAACAAAAATACCCAGAGCATTACAATACTCTGGGTAAAAGAATCTTTAATTCAAACCAGTTCTGCTGTACTCCAAATACTACAGAACCATCATATTTTTCTACAGCTTTACGAATACTCTTCAATCCAAAACCATGGTTTTTACTATCCTTTTTTGTTGTTGTAATCAGATCCTCTTCATTTTTGGAAATTTCTGCTTCACAATAATTCTCTATCTTGATGAACACAAATCCTTTTTGAGCGGATACTGTCAGATGGATCAGTCTTTTTTCCGGATCTGGAATCAAAATTACATGTTCAATCGCATTATCCAAAGCATTTCCAAATATAGAACATATATCTGTTACATGCATATGATCCAATAATTTTCCATCTGCCACACAGGTAATCTGTATATGATTTTTTCGACAATGGAAAATCTTAGCTGCCAAAATCGTATCAAGTACCTGATTCCCCGTTCTGCTTATATTCTCAAAAGCAGCGATTTCCTTTTCCATGGAATCAATCCATTTTTTTCGTTTCTCTTCATCTGATTCCGCACGAAGTCCCGTTATCTGGTGTTTCAGATCATGGTATTTCATTTGTATGAGATCCAGGCTGTCCTGATAATTTCGGTATTGATCATACTGGCTTTTCAGCATCACGTTCATTACTGAAAGTTCTTTCTCGGCAACATACTCACTGATCCTGCTCTGATAAGCATGCAGGATTGCAATTCCTCCAAAATCGATCAGTGTTCTGATAGAAAAAATATCTGCACGTTCTCTGCTCGCAAATGGTGCATTTTCATTTAAAAAGCTCAGATTACTAAAAGCAAAGATTGCAACAGCCATGATTGCCGCCGCTACTACTTCCTTTACTGTCATCTGTTCAAGATAATTCTGCTTCAGAAGATCTTTTTCTAAATAAATATCAATAGTAAAGCAGCCTCCAAAAACAACCATCGTGATCAGAATTTCAACCCCGAGGCTCTGATTCCCCCATGCCTGTACAATAGATACCATCTGCCACTGCAGCGAAGCTGCAAACTCAGCAAGAACAAATGCACGGGCACAGCAATAAGCCGCTCCCAGAGGCTTCATATTTCCTCCGACCATAAGAAATCCATACATCATACCTGCAGCGATCATCATACAGGGAATCCACAAAATTTCAGTTACGCTGCCTGTCAAAGTCAGAAAAATACTCTGCATTGCCAACATGAAAAGACTGCCTATAAGAAAATGTACAGATTTCATGTTTTCTTTTTTTAAGATATAAAGATAAACCAAACATGATCCCCACTCTGCTATTGCCGTATAAATTCTCGGAATATCCTGATATAACATAGTATCCTCCATTTCGCATGAAATCATTCCATATTGAGGTTTTGCAGAAGCAGATTCATGAATTCTTTTTTTCTGGTTCTGCTGACAGGTATATGTACATTATGGATCACACAATCAGAACCAACAAATCCCTCTACATGATTCATATTTACCAGATATCCCTTTGCACATCGAAAAAAATTATGTACCGCAAGTTTTTCTTCGAGTTCTTTCATCGTAATTCTTGAACAGTAATCTCCTCTCGAAGTATAATAAATTACATTATGTCTCTGCCCCTCAATAAAATAGATATCTGCTATATCTATCTTTACAACTCCTTCCCCAATCGGAATCGTAAGAAATTCTTTAACCTCAGAACGCATACGACCAACTGCTTTATCCAGTTTCTGCGAAAAAGAAAAATACTCAACTGGTTTTACTACATAA
>OGXI01003119.1_pt1 | contig 11581 bp, 16 predicted proteins | sample 1576221 | NCBI WGS metagenome assembly OGXI01 (sample SAMEA3541523, study PRJEB24748) | human gut metagenome | biome: human gut; feature: human-associated habitat; material: faeces | place: China | collected 2012
ATACGTTTTGCTAAATATAGCAATTCATCTAATTTTTGAATAATTAAGTCTAATTTCTCTTCCATAACATATTTAATTAGTTGCGGATGTAAGATTCGAACTTACGACACCTTGCGAGTGTTCCAGCTTATGAGACTGGTGAGATAGACCACTTCTCTAATCCGCGATGTTAATAAAAGGAACTTAGTCAATAAGGGCATTAACTTCAATCCTCACTTTATTGGATTTCGTGTGCCCCAAGATAGACAGTCTAGTATCCTAACCATTAGACCAATGCACCATTTTAGCGTCACCAACTCAAAAAGTCACCGTTTGAATAAACTCGGAGGCTGTAACGCTAAACAGTAGACTTCACGGATTATCTACTTACAAATTTTAAGCTTATTCTGTGGACCGACTGGGAATCGAACCCAGACTCTCTGCGTGCAAAGCAGAAGTGCTCGCCATTATCACTATCAGCCCATAAAAGAGAATTTCCTTTATACATTCACATCGTTCATGCACAATATAACATCCATTCTCTTATTCACCTATTGCTAGGCTCTGTCCTCTTTACTATCCTGTCGAAAGAGTAATCTCAAAAGACATACTGGACAATTCACACTCACCAGTCTTAGGACTCATAACGCAGTCAGCGCAAGCCTATTCCTGCCAGCTCGCAGCAGCCACATACCCTTAACGTCTGATGTGGATAGACGGAACGAAGAGCAGGTAATGAGAATCGAACTCACATCCTCGGCATGGCAAGCCGATGCACTAACCGTTGTGCTATACCTGCAAATTTGAGTAGGTGAAGGGAATCGAACCCTCATCTCCAGCTTGGAAGGCTGGAGCACTGAACCATTGTGCTACACCTACAGACTAAATATGCCCATCTTCACAGACGAGCATACTCTTTACCAAAGCACTTGACTTTAGCAGATATTGTTGTGGGAGTGGTAGGATTCGAACCTACTCAGCCCGAAGGCAACAGATTTACAGTCTGTCCCACCTCTCCAACTGTGGCGCACTCCCCTCAACAATGGGATAAATAAAACACAAACACAATCACGTTCTCTCAACGTTTCTGAGTACAAAGATAGTGCAATCTTTAGACTCTACAAAGTGAATAATGTTAAATTTTGTAACAATCAAATATATTGCTATATCCCATCGTAATGTCGAAATTACTAATACTCTGCTAACGGTTATCTATCTTCACAGACCAATAACATGGATAAAATGCAAATTTACAAAGAATTTGTAAGGGAAGTGGGATTCGAACCCACAATAATACTGACCTAGAATGTGTATCACAATCATCTCGATTGCCGCTCTACCGTTCGCGTATTCCCTTATTTTTACTACCCATCTTCACAGACAGGCAGTATTATTAGTTAATATTATTGAATATGGCACAAACCAAGCAGAGGGTGGGGGAATCGAACCCCCACTCCCAAGAATTAAACGTTCTTGTGCTTTATCCATTAAGCTAACCCCCTAAGGACTAACTCGAAACTCCTCGATGATAGCCCCTAGTTTGTGAGATAACGTTCAATAGCCTGATGCTAATGCTGTTTATTAGTCTGACGTGTTAATCCACTTCACCAACGCGCCATGTTAGTAGAAAGGTGAGAATCATACACATAAGAGTCATACTGATTGCTGCTTACTTGCAATACTGCTTATCTAGTATGTTGATTCTTATGCTTCTATCTCACCTTTTAAAACAAAGGATTATGTTTAGAGGCGCGTACAGGATTCGAACCTGCGAATGGTCAGATTTATAATCAATTGATTATTTAAGCTACTGGTTTCTCACTGTAAGGCTAAAGCTAAAGCTCTTGACTCAATGCTTATGCTAAATATCTAGGATTTAGTAATGCTGAGGCTTAAGCTAAAGCTTTAGTCAATATTTTATTTCTTACTTACCATGATGCAAGAAGTTAATGAGTTTCTCTACACTGAGGTTCGGACTCTGTGCTTCGTTATCATTAACAACCTTCAATGCTTCAATCACTGCTGCAAGAATCTTACTTCTTCTTTGCAGTAATTCAGCACGTTGTCTCTGTGTCCAGGCGCCAGTAAACTTCTGCAATGTATAATCGCCAGTTTCTACTGTTTTCTTCTTAACAGTAACCTTAGCGTTATAGTTAGCAGGTAACTTAGCTGGGTCAAGATTCGGGTCTTTAAGGATAACTTCCTCAGATTCAGTAGTACGAGTTATACCTTTCAACATTTCTGTCTCATGTACATCACGTCCCTGATATTCTGCATCAGTTCCTTCAAGCCAAACCTCAGAATCTGAACGCACTGGTACATTGGCGTACATATCTTCCAGCTGCTTACTGGTTAGGATAGTTTTAAGTCTCATAAGGTCAAGAGCAGTCAACTTACCAAATGAAACACCATCTACTATCAATTCAACTCTCGGTGCACCAGCAGAGTTAGTTGCCTCAACAGAGAATAGGTCTTTCAAATAAGGAATTGCATTCTGTTCGAACCATGCGAGCTTCTCCTCTACAGTTGTAGCTACCTTAGTAGTGCCCATATAACGAGCATCTTCTGCGTAGCCATCTCTCGGTTTGAAGGTCTTCTTGATACCCTCAAACATACCTTGCTTATTCTTAAAGAACACAGCATAATCACCAATCATTCTATTGAATGTTGATGTACCATGTTCTACTTTAGCAAGTAAAGTGTTAAGCTTAATCATACTTATTTCTTATTCTTTTTAAAGTTTGTATTCTTCTTAGTTTTGTTGACCATCTTTCGTTCAGACACAACAAGGCGATTTAACAATTCTTGGTCCATAGCTGCATTGAACAACTCTGTTGCATTCTTAGGTGTAGCCTTGAATGGTTTAGTTCCCAAGATAAATGCTACAGCAGCAGGGTCATAGCCACTGATATAGAAATTGTTCGGAGCATCTGCAAAGTCTTCAAACTTAGGACGAAGACCTCCACCATAATAACCGTTAGGTAAATCCCAAAGGATTAACTTAAAGTTATCTACATACTCCTTACTGAAACCACCTTTAAGTAGTCTTTGTCTAAATGCAGTAAAATTAGTAACGGATGCACCTGAGCCACCCCAACTACGAGCTGCATCAAATTCACCATCACTAACCAACAATGCTCCTGTTGGGAACTCGTTCTCAGAAATCTTCATTGTGCTTCTCAGCTTAACGAACATATCTGCCACAGATAATAAATTGGTATTACCAAAGTTACCATCTGTGTCGTTAGCCCATTTCTCAATAGGAGTCTTACCCTTCCATGTACAGAGCTTACAAGTACTACTAAATGTAGCATAGGCATCTTTAAATGGACCATCCAACAGAGCAGAGAAATATAATGCCATTGCTTTACCAATAGCATAAGAAGACATATTGGTTCCAACTGCCTTAGAGGTCATAGAACCAGAAATATCTCTAACCACTAACAGCTTGCTGTTCTGGTTAAGATTCTGTCTTCCAGTCTCAACTAGCCCATTAAACTGAGCATTGATAGTCTGTTCTCTATACTCTTCAAGCCTATTAGTACGGTAGCTTTCACCAAGCGGTTGGAACAACTCGAACACAAATCCAGTGTATTTAGCCACTTTGCGACCACTTATCCACTTAGAATACTTCTCTACCAATCCTTGATTTTTCAAGAACTTAGAGCCTACCAATAGGCTCAGAGCGCGTCCATGAATGGTATTGAAGTCCAGTTCGAGCAACTTCTTCTGACTTATTAATTGCTGCCAAGTATGAGCAGTTCCACTCTGTTTAAGTTTCCTGTATCTACGTTGTGCAGCACGGCTATCCGCAGTCTCTTTATCTGCCTTCTTGTCTTTCTTTTTACCATAGATGCAAGAAGCAAGATACTGACCGATAATAGTACGAGCTTGTGATTCAACAGTTTTACATTCTTTCATTGAACGAATAGTTGGCAGGTATTTCTTTACCAATTCACTTGTATGACCATTAGCTAATCCAGCTAAGATAACCTTACGCATGAAATTCCAATCCAACTTCCTTCCTTCCCAGCCATGATATTGTAAATCAAGGCTCATCATTTCAAATACATCCTTCCAACTACCAGCAGCGATGAAATAAGGCATGTTAGCCATGAATGTAGGTTTGTGATGCATAGCTAACCATAGCATACGCATAATACCTTCATTCTTCAATCCCTGTCCTCTCTGAACATCTAGAGTGATAGTTTCATTAGGAAGAACAATCTGAGTCTCACGAGTAATCAACCGAATATACACAGCGAGTTGTAGACACTTCTTCGGATTAATACTCCACAATTTATACATATCTTTAGATACCTCAGCATAATCACGAGGTGCCTTAAAGTTTGCAATCATTGAGAAGTTGTCTACGAATGCATCATTACTGGTGCTATACTTCTTAGCACCGTTTCCACTCACAGTTTCAGCCGATAGCTTCAATCCCTCCTTCACAAAGTTGTTCTCTTGTGTTGGAGTTTCAGTCTTAAAAAGACTTTTCTTTTTTTTACTAAATTCCATTGTTTATCTCTTAATTTATAAATTAATTGAGATAATTATATAGCGTGTTTTACCTACATAATCTATCTGTTAACGTTCTCATAAAACAATCACTCAGCTACTGGCAATGAAAGATGTTTGTAGCTGAGTGAAAGGTCAATAATGAAATGGAACTGACGACCTACTCTTGTATTGCTTGACCATTAATCAAAATATTGTTAAACATTTAGACGAATTTTACAAGAGACATAAGGATTTTCTCCTTACATATTACATTGAGGAGTTGCACCTCATCCTCCCATTTTAAGGGCGAACACTTCTTATTCGTATGAACTAGGTTTCAACTTTTATTTATACACGTTTAAGTCAACTACATAGTGCGCACTATGTAGCCTAACTCATCAGGTCAGTTTCGTGTTTTAGACTACTAAACTAGATAGTCTGCTTGAATCAGAATCTGTCTATCATCCTCTTCTAAGGATAAATATCCAGTCTCTAATCCTTCTGGTTGAGAATTGAATGTAGTCAGCTTAGCTACCATGTCTCCACTATCCTCAATAAGGAAGTATCCCTTAGCTCTCCAAGGTGCATGGTGTGTTCTACATTGATTCATAGGGATAGTTCTATAATACAGATAGTTATCGTTATATCCTTCTGGACTACCTTTTACAGGCGGAACGAATACTATTTGTATATAATCTCTACCCCATTCATGATTAGCTCCTGTCATTTCTAACTGGAATCTAGTCAACGAACCACCAAAGTACAATGCTAATCGCTTCAACATTGTTTCATCATCCCAACCATCGTATAATCCTCGATAGCATCTTAAATAATGTTCACGCTGTGCATCACTAATAATACCTCTCCAGCCATTAGCTTTTAAGTTCTTATAGCTTTGCAATGCCAAACACTTAGATGGGTCAGTTTTAATCAAGTCCTTAGACTCAATAAGATAAGCAAGAATGCTAGCTGTGTTAGCATTTGCTCTCTGATAAAACTCACCTACATTTACCATCTTAGATTCACGTTTCGGATTCATTCCCCCTATCATGTGAATTAGAGCTTCTAAATCATCACAATAGGACCAACTATTCTCCTTACTAAACGCAGGTTCAAGTTTAAACAAATCCACACCACTCCAATCCTCAATTCTGATATTTATATCCAAACCAGGACTGTAGTAATTCTTTATTCTGCGGTTTAGGTCTGCTAATGTAGATAAGGCAACTACTTCAGCTATGTCCAGTCTTGCACTGAAATCAGCCTTAATAGAACCCCAAGGAACTAGTACAGGAATAGGTTTTCCTATACCAACACAAGCCTTAATGATTTGACGAATACGATACTGTCCTTCTATCGAAGGCTTGGCACCATATCCAATGTTCTTAGTAGAGATAAGCAAATTAGTTATAATATCTAACGTTGCTCCATCAATCTCAGGCACAAACTTCTCATTCAAACCATATAGGTATTGCATCATATTAGATGCAAAAGGATTATCTCCTTGGCATTTCATTCTCATTTTACAGTTACCTCCTCATAGATTAAGATAGGTTTAGAAACTCGATAACCATTCTCAGTAAGTAGCTTGATAGCCTTATTAATAGCCTTATCAACTGGTACAAGCTCTTTACGTTCATGAACTGGTACTTCTTCAAGCACCTCTTCAATCTCCGTAGTTTCTTTAGGTTGTTTTACTGGTTCAACCCATGTACCTTGTTGTATAGCTTTCTTCTTTTGACTATACTTTCTTGCCTGTGCAGCTACTTTCTTACGAGTAATAGTCATAAGCTCTACTACCTTATTTATATGAATAGGCTCTGTACTAGACCAACTAAATCCATCTTGATATGTCAGTCCTGCCTGTACGAGAACACCTTGTTGAACCAATGTTGTAGCAAACTCGCTATACATGGGCACACCTAGGTCTTTAAATGCACTTCTAATGTCCTTAACTCCGAATACTCCAGAGTTCTCAGACTTCACTAGATTTACAGCAGCTGACAACTCTTCAGCTGTCATCTTACCGTAATTTCGTTTCTTTTTCTGTTCCATTTCAAATTGTCGATTAGTTAAACATAATATTGTGGACTTGGGCGGAGTCGAACCGCCGTCCAAACAACCCTTATTACAAGGATAACGTGTGTCTCATTTTTATTACATCAGCTAGTGAGTTCTAGCATGTAGATAGTTTTATTAGTCTTACTCAGAACCAGACTTATCATAGATGAAGTCAGTACACTTAAAGCCAATTTACAAGCTACCAAACTTAAAGGTTCAGAAGCTGACGCTTCCAAACTTAAAGGTTCAGAAGCTGACGCTTCCAAACCTGGGCTGACCGAAGTCGGCTCTCCACCACTCCATTTACGTTGGAGAACGAGTAGTACTTTTAGGCATAGCCCTTGCGTCTCTACCATACACATTGTGGAGAATCTCAGCTCTACTAACCTTTGGCGTTCAAGTTAAGTGGGCTGCCCTATATGCTTCTTCCCACACCTCTTCTGTTTCTAGGTCTTCTCCGTTAACCCGACTATACTAATACGTTAATATTAATAAGCCACAGCTTAAGCTGCCATTCTTACTTCAGTGTTGCCACTTAAAATTGTGTATCATTTTATAAGAGTTGGTACGAACTCTACACGTCCTTATAACTTGTAATCGCCTGTCAAAACCATGCAAGCCCAGTTAGTGCAGTTATACTCCTGCACTATGAGTTATTTCTCTGCTACTAATCCTAACTATTATACCACTAGGTGTACATTCTTCCCAATATCGTACATTACCTTTTACATATGTTTTAACTATAGTAATTGGTTCAACTCCTGGTCGTTTGTACGATGAGTATTTCTCCTTAGCTATCTGACGTTCCTCTATGGGGTCATCAGCAGCTACTTGGGTACTTAGAGGTACTAACATTAGAACGGTAAGTCAGTTATGTGTTTATACTTACAAAACTCATAGACACGCACATTGCTAATCTGTGCATCTTCTACAGCTTTGAGAGTTCTCTCGTAATCCCAACAAGTAGTTATTATTCTTTCAGGTTCACAGAAGAACCATTCCTTAATAATATCTTTGTCAGGAATCGGCTCATCAATATTCCACTCCCAATCTTGCTGTAATTGTAAATCGTAGCGATGTAGTATTTTATACTCACCTCTACCAAACAATTCATCAAGTAGGTAATGAATTAATAAGCCACTTATAGCGTCACACCCACAGAAGATAACCTTTTCCTCTTTAGAGTGTAATTTTCTTAGTGCGTAATCCTTAGGCATAGTTATTTGTATTTCTTTGCCATTTCTAATGCAGCTGGAGATGTTAATCTATTAACAGCAGATTTATATCCAGCTAGTACAGATTCTCTCTGTTCTTCTGGAACCAAATAAGTACAAGTTAATAATGGTTCAGTACCATTACCAAACTTCCTACATATTGGTGGTCTTCTGTCATATATATTGCATCTGCAATTCTCTGTTAGAAATGGGCATTTGTTCTTTTCTGGGTCATAATCAGTAATGGGATAACACATTATCTCATTCTTCATATTCTCATCATCAAGAACCATGATTTCTTTGACTGGATTAACAATCCTATTCTTTAATGCAAATATGTATTTCTTAGGCAATGGAGCATTATAACAACAACTCGCATGGCATTTAGATATATCACACTTACTCATAGGAAATAATAATCACCACGTTCAAAACCCCAGATAGTATGTTGAAGTTCCCAACCTTCATGCCATCTAGTTCCATCCTTATCACAAATAACTATCAGAGTATCACCTTCTATTGATTGAGGTTCAACTCTACCAGTAAAAGCTCCATTTCTTCCTGAAAATGGTTTGCCTTGTAATAATTGTTCTTTTATATTCATTCTCAATTATGTTTAAAAGAGTGTGGACTAACGTGCTTCACAGCAAATTAGCCCAATGATATTTGTCTTCAAAAACCTTCTTTAGTTATCTCCTCTCTTGCGGAGTCTTGATACTGCAATAGCAGCTCCGAGAAGTGATTTGAGTTCCTTGGGCATACCATCGATAATGTCCTTAACAGGGTCAATGTCATTATCGCTGCCATCACGATGTTTCAATGCTTCCAGCACATTCTTTACAGACTGAGCATCTTCAGTAGATATAGAGAAATGTTCACCACCGAATACAGAGGCTTCCATCTTCTTCAGGTCTACATGAGCCAAGTCATTGCCTTCTATGCTGAATATGAAAGCACCACATTCTTTACACTCTTTGACTGCCATTTCTTCAGCAATACGTCCTATGTATACAGGAGCATTACCTGTTGCCAGCAGTGCAAACGGTTCAAGAATCATAGAAAGTTTGTTGATAAGAGTAGGATATTTTTCCTGTTCTCTGTTCAAAATTGCATCAATCTTTTTCATGCTAAATCTTTGTTTTTAAGTGAAATAATAAAAATCATAAGTAATACACACAATACTAATGGCAACCAAAAGGATGCCATATAGCAATGGAAGCCTAAATATCCTGCAAATAGCAGGAATACGGCTTTAGTCAATCTTGCTTTCCACATACTTATCGAGATTAGTACGAGACAGCAGGATACACACGTTCCAATCCAAGTTGGATTCTACACACATTTCTTTAGCTGATTTGATGTACTCAGTACAATCATTAACTATAGCTTTGTGTTGTTCCTCAGTGACTTCCCCACTGCTGAGCTTAGCATTTGTCTGTTCGATTATAGATGCCATTTCAGCAACAGAATAGGCAATTACACCTAACTGAATGTCTGGGTTTAATACTTGAGCACGATTCACCAATTTGTTCTTTTCAATTTTCATTGTCGATTAGTTATTAAATTAAACATACTTGACCAATTAGTTTCATCCTTATGGATTACTTATAGCATCGCCACGTAAAGGCTTAGTCATGATGCCGACCCCATCACGGGGTATCGAGAAATTATATTCTCCAAATAAATGAATATCTATAAGATGTCTGTCTATTCCAGACTGCCAACCTGCGTTGCAGATAACTAAGGATGCATCCTTAGTACAGACTAGATTTAAGTGCGAGTCTGCATACACACCATACGTTTTTGAAGTGGTGTCATGGCTAATTCCCACTTTAGTTTACCTACAACCATACTTGGTGCTCTGAGTATCCACGCTTTTATGTACACTGTTAAACGCTTCTTCTTATACCAAGTGAGCACAGGTCTTCAGTTACTCGATTCACAGTAATCAACCTAAGCACTTGTACTTTCACCTATTCTCCTCACGGAGAACCTGCCTTAATTATGGATAAATGGTGCTAGCTATTAAACTAGCACCCATTACGTAGGTTTATTGTTCTTTTATATATTTATTATAATCCTTGACCATTTGATTGAACTTGGCTCTTATGGAGTCTATTTGAGCATTGTAGGGAAAATGCCGTCATTCTCCTCTTTACATCAAGACTATGTATGATTCTGCCATCCCTAGCTTTGAAGTCATCCTCATTGGTATATATTAATACACCTTCACGATACACTTCAACTTGTACAGTTACGAGTTCTGGTAGTGAGAAAGTTTTGGTATTTAAAGTAAATCCAAACTCTTTCTTTAATCTCCTCTCTATAGTAGAGTTTATTTTACCCAGTTTGTAGTTGAAGAGTCTTTTTATATGGTCTTCAATAGTCATGTCTGCAATCTTTATCTCTTCCTGCTTACCAGGTTGAAAGTTGGGCTGAGATAGAATATAATTGCAAGCCAAGTCTATGAGATACAACTCTGCTAATGTATAATTATAGCAAGTAACTCTTAATGAGGTAAGGACAGAATTATTTATTAATAGAGTTCTGATTCCCACTCCTTGTGTCAACTTTATGTTATATACAATGATATTCAATATATGCCTTGTCAATTATAATGCCAGCACCAATACGAAATGCAGTGTCAGCAATAAGACTCATAAGGTCATTTATTTCTTTTGTTGTCATTTTGTGAAGTTTTAAGTTATTTTCCAAAATAATATTGAAGTGCTTGCATCAAATTAGCATCTTGGCTGTCAAAGTCATTAGTATGCTCTGCTGCATATTCTAATGAATCCATACACTTAAATGCTTCTTCCATGCTATCAAAGGTCATATCATGTATCGTTGATGGTATAATAACCTTATTGGCTACTGCTCTACCATAACGTAATGATAATGATGTTGCTTTACCATTATCCAATAGGGATTTCATAAATTCCTCCTGCTGAGGAGTAAGGAGCAAGTCACTACTCTTATTCGTAACTTGTCCAAATTTGTTTATTCTCATAAGAAGTAATGCTTTATGTTTAGTCTTTAAATACACATGAAAGTACTCCTACCAAGAATATACAAAATAAAAGAAAATAAATGAGTATATCCATGTTATTACGATTAGTTGATTTAGTTATTGTGACGCCTAGTTAAAGGCGTTTCGTCTTAATTTTCAAAGACTCGTCAGACAATTTCCTAAATTTGGGATTAAATAGTGTAAGAGAACACAACAAACCATTAGAAAAGTGTATTCTCTTACTTAGTCCTTAACCAGTCCCATTTGAATGTTTGGAAAATTTGGAATTTGGTAGGACTTTGGGCTGCTCATTCCTACTCTGTTGCTCTCGTTGTGCAGACTCAATACAACATAGTTCAAGATAGCATATACATATCCTACTTTCTGTAGCAGAAAGAAACATGTATCATACTTAGGAACATCTGGGTTAGGTAGAACTGAGTAGATGACAGTTCCTGCTCTGAGGATTCTGTCACCTACTAATTCACCTTTAACGGTTACGGTTATGCGAGGTCGATTTTGAATACCCATTGATTACCCAATGTTCTAGTACCATTAGCTCTCTGTCGCATGGTCTGTACTGATTGGATTTGGGAGATTTTCAACTTCTTACCCGCAATGCTGTTCAAAGCCGACTCAGCATCTGCCGATTGTTTCCAAAGGTCAACGGCTGTACCCGTAGCAATCACAGCAGGCAGATTGTTTCCAGCAGCATCCTTTGCTCTTGTGCTATCATCATTGTAAGGTACAACAGCCTTTACGAATGAACTGAGATACAATTCTTTCGGCTGACCAGCAACCTCAACAAAGATAC
>OGXI01003120.1_pt1 | contig 11581 bp, 10 predicted proteins | sample 1576221 | NCBI WGS metagenome assembly OGXI01 (sample SAMEA3541523, study PRJEB24748) | human gut metagenome | biome: human gut; feature: human-associated habitat; material: faeces | place: China | collected 2012
CGCCATTCTGGCGCAGGACCCGAACGGCCGCGTCGCCTGCGAATGCACGGTCACGCTCTATGGTCCTCGTGATCCTGCCACCAGTGGGGGCGCAGAAAACTCAGTGCTTTGGTGGCCCAGATGTAGTCATCCCGCCCCAGGGACTCCTGCACGAGTCCAAGTCGGAACTTTTCGTAGTTCTTTCGTACTGCCGCATCTACGCTGTCCCGGTTCAAATACAGTTCCAGAAACCCACAAAGGACAGCCGCTTCCTCCATCGTATAAAACACTACGACACCCCTTTCACACAAACAGGCATCATTGTAGCACATACGAAGGGATAATAGAAGCCCTATCACGATTTCCATAGTCAAGCGCGCCAATCTGCGCATCTCCGCAGTGGGAATGACCAGCCGAAGAATGTCCTTATGTGTTCCCCACCTTTCGCTTTTAGGGCAAAACGATTCCAAAAACGAGGAATGGAATTCCCCTCCATTCCTCGTTATTCCTTGTCTGGCAGATAAGTCACTATATCAGCCAAAGTACAATCCAGTATTTTACATAGTGCGTCCAAAGTGTTGGTCGAAACGGATTCATTCGCTTTCAGCCTCCGGATCGTAGAACTACTGATCCCACCTTTACATTGCAGCGTATATGTGGTCGCTCCACGCTTTTCCATCGTTTCCCATAATGGGGCGTATGAGATCATCCCGGTTCCTCCCTCCGTTTCGCACTTTACATATCTTCATTATTGCCTATAATGAACATATAGCGTTATAGGCAATATTGCCCACATCAGGACGTTCTAAACTTGAACCGCAATGGGAGGAACCATAATGGAAACAAAAGTATGTTGTGTTACGGGACATCGGGATATTCCAACTGATCGGGCCGTCTATGTGGAGCAAGCGCTTCGACGTGAAGTCCTGGCAGCGATTGATCGCCGTCAAAGCGGCTCTCGTTGTCGAGGCTGTCGCCGTAGGCGCTGTTCACGCTTTCATCGATGCAGCGGAACAAAAACGCCGCGTGCTGCCAGCTGGTGTCCGCCGGGTAAATCCCGTCGGTCAGTCCCGTGTGTACAAGGTACGCGCCGTCCGGCACGCCGACGAACTTGCGGCAGGAATAGACGTTGTAGCTGTCGGCATCCATACGGGGCGCTGAAAAAAACGCCTGGGTGTTGTCAAAAATCACCCGCGGCCAGCGGCGCTTGACCTCGGCCAGCAGGTCGTCCGACGCAATGCCGAAGTAGTTGACATACAGCAGCCACTCGCCGTCGCCCAGCGCGGGGCAGACAGGCAGACGGCGCGCGTCCAACGGATAGCGTTCCACCGCAAAGCCCGCGCTGGTCACGGCGTCATAGACCGTGTTGCAGTTGTAATAGGGCAGATACACCTTTTTTGCGCCCGCGTCGCGCAGGGCAGCCACAATCGCATTGCGGCCACAGTTCAGCCGCAGCACGCCCGCGCCGGTGTACAGCTCCTGCCCATGGGGCAGCTCCAGCGGCAGGTAGCCGCCAAACTCACGTTGCATCGTTTGTTTCCTTCTTGCTAAAGGTTTTTGTAAAGCCGAGGTTCACGGCATGGCAGCTCGCGTACCCTTCCTTGCTCTCCACAAGGCCGAAGTTCAGCACCTTGCCGCGTTCCTCCGTCGAGATGCCCCAGGACAGGGCGTTGCAGCCCATCCCGGCGGCCAGGCAGAGCATCCGGTAATAGAGATACGCCGCCGGGCTGTAACTGTGGATGGACAAATCCGCCGCCAGATACTGGGTGTGCAGCACGTTGGCCTGGGCAAAGTAGAAGGTCATGCCGCCCGCGACCATCTGCTCGTCCGCAAACACGCCGTAAAACCCGGCAATGTCGGGCAGACGGCTGGTCTTGAACTCCCAGAGTTCATCGGCGGTATGCACAGGCTCAACACCGAATTTTTGTAGGTTCTGCCGAAGCAGCGCGTGGAAGGCGTCGATCTCCGCCCGTGTTTCCAGCTTGCGGAACGTTAAATCCTGCTTGAGCGCCTTTTTCACATCCTGCTTTTTGTTCTGGCGGAAGGACGCCAGCAGTGTTTCCGGCGTGCGGCCCGCCACCGGCACCCAGGTGCTCAGCTCGGTCTGCTGGGTGTAGCCCAGATAGGTGAAGGCGTATTGCAGCGCGACGTTCTCGACGCCGTTGAACAGATCGGGCGTCGGGCGGAAATCCGCCGCATCGTAGCGCGTGGCAATATAATCCTCCACCGCCTGCAAAATCCCAATGGACTTAGCCGCGGAGTTGTAGGTGCTGCGCAGCACCGGCCCGCCAAACGTGCTGCCCGGGTGGGAGCGGAAAATTCTCGTTGCACCGTCCAGCCGCAGTGCCGCGGGCACCACTGCGCCGAGGCCGCCGTGCTCGTTATAGACCATGAGCGAGGCATCCGTAAACCGGCCCGCGGGGTGGTAGTTCAAAAAGTTGCGGGTCTGCAAAAACGTGCCGTTGCCGCTTTCGTGCATGACAAAGCGGTCCCATTCGGCCTCGTCCGCCGGGGTGTAGGGGCGTACCGTCCACTGCATCAGTCCAGATCCTTTCCCTTGACAGCTTCCAGAAATTCATCGTAGTCACGGATATAATCCGATTCATCGTAGTAGGAATCCGCCGCGACGCAGAGCACGGAGTCCTTTTTCTCCCAGATCATCTCGCGCCACATATAGTGCTCGACGATCAGGCCCTTGTCGGGGCTGTCCAGCAGGACGTCGGCCTTCTCGCGGCCATTGTCCAGCCGGATGCGGATGCTGCCGTAGGGGCACCACAGCACCTGCCGCAGTGCCTTGTGGGCGTGGCCGCCGCGGTGGGTGCCCTTGGGCGCGCCGTGGATATAGTAAATGCGCTTGATGTCAAAGGGCACATCATGGCTGCCCTCAAAGACCGAGAGGGTGCCCATCCCCTGCGCCGTCACGCTTTTGATGCTGATGGTCTGGATGATCATAGTGGTTGCCTTTCTGTGTATTACTCCTTGCCTCCCCTAGCAGGGGAGGGGCCCCGCAGGGCCGGAAGGGTTGAACCTTGCCACAGCCCGAAATATTTCGGGCTACGTCAGGTTCTCTCCCCCACCCGCTGCGGCGGGAGCCCCCTCACAGAGGGGGCCAAGGGCTGACTCGTAAATCTGCTTTAATTCCTGAATATCTCCGTTCACGGGAGGGACCCAGGCGTGCTGGGCTTTTTTGAAGGGGGCGTTCTGCGGCACGATGAGCCGCCCGACCAGCCCGCGGACGAGCCGCGATTTGTGCCGGTCATTGAAGTAATATTCATACGCCAGCCGCACGGTGCGGTCTTTGGGGTACAGCTCCCGCAGCAGCTCTACCATGGCACGCCAGTCGCGCAGCATCCGGGCGCGGGCACCCTCGTTGGTGGAAACGCCGGTGCCGACCTCATACCACGCAATGCAGCGGTCATAGCCGACCATCGGGATGTTTTCCACGGCAAAGAGCCGCGCGGCGAAATCCTCAGCCAGCAGTACGCGGCCCGCCATCTTTTCCAGCGCTTGTACGAGCAATTCCCGCTCATACACGAGCCCCGCGCCGCTGATGCCGTCATCATAGAGCAGCATATTGCGCTTGGCGGTCTTGGCGTCATACGCGCCGGGGCGGTAGGGCGTGCGGTCAAACGGCGCGTCGCCGGGGCGCCGGATCGGTGCGCCGTTCTGGTCTGCGTAGCAGGCCAGGCGGCCAAAGGCGACCCGCGGGGCATCGCGGCGCAAGACCTCCAGCAGCCACGCCACCGTGTCGGCGTCGTAGAGATAGTCCCCCGGCGAGACGGTGAACACCCATTTTCCGGCTGCCTGCTTTGCGCCGTTCAAAACGTTTTTGACCGTGCCGCCGTTGGGGGTGAGCTTGACAAATTTTGCGCCGGTAAAGCCGTTTTCTGCAAGAATTTTGCGCGTCAGCGGGAAGAAGTCCTCATCGGAGCCGTCATCCGCCACGACCAGTTCAAAATCACGGCAGCTCTGCCGCAGCAGCGACGCCAGCGTCCGCCGCAGCTCGCCCTCGTCGGGGCGGTACTGGACCAAGAGGATGGATAGATCCATGGATGCCTCCTTTTTTCTCTTGCCTCCCCTAGCAGGACAGACTCCCCCGGTACGGGGGAGGTGGCGCGTAGCGCCAGAGGGGGAGCGGTGGCCGAAGGCCGGAGGGGTTGAACCTCGCCATTGCCCGAAATCTTTCTGGCCACATCAGGTTCTCTCCCCCACCGCCTGCGGGCGGAGCCCCCTCGCAGAGGGGGCCAAGGGGCGTATGCCGCCCTCCGGGTGGATGTAGGGCGGGGTGACCTCACCCCGCCGCGGGCTTGCGGCAAGCTGCCGTTACCCCTCCATCCGCCCCATTTTCCCGTTCCAGAAATCCACGGCGCCTCGGAACGCGCCGTAGCTGCGTCCTTTTTTGCGGCCCAGCAGCTTTGTCAGGGCGTAGCGTACCGCGCCGGTGAGGAGGGGGAGAATCGTTTTTAGCTTCGCATAGGCCGCGCTTTTGCCCTTGCAGGTCAGGTACAGCGTGTTGCGGGTGATGTAGTAGACCGACAGCATCCCGCCCGCGCTGCCGCCCGCCTTGTGGTGGATGACAGCATCGGGCAAAAACCACATCGGCACGCCCTCCTGCGCCAGACGAATGCAGTAGTCAACGTCCTCGCAGTACATAAACAGCGTCTCATCGAGATAACCGACCTTCTCAATCACGGCCCGCGGCAGCAGCACGCAGCAGAACGTGATAAAGCTGACCTGCTTTTTTTCGGCAAATTCGGGGCCGTCCTTTTTGTGGCCGCCCAGGTGCTTTACCTTGCCGGTCTTGGGGTCCAGCTCACCGCCCGCAAACCAGATCTCGTCGGGCGGGTCCATAAACAGCATCTTCGGGCAGCTGACCGCCCCCGCGGGGGTCTCGGCCAGCAGCTTTTCAAGGAAATCCGGGCGGACCGACGTGTCGTTGTTCAGCAGCAGCGCAAAGTCGCAGCCGTCGTCCAGCGCACGGCGCATACCGATGTTGTTGGCCGCGGCAAAGCCGACGTTGCGCTCTTGCGGCAGGAACACCGTGTTCGGCGGCAGCTTATTTTGCAGCTGTGCAACGGAATCATTCGGCGACGCATCGTCGATTAAAATCACTTCAAAGTCCGTGAACGTCTGCTTTTGCAGGCTGTCCAGACAGACGAGCGTGTCCTGCCAGCCGTTATAATTGGAAATTACGATACCGACCTTCGGCATGGTTCACCCCTCAAACTCGTTCACGGCGTCGATGACGGCCTGCACCTGCGCATCGGTCATGCCGTAGAACATCGGCAGGCTCAGCTCGGTGGCGGAAATTTCCTCCGCCAGCGGCAGTGCGCCCCTGCCAAGGCCAAGCTCGGCGTAAGCGCCCTGCAGGTGGATGGGCGTCGGGTAGTGCTTGTTCGTGCCGATGCCGCGGGCGTTCAAATGCTTTTCCAGCGCGTTGCGGTCGGCGCAGCGCACGGCGAAGATATGCCAGACGTGGGTGCAGTCGGGCAGCTCGGCGGGCAGCGTGACCGCCGGGTTGTGCATTTCGGCCAGATACCGCGCGGCAATGCGGCGGCGCTCGGCGTTCATAGCGTCGAGGTGCGGCAGCTTGGCGGCCAGGAACGCGGCCTGCAGCTCGTCCAGGCGGGAGTTCTGACCCTTGTAGACATGGTGGTATTTGTAGTCGCTGCCGTAGTTGCCCAGTGCACGGATGCGCTCGGCCAGCGCGTCGTCGTTCGTCGTCACACAGCCCGCGTCGCCCAGCGCACCCAGGTTCTTGCCCGGGTAGAAGCTGAACCCGGCGGCATCCCCCAGACTGCCCGCGCGGCGGCCCTTGTAGGTCGCGCCGTGGGCCTGGGCGGCGTCCTCGATGACCTTGAGGCCGTGGGCGTGGGCAATGGCGTTGATCTCGTCCATCGGGGCGCACTGGCCGTAGAGGTGCACGGCCATGATGGCCTTCGTGCGCGGGGTCACGGCGGCCTCGATGCGGGCGGGGTCGATGTTGTAGCTTTCGAGCGTCGGCTCGACCAGCACGGGCGCTGCGCCCGCGTAGCTGATGGCCAGCACCGTGGCGATAAAGGTGTTGGACGGGGCAATGACCTCGTCCCCGGGGCCGATGCCCATAGCCTTTAAAATGAGCACCAGCGCGTCCAGCCCGTTGCCGCAGCCGACGCAGTGCCTGACGCCGCAGTAGGCGGCAAATGCCTTTTCAAAGGCGGCGTCCTCTCTGCCGCCGATGTACCAGCTGTTGTCCAGCACGCGGGCAAACGCGCCGCGCAGGTCGGCATCCAGCTCCCGCTCCATCGGGCGGAAGGAGACAAACGGCACGGTAACAGGAGTTTCGGACATGGAGTGACACCTCGTTTTTTATAACAAATATTTGTTTGCGCGGTCAAAACGCACCTTGTAGGGGCGGGCATTGCTCGCCCGCGGGAAGCTCGTGGCTGCCCTGGCCGCAAACGGGCACGGGCAAGCAGCCGACACATCCGCAAAAGGGCGGACAAGACCTACTATATCGTCTTATTATACAACAAAGCGGATGATTTAGCAATAAAAAAGGGATGCCGCTTTGTGAAAACGGCATCCGTTCCGGGATAAAATTATTCAACGGTCTCCCGCGGGGCGCGGGTGGCGCATTCGGGGCCGCAGCTGCACTCGTCAATGCTGACGTGGTCGGCGCAGCAGCAGCGCCCCTCAAGATGGCGGCAGCCCCTGTCGTCGCAGTGGATCTCGGTCTCGGGCGAGGCCGGCTGGTTGTCGGTAGCGACGTTGCCGCAGCCCTCGCTGTTGCGGTAGCTGCCGCAGACAGCGTCCCCGGGGCCGGTATGGCGGACGTTGATGCCGTCCAGGCAGCAGCAGCCCGCCTTGTTATGGCAGCAGTCATACTGGGCACAATCAAGATAGCTCATAAAAACACCTCCGTGCGCACAGTATGTGCAGGCGCGGAGGGGGTTATACACGGGTCGTGTTTGCGGGTATGGCAAGCGGGCACGGGCGGATATGGCATCCGCCCCTACGGCGTAGGGGTCGATGCTCGCCATCGACCCGGACCCTCTGCCCCTGCCGCGCTTATTCCTCAGTCAGCCACCCCTTGACATCGTCGAGGCTTTTCAACATGGCCGCCGTCATTTGTTGATAACTTTCCGCGGGCATTTTCATATCGGGCACGCAGAGGACGTCGATGCCCGCGGCGTGGGCGGCCTGGATGCCGGCCTCGCTGTCCTCCAGAACCAGACAGTCCGCCGGGGCGGCGTGGGCTTTTTCGGCAGCCTTCAGGAAAATATCCGGCCAGGGCTTGCCGCGCTCGATCTCGGTGCCAAAGACCATGTCGTCAAAATACTGCACGACGCCCAGCCGGGTCAGCACCTCGACGGCGCGCTCCCGCACGCTGGAGGTTGCCAGCACCACGGTCACGCCCTCGGTTTTCAGCCAGGACAGCAGGGCCGCCGCGCCGGGCTTGAGCTGCACATCCTGCAGCAGCTCCTTTTCCCGGGCAACCTCCCAGGTCAGGCCCTCCTCCACCGTGATGGGCAGATTGTACCGGGCAATGACGTTCGTCATGTTGGCCACGCCCGTTTTGCCGCTGTAATCCCGGGCGTACTCGGCCACGGTCACGCTCTTACCGTACCGGTGCAGCAGTTCGTCATACAGTCGATGGGAGATGACCTCACTGTCGATCAGCAGACCATCTAAATCAAAAATCACAGCTTTTTTCATGTTAGCAGTCTCCTTATTGTGCCTTGACCTCATGGCATGGTCCCCGGCAGATTTATACAAACCGTGCAATCGTGCGCAGCATGACATCCTTGAACAGCGGCTTGCTGATGTGGGCGTTCATGCCGGAATCCAGGCATTTCTTCACGTCCTCGGCGTAGGCGTTGGCGCTCATGGCGATGATGGGCACAGTCCCGGCACGGGTCTGCCCGCTGGCGCGGATGGCCCTGGCCGCGGCGTAGCCGTCCATGACCGGCATCATCAGGTCCATCAAAATCGCATCGTAGCCCGCCGGGTCGGCGGCAAAGGCGCGCACGGCGCTCTCGCCGTCAAACGCCTTGACGACCTCGGCCCCGGCGCTTTTCAGCATGAATTCGACGATCTCCATGTTCAGCTCGTTATCCTCGACAACCAGCAGGCGCTTGCCGTGCAGGTCGGCGGAGGCTTCCTTCTCCGGCCCGGCGGCGGGCGGGTCGTGGTCTATGGCAAACGGCAGCGTGACGGTAAAGCAGCTGCCCTCCCCCACCGTGCTCTCGACGGTGATTGTGCCGTTCATCTTCTGCACCAGCTGGTTCACGATGGACATACCCAGCCCGGTGCCGCCGTACTGGGAGCGCGCGGCATTGTCCTCCTGGCTGAACGCCTCAAACAGGTGGTTGTCAATAAAGTCCTGCGTCATGCCGATGCCGGTATCCCGGATCGTGAACGCATAGGCCGCGGTGTCGGCGGTGCGGCTCACCTCCCGCAGGCGGGTGGTGATGCTCCCGCCGGGCTTGTTGTACTTGATGGCGTTGCTGTACAGGTTCACAAGGATCTTTTTCAGGTAGAGCGCACCGCCCAGCAGGTCGGCGTCGTGCACATCGTCGTGGTCCGTGTACAGCCGCAGCCCGCTCTGCTCCGCCTGAAAGCGGACGATGTCATCGACCTCGGCAAGGGTCCGGCCGAGGTTGAAGGGCTTTGCCTCGACCACAAAGCTGTTGCTCTCGATCTTGCTCATGTCCAGCACGTCGTTGACGAGGGAGAGCAGGTGCTTAGCCGAAATATCGATCTTGCCCAGGCAGTCATCGACCCGCGCCTCGTCGCTGCGGCAGTCGCGGATGACCTCCAGCATGCCCAGAATGCCGTTGATGGGCGTGCGGATGTCGTGGGACATGTTGGCCAAAAAGCGCGTCTTGGTGCGGTTGGCGCTGGCCTCGCTCTCCAACGCATTATGCAGCCGCTGGCCGATGTGCAGATAGCGGCCCACATCCCGGACATGGACCTCCTCCTTGCGGGCCAGCACCAGCGCGTAGTAGGTCTCCTTCTTTTCCAGCGCGGCCAGCATCAGGGCGGTGTTGCCGGTGGCTTTGGCGTATTCATAGCGGCAGATCTCGGCCCGCAGACCGACCTGGGCCTCCTTGGGGTCGCGGCGCAGGTAGGCGTCCATGGCGTTCAGCACCCACTCGACCTGCGCATTGTCCCCGGCATCCATGCCGCAGTCGAACAGCACCTTGCAGGAGGCCAGGAACTCCTGCGCGTGCAGCCGGGGCAGGTGCTCCCGAAGCTCGGCGCAGCAGCGTTTGTACCCGGCGGTGTCGCCCGACTTATAGGTCAGCAGCGTGCTCACGATCCGCACTTCCTCGGGCAGGATCTCCCGGCCCCGGTAGGCCAGGCATTTGGCAAGGGCATCCTTTGCCTCGTCCAGCCGGTCCAGATGGCAGCAAATCTCCGCCAGATTGCGGTAGATGTAGGCGTGCATCACCTCATCGGAGGCGGGCATGTTTTTCTCTGCCTCGCGGATGACCTCAAGCGCCTTCCCGTAGTCCTGCTGGGCCACATAGGTCACGGCAAGGTTGTTGTACTCATAGGCGTAACGGCTGACCTCGCTGTGTTCCCGCGCAATTTTAAGGCCCTCATGAATGTAGAAGCGGGACAGTGCGTACTCCTGCACATAGTAGGCCACCACGCCGACGAGGTTGAAGCAGGCGATGATCTCCGGGCGGTACCGGTAGCTTTTGTAATCGATGATGAACGGTTCCAGAATTTCCCGCGCGGTGCGGAAGTCGCCCTCGCGGTACAAGAGCAGCGCATAGCGGAAGTACGCCATCATCCGCACATCGGTCTTTTCGGTCTCCCCGGCCAGTACATCGGCAAAGAAGGTCTTGCGCTCCGGCAGTGGGGCGTTTTCCAGTTCGTCGCAGCGCTTATCAAATTCTTCGTAGGTCATTACCGCACGCACCACCTTTGGCAGCTATATTTTAATTTATCATAGCATAAATGTCTAAAGAAAAAAAGGTGTTTTTTGCTTTAAAGCCCCCCTCGCAGAGGGGGCGGGAGGGTGTCGAAAAAACCTAACGGGATGATCGCGAGCCTTCGGCGGGTTTGTAGGGAACGGTCTTGACCGTTCCGTGCAGCTTAGCCGACAGCAGCCAGCGGTGCGGATGGGTCAAGACCCATCCCTACATTACTACCCGAAAAAGAGCTTCAGACTGTCGAAAAAGGTGTGTTCCCCCTTGGCCCCCTCTGCGAGGGGGCTCCGCCCGCAGGCGGTGGGGGAGAGAACTGTACAGTTGCCCGAAATATTTCGGGCTATGGCAAGGTTCTCTCCCTCCGCCCCTTCGGGGCACCTCCCTCGCAGAGGGAGGTTTTTCGACACGCAGCACAAAACCCCTGCCGCAGTGCTGCGGCAGGGGCTTTGTGTAATATGAGGAATGCTGTGTAACGCAGCAAGGGAATGGCTTATTCGTTGTCGTCCTTGTCGGCTGGTTTGCTCCACTCTTTAAAGGACGGAACTTTTGGGTAAGCTTTCAGTTGCTTTTTCATTTTGCGGATGGCAATGCTGTAGGGGTTCAGGGCGCCGGACAGGTACAGCCCCGCGGCAAAGATGAAGAATACGCTGGCAATCAGCATAAACGCACGCTGCCCCATATTGGCGGCCAGCAAAAAGGTGACCGTTGCGCCGATCACCATCATTTCTGCGGTGGCATTGCCCTTGCGGCGCTGCTCTTTCGGGGTCAGGCGCACGTCCTCCAAGGCCATCAGCCAGTTCATCTGCTCGTCTGTGATGTTCAGCTCGGATTTATAGCGGTGCAGATTGCGGCGGGTCTCGGTATCAGCGTTCTTGTAGGTCTCACTCTTGTGGTAATCCTGTACCGTGGGGGTCTGTTTCTTTGCCATTTGCTTATCCTTTCCGTTTTGCGGGGGCCGGCAGCTGCAAAAGCACCAGCGCGGCGATCTCGCACACAATGCCAGCTACGCCGAATCCATCCATCTTCTGCCCGAACAATACCAGCCCGAACAGCGCGGCGGCCACAGGCTCAAAGGTGGCGGCAATGGACGCACGGCTGGCGGGGATAGTTTTCAGCGCGGCAGTGTACAGCCACTGCGCCGCCAAAGAGCACACCAGCCCCAACCCAAGGTTGGCGGCCAGCGCACCGGGCGTTGTCAGGATATAGGCAACCCCCGGCAGCTCACCTGCGGCGGCGGTAAACACAAGGCTTGCCACTGCACTAAAGAGGAACATGTAAAACAGATTTGTCATCGGGCTGTACTTTTTCAGCTTGGTAGCCAGCAGAATATTCTGCAGTGTGTAGCACAGCGCGGCACCAAGGCCGTAGGCCACACCGCCCGCATCCAGCGTTACGCCGCCTGCCACTCCGCTGACTAACGCACAGCCCAGCAGGCTGAGCACAAGGCACAGCCCCTTGCCGGGGGTGAACTTTTCATGCAGGAACACGATGCTGAACAGCATGACAAGGGACGGCATAAGGTAGATGAGCACGGCAGCCGTGCCCATACCCACAAGCTGGATGGAGTAGGTGTAGAACAGGCCGAACATAAACAGCCCCAGTGCGCCTGCCAGGGCAAACCATACAAGATCCCGCAGGTCGATTTTCAGCGCGGCGGGAGTTTTTGCTGCAAGCCAGAT
>OGXI01003127.1_pt1 | contig 11535 bp, 13 predicted proteins | sample 1576221 | NCBI WGS metagenome assembly OGXI01 (sample SAMEA3541523, study PRJEB24748) | human gut metagenome | biome: human gut; feature: human-associated habitat; material: faeces | place: China | collected 2012
AAGGCCGCGTGCATGGGCTGGAAGGCCTGCGCGTGGTGGATGCGTCAATTATGCCGCAGATTATCACCGGCAATTTGAACGCCACGACGATTATGATTGGCGAGAAAATGGCGGATATGATTCGCGGGAAGGATGCGTTGCCGAGGAGCACGGCAAGATATTTTGTGGCAAATGGGATGCCGGTGAGAGCGAAAAAAATGAGTCGTGATGTGAACTGACTCAGGAACCTATCAGATTGAGAGTTACCGTTCTACTATGAGGACCGAATCCTTATATAAAACACTGAGGTAACTCTCATGCTTCATCGTGACAATCTCACCAGCAAATTCTAAGCTGACTTGCTCAATCTGGCTGATGAAGGTGCTATGCATACACAGATAAACTACAGATGAAATACCACTCAGCTTAAGAATTACGCCGCTAATGTTCCTGGCTATGGTTACCTGTTCATTCCCGCTCACGGTTAGCATGTACGAAAAGGGTTCTTGTAACGAGTACAAAAATAAGTCAGACCAAAACCACATGGAGCTTTAAACACGGTTCGTATAATTTATTAGCAGCGATTTATTTTTACTCTTCTTTAATTAATCATCATGCTTAAATATTTTTTAGCACAAGATTATCGCTTCGCTAACATTTTAGTTTACATTAATTTTCAATTGATAATAAAAAGTTGTTAATAAGTTTTTTGCGAAAAATAAAAAGTGTTGGAATACTCTCCATCAAATGAATGCAAAATAAACAAATTGAGATATACAAAAAGTAAAAATCATTTAAATGAATATTTTTAATTTATGAACAGAACCCATTAACAATGATTTACTAACGACCAAAAAAGTAAAGAACACCTTGCAACAATATGTATTTATAAATTCATATCATTGATATTAAGCTAATCTTACTTTCTATCATCCAAATTTATGCATCAAAAAAAAACAAAATTAAAATCAATTAGATACACAACAAGACAATCTCACAGGAAATGATGTTAAATATCTCAGAAATAATAAAAAATTACTAAAGCATTAGACGTAATACACATCCCACACGACCTGTCACTCATAGTTTTAATATTTATTTTTTTCACATTATAGTAGATAAAAACACGCATTAAAAATGACTTGTAGAAAAGCTGCACAATAAATAGTTCATATTTAATCTGTTGCGTAGAACTACTATTCAAAAAATCTTATTAATGAGATAATGAGATTACATCGATAACGTTCTGATTGCAGGCATACTTATCTGGGTGTGCCTCTCTTTTTTTTACAACTGTACACGGTGGCGTATGACGAGAAAATATCTCACACAGGATGAAGTCTACAGGCTGATGGATGCAGCCCAGAGCATGTCCTTTCCTGAAAGAAATCGCTGTCTGATTATGATGGCTTTCATTCACGGTTTTAGGGCCAGTGAACTTCTTGATTTACGTTTATCCGATATTGATGCATCTGGAAAACAACTTAATATTCGGCGTATTAAAAATGGTTTCTCGACAACACATCCTCTTCTTCCTGATGAATATAATTTGATCAAGTTGTGGCTTAAGCAGAGGAAGTTAATTGAAAACGGAGTTGAAGGAGACTGGCTTTTTCTCTCCCGGAAACGCCGCCCTATCAGCAGACAACATTTTTTTTCTATCATTCGTGAGGCTGGAAAACGTGCAGGATTAGCTGTAAAAGCACATCCTCATATGTTACGTCATGCCTGTGGTTTTGCTCTGGCTGACAATGGTGTCGATACTACGGCTTTGAGGTCGATACCGCCGAGAACGGCGCCATCGCCGTGGAAAAGGTCTGCACCGCCGCGCCGGGGCAGTACGATCTGGTGCTGATGGACGTGCAGATGCCGATCATGGACGGCTACACCGCCACCCGCCGCATCCGCGAGCTGGAAAACCCCGCCCTGGCGGGCATCCCCATTCTTGCCATGACGGCGAACGCCTTTGACGAGGACCGCCGCAACGCCCTGGAATGCGGCATGAACGGTTTCCTGTCCAAGCCCATCGTGATCGCCGACCTTGTGCAGGAGATGCGCAAGGTCCTGTAACACGCGGGGTTTCAGAGCCGGGAATCATACGCAAAGCCAAAACAAAAAACGCAGCCACGCTATTTTACGGTAAAATAGCGTGGCTGCGTTTTTTGTGGGTGTTCCTGTTGGCCGGAAACGGAATCCGTAGGGGCGCATTCTATATGCGCCCGCGGAGGTTTATCTTGCCGCAAACGGGCACGGGCGGATATGGAATCCGCCCCTACGTTTTTGAAACGGCAGCCCCCCCGCACAGAGGCGGTACCCCGCGCGGAGTTTTCTCCCTTTGTCGGAAACGTAATCCGTAGGGGCGCATTCTATATGCGCCCGCGGAAGTTTATCTTACCGCAAACGGGCACGGGCGGAGAGGGGCACGTTTTTCCCTGTTGCGTGTGTAGGGGCGACCATTGGTCGCCCGTCAACTTACCGCCGCAAGGCTTTTTCCGGGACAGTTTTCTTGTAAGGCAAGCGGGCACAGGCGAGCAATGCTCGCCCCTACAAATGTTTTTTGACAGTCTAAGCCCGAAATATTCCTGCCCGCCCCACGTTTCTCTCCCCCACCGCCTGCGGGCGGAGCCCCCTCGCAGAGGGGGCCAAGAGAGGGCGGCGCCCCGCGCGGAGTTTTCTCCCTTTGTCGGAAACGCAATCCGTAGGGGCGCATTCTATATGCGCCCGCGGAAGTTTATCCTTCCGCAAACGGGCACGGGCGGATATGGAATCCGCCCCTACGTTTTTGAAGCGGCAAAGCACCAGCCGTCACGGGGAGCGTAACGGCTGGTGGGGGTTATGACTTTAGGTGGTCGGTGTACCGGGTTCTTCCGTGGGGGCAAGCTCTGCCGTGGGGGCTGGGTCGAGGTTTTCCTGCACGGTGCTTACCTGCGGCGTTTGCGGCAGGCTCTCGTCCAGCGCCAAAACGCCCAGGGGGCTAAGCTGCAGCAGCAAAGCCACGCTCAGCACGGATGCAAGTATCTGCTTTGCTTTCATTTGGTCCTTCTTATGTATAGGAAACAGCCGGGACGGTCAAAGCCGCCCGGCTTTAAGGCAATGCAGTTACTTTTTGTCTTTTTTGCGCCACAACAGCACAAACAACACGGCAGAGCACAGCGCCAGCACCAACAAAAGCGCGGGCCGGGCGGCATCGCCGGTTTGCGGAATACGGAATGTGGGTGCGGTGGTCTGCGCCGGGGGTGTGGCGGGCGGCATTTCACCGGCAGGCGTTTGCGCGCTTACCGGCGCGGGAATTGTGCTGGCCTGCAGCGGGGTCAACAGACCGTTGTCCTCAAGCTGCAGCACAAAGGGCGAAAGCAAGGGCAAGGGAAGCGAGTTTTTTCATGGGTGATTTCTCCTATTTTATATAACAGTTTGTTGAACAGCTTGTACCGCTGTGGGTTACTGTACATCCGGCACGGTCACAACATTGGCCCCGTTCATGGCGCTGCCGTCCTGCAGCGAGGCCGTTGTGATGCGCGACCTCCGCGTCCGCTCCTCCGGTGATGAAGTTCTTTCGTTTAATAATATCATTTCCGACGTTGTAACGCAAGCGTTTGGGACGAATAGACATTGTTACATTTTGTAATTTGCTGCTTGTATAAAAAAATGGCCGCCTGTCGTTAAACGCAAACAGGCGGTTTTGTAGATATTTTAGTTGTTTCGTCCCAAAGAAATGCCGAGATACATCATCATGGATTTTTGGCTGTCCGTCAGCGTGTGTGCCGCAGCAAAATCCTGCACATTGAACAGAATGCACCCACAATGTCCGGCAAATGTGGGGAAACAGGTGACCTTTAAGTAGGTGTCCACCTCCGGGCTGTAATCGAAAATTTCCAGCATTTCGCCGTACAGAACGGCGCGCTCATAGCTGCGCAGCCATTTGGCGTCCATATTGGCGAATAAGCTGCCGAACGAATGGTCGATCAGAGATTCCAGCGGTAATTTTTCCAGCTTTGCCAGTGCAGGGTTGGCATAGCGGAAAATCCAGTCCACGGCGCGGCGCTCCTCGTCAAAGACCATTTCAATGTCGGTAAAGGCGAAGGGCATGGCGTCAAAGCTTTTGTAATGCTCGTGATATTCCTCGGCGTTGGTGGGCGCGGTGTCGTCCTGCATGGTCAGGATCAGCCGCTTTTGCTGTGTTTGCAGCTGCTCCAATATCCGCTTTTTCTGCCGCACCACATATTCCAGCTGCTCTCCGTTGTTTAAAACGACGGTGTTTTCCACGCTGTGTATGGCGCGCACCGCGACCAGACAACTGCGGTGTACCTTAATAAAGTCATCGCCTAAGTGCTGCTCCAGCTCCTCCATGGTGATGCGCGAGGTAAAGACCGCGCCGTTCGTCAGATGTACCTCGGCGTAGTTGCGCTTCATTTGGATATACCGAATCGTGTCGGTGTTGATGACCAGCGGGGCATCGCCGCCCTTGCGCCGCGGCGCAAAGGCAATGGTTTTTGCAGACATAAGCAAGCCTTCTTTCTGCGGGTTTTATGATGTATGTAATACTTGTTCTGCTGTATAAAATAATTGATGTCGGATTGATAACCCAATTTTACCAAGCATAATTGGTTAAATCAAGCGCGATTTTGAATTTATCCGCACAGAAAAAAGAAAAGCAGTTAGTGCTGCCAGATATTATTTTCCAAATCACGCAGACGCGCTTTGTAGTCGTTAATAAGCGCCTGCGTGTTTTCGGTATCGGGAAAGCTGACAATATAGCCGCCCTCTGGTTTTTAGTGACTTCGGCTATCAGCACACAGCCGCAAAAGAAAGCAACGACCGTTATATTGATGCAGCCCCGGAGTACATGGCATTTATGCAGCAATACAAAAAACGCCGGGAGTCGATACGCAATCAGTTGAGCAGTGAATTGTACGGAAAATAAAGAATCGCAGCTATGCCATTTTGCAACAAAATGGCGTAGCTGCGTTCTTTTTTGGTGGGCCGTGAGGGATTCGAACCCCCACTCAAGCGGTTATGAGAATCACGAAAATCTTAAAATCCCGTTTTTCTTGTGCAACAGTGACAAATAGCATCGGCGCACGAGCAAGAGGCATTAGTTATTATGACGGAGTTTTTAGTCCGATTTCGTAGTGAAAATCAGACTAAATCGCCAGGTTCGTCGCCAGAAAAAAAGCTGGCGACGAAAATCGCCAAAAAAGACTCATTTGGTGCGATTTTGGCGATGAAAAAAGCTACTGTGGATTCGAGGCTTTTATACCCCACCGTTTTTCTCATTATAAATCGTTCATTTTAGAATGTCAATATCGCCAACAAGGGGGAAGTGTACCATTTTAGTAGAATACCGACCCAGTGTTCCTCTCCCCCACACCCCCTCTCCAGCTGGCTGAAGAGACAGCCAACTGAAAAAGAGAATATCGGCTCTTATAAGCATCTTACCTGTCCACAGGCAAGGTGCTTTTTTTATTTCAAAAATCGGAGGTCATCATGGGCAAATATCAGAAAAATATCGAAGCTGCGCGGCGTATCAGCGTGATGCAGTATCTTCAAACCTATCACCCCGGCGAACTGGTTCGCAAAACGGACAAGGAGTATTGCACCAAGACGCACAGCAGCCTTGTTATCACGCCCGCAAATGGGCTGTTTCACTGGTTTTCGCAGAGCAAGGGTGGCAACAATGCACTCGACTATCTGGTAAAGGTTGAGGGCATGGACTTTGTCTCGGCGGTACCCGCGAATACCTCAAGCGCGGGCACGCTCGTCGAGCCAAGATTGCAAAAACAGACTTGCGGCTATCATATCAACCTTGCCGCGCATCTCCTTCTCAGTCAGACCCTTTTCACGCAAACTCCGCTTGGCCTCGGCCGAGCTGAGCCGTTCATCTGCGAAAACGTGGGGAATGCCGCAGGCGTCGCTGATGCGCGCGGCCTCCTTGCGAATGCGGGCCGCCTGGGGGCCCTCCTCGCCGGCGAGCGTGCGGGGCAGCCCGCAGACGAGCAGCTCCGGCTCCCAGTCCTCCAGAAGCCGTCCGCCATCCTTTACGATCTTTCCGCAGTGCGGATCCACATGGTCATAATCCTGGCTGTCATATTTATGGTTGGAAGGCGAAACGAACAGCGGATTGAAATAAATTACCTCCACGCCGAGCTGCTCCAGGTAATCCATTTTATCCAACACGCCCTGTAAATCTCCGCCATAAAAATCACGCACATCCATTGAGGACGGATACCGGTACCAGTCCTCTACATGCTGTGATTTTGCGCCGATATAATGATATTCATTTGTCAGGACATCATTTGTCGGATCCCCATTGCAGAAGCGATCCACATAAATCTGATACATCACGGCACCCTTCGCCCAGTCCGGCGTATCAAAGCCAGGAATCAGGACGAAATTGTAGTGCTCATCCGGCCGTTTTACCACACCACGAAAATCGTAATAGCAAGTGATCGCACCTGCCTGAATTTCAAAATACCAGCTGATCTTTTCATTATCCAGCTGCAGCTTTACTTCATAATAATCAAACTGCGCGTCTGATGATGCCTTAAACATCAGATTTTTCTGCCCTTTACAGACTAAAAAAACGCGATCGACATTGCTGCGCTTGGTGCGGAATGCGATCTTTACCCTGCTGTAGGGTGCAGGCTCCGGCGGTGTCACATAATTTTCTGTCGTATCACTATAAAGCGCCCTTTTACTGAAAACAGGGCGCATTTCATTCATATATTTCTGATCACTGAAAAAACGATTAAATTCCATGATTTTCTTTACCTATCCTTTACAGACCCATTTTATACTACCGTTTTCGGAATGGCAAGCCAAAATCCTGCTCCAGCGCTATATCGCAGCATAAGGATATTCTGCCGCATGATAAAAGGACAGCCGTTAAGCTGTCCTTTTCAGAGAAGGTATTTCTTCTTATGGGGTATAGCAAAAATATATAATGTATTGGGGGGTTACAAAGAGTATAATAGCAGACCCGCCCCTTTTTGTATATTCTCCGTTTTCACAAATATCACAAATTTTCGTTTTTGTTTTTGTGACTATTTACCATTTACGCGAAGAAATCTTCCGGTTGCTTTTCAAACAGCGCTTCAAATTCTGCGCGGCTGATCTTTTCTTTTTTCAGAAGCAGCTGTGCGCTCTTATGCAGCACATCACTGTTTTCCAGAATCAATGCCTTTGCCTTTGCATAACACTCGTCGATAATCCGGTGGATTTCTCTGTCGATCTCCCCGCTCACCAGCTCGCTGTGGGCCTTTGCATGGGCCAGATCCCGTCCGATGAACACTTCATCATCGTCATCATCATAGCAGATCACACCTACGTTTTCAGACATTCCGTACCGTGTTACCATCTTTTTCGCAATCTGTGTCGCCTTTTTGATATCACTGGATGCGCCGGTGGTAATATCATCAAAAATAATTTCTTCCGCGATTCTTCCGCCCAGGGATACCATAATCTCCTGCAGCATGCGACCCTTTGTCATAAACATATCGTCACGCTCCGGCAGCGGCATCGTATAACCAGCTGCACCTGCGCCGGTCGGAATGATCGACACCGAATAAACCGGTCCGACATCCGGCAGCACATGGAACAAAATCGCATGTCCGGATTCGTGATACGCTGTGATCTTACGCTCTTTATCAGAAATAATACGGCTCTTTCGTTCTGTTCCGATTCCTACTTTTACAAAAGCAGTCTTGATATCCTCCTGACTGATAAAGCACCGGTTAGCCTTTGCTGCTACAATTGCCGCCTCGTTTAACAGATTTTCCAGATCGGCTCCGGTAAATCCTGCCGTTGTCTGAGCGATCTGTTTTAAATCCACGTTATCACCCAGGGGTTTATTTTTCGCGTGAACCTGCAGGATCGCCTCTCTTCCTCCAACATCCGGCAGTCCGACTGCGATCTTTCGATCAAATCGGCCGGGACGCAGGATCGCCGGATCCAGGATATCTACGCGGTTTGTCGCTGCCATTACGATGATTCCTGCATTTGCAGCGAAACCGTCCATCTCTACCAGCATCTGATTCAGCGTCTGCTCTCTTTCATCATGACCGCCGCCCATACCCGTTCCACGCCGTCTCGCCACCGCGTCGATTTCATCAATGAACACGATACATGGCGCATTTTTTTTCGCTTCTTCGAATAAATCCCGAACGCGGGAAGCACCGACACCGACGAACATTTCCACGAAATCGGATCCTGCCAGAGAGAAGAACGGCACGCCCGCTTCGCCTGCAACGGCGCGCGCGAGCAAGGTCTTGCCCGTGCCCGGAGGACCTACGAGCAAGCAACCACGCGGGATCTTCGCACCCATAGCCTGATACTTCGCAGGGTTGTCGAGGAAATCCTTGATCTCCTGCATCTCCTCGACCGCTTCATCAACACCAGCGACATCGGAGAAGTGCACGTCGGGATGCTCCTCGACCGACTTCTTCGCCTTCGCCTTGCCGAACGACATCTGCGAGTTGTTCGCCTTGTTCATCTGCGAGAAGAAGAAGAACAGCAAACCAGCGATGATCAGGATCGGAAGCAGCGAGAGCAGGATCGAACCCCACGGAGAAGGCAGGGTAATGCTGTACTTGATCTCGGGATGCGCTGCCATGAGCTGGCCCAACGTGTCCTGACCGACCCAGGTACAGGTGAAGTTGTGCTTCGATCCGAGCGTCTTGACTTGCAGGATGCTCGGCTCGATGGTCTCAAGGCGCGAGCCGCCATTCACGATCGTGCCCAACTGGGAATTGAGCGCCTCGATGCCCGTATTGAACGCATTCGCCGCCGTTACGCCTGCCGTTTGTGCGGGATAGTAGACACCCGAAATGGTCTCAGCGCCCGCATCATAGACGACCGATTCAACACGCCCCTGGTCGACCGCCTGCGTGAATTCAGACGTTACCAGCGAGTCGGTTTGCGTGATGCCGTCCGAAGAGCCTTGTGGCATGCGCGTGAGCATCGAGAAGAAGAAGATAGCCACGAGCGCGAACACCACGATCGTGATGATGTTGATCTGGCGTGGCTGCTTGTTAGGCTGCTTGTTCGACGGTTTGTTGTTCTTTGCGTTTGGATCTTGTGCCATAACGTATCAATGTTCCTTATGCGTTGGTCGGTTGGTCATTCAGTGGTTCAGTCGTTTACGATCAGGCCTTCTTTGCGATCGCGCTCCGCTTGAGCGCTCCCACATAGGGAAGGTTGCGATATTTTTCCGCGTAGTCGAGCCCATAGCCGACCACGAATTCATCCGGACAAGCGAACCCCAGGTAGTGACAGGGAAGATCGGCCTGTTCTGGAATGTCCTTACGGAGAAGCGCCGCAATGGAAAGCGATGCGGGCTTGCGCGACTGAAGATTCTTGATCAGATAGCGCAGCGTGAGACCCGTATCGATCACATCTTCGGCGATGAGCACATCGCGGCCCATGATGTCGGTCGAAAGATCTTTCTGGATACGCACGATACCCGAGCTTTCAGCCTCTTTTCCGTACGAAGAAACTGCCATGAAATCCATTTCGAGCGGAAGATCGATCTGGCGAACCAAATCGGCCATGAAGATCGCCGCACCGCGCAGGATCGAGATGACCACAAGGTCTTTTCCTGCATAATCGCGCGTGATGGCCGCTCCCATTTCATGTACCCGCGCACGAATGTCGCTCTCAGAGAACAGAACGCGCTCAAGATCGGGATGTAATTCTTCCACCGCTCCTCTTTCATGGCATAGCTTTCAAACCGCATCTGCGGCTTTTAGTGTTCTAGTTTAGCAAAAGCGCCGCGCGATTCGTCCGCTTGCAGGTGTGCACATTCCATTTGCGAAAAATTTGCAATAAATCTACATCGTCTGCGCCCGTGAACGCCTCATACAGCCCGTTTTTTCGCGCGTTTACGCCTCTTTTTGCGTTATCTCGACCGGCACTTCCCTGCGCAAAAGATCGGGGAAATTCTCGAGCAGCTTATCAACAGGCAGCCCGACGATGTTGTTGTAGTCGCCCTCATAGCCTTCAACGAGCACCGCGCCCTTGCCCTGAATGCCGTAGGCGCCCGCCTTGTCGATGGTTTCGCCGGTAGCCACATACGCATTGATGTCTTCTTCGGTGAGCTCTTTGAAGGTGACCTCGCTCGTTTCCGTGAAGGTACGGAAACCGATCGAAACGTTGCCGTCTCCCCCGTTTTCTTCGGTCTCGTTCAAGAGCATCATCCACACCGAAACGCCCGTGATGACCTGATGCGTCTTGCCGGAGAGCTTACGCAGCATCTCACGTGCATGATCGGCCGAATAGGGCTTGCCGAAGATCTCGCCATCGAGCACGACCATCGTGTCGGCACCGATCACAAAGCCCAACCCCACCGGATTCTGCGCGAGCACCTCTTGAACGGCTGCACCTGCTTTTCGCTCGGCAAGCTTCTTCACGGCCTCTTCAGGCTGCGCGAGCAGATCGGCATCGAGCGTTTCGTCGACCGGTTCAGTGGGGGTGAACACACGGAACTGGACGCCTGCATCTTGAAGCAGCTGCTTTCGACGCGGCGAATTCGACGCCAAGATGATGTTGATGGGAATGACCGGCTGTTGATCCATGGGTTCTCCTTAAGAAAGCGTTGATTGAAAAGTCTCGGTTAAGCGCGCTTGCGGCGCGTGCGGAAGCGCGCCATAGGTTCGATGAGCACACCTTGTTTGTTCGCGCTCACGGCAAGATCGCCCTGGATGTTCACGACATAGCCACTTTGCGGGCTGCCGTCTTCGTCGAAGGCTTGAAGCACGGCTTCGATGGACGTGCTCTCGATGCGCCCTTCGGAACCGATGAGCGACTCGAGCACTGAACGAATTGCGCGTCGCTTGAGCGGGAGCGCGAGCATGCCGAAGCTTGGAAGCAACAGCGTGTAGCCTTCTGCCTGTTCAGCATTGTTCACAAGGGCGTCTTCGGCGAGCGATTCCATGAAGTCGTCTTCGTCAGCAATGAGGTTCATCGTGCGGCAGAGCGTATCGAGCAGTTGCGGGTTCTGCGCCTTCGCTGCAGGAACGATCTCGTGACGCACGTAGGAGCGAAACCGGTCGGTATGCGCGTTCGTCGCATCCTCACGCCAAAGAGCGCCCTGTTCATCGCGTACGACCACTTCACCACGAGCCGCGCGTTCCTCAAGATAGCAGCGCAGGCCAGCACGCGAGACATCCAACAGCGGACGCACCACTGGCCCATTGCGATAGAGCATGGAGCGAAAGCCGCCCGGCCCCGTGCCTTTTATCGAGCGCATATAGAAGTTCTCTACGCGGTCATCTTGCGTGTGCGCTGTGATGATGCGTCCTTCAGCGATGGGCACTGCCGCGTGCATGCAGAGGCTCTCGAGGGCTTCGCGCGCAGCAATGAAGCGCTCTTGCCGCCCGATAGCTTCAACGTTACCTCCTGTTTCTCGGGCGAGCAGAGCAACGTCGACCTCGCAGCAGAAGAACGGGATATCGAGCGCTTCAGCAAGCGCAGCAACGAAGACCTGGTCGTCTTCGGCATCGCGCCCGCGCAGTTTGTGATTCACGTGCAAGCACGCAAGTGGTCCGACCAGCCCGCGCGTAT
>OGXI01003134.1_pt1 | contig 11521 bp, 16 predicted proteins | sample 1576221 | NCBI WGS metagenome assembly OGXI01 (sample SAMEA3541523, study PRJEB24748) | human gut metagenome | biome: human gut; feature: human-associated habitat; material: faeces | place: China | collected 2012
GGTAGACATGCAGCCTGACGAGGGTCCTCTCTTCGGGATGACTCCAAGCGCATACTCTAGCTGGTTTAACTCAAGGGTCCTCACAGAGGCTCTCCCAGACGCTGAGAACGTCTCTCTACACAGTCTGAGACATTGGATGGCGACCCGGATGAAAGAGCGTGGAGTCAATCTGGTGGACGCTCAGGGCATCTTAGGTCACAGCAGTCAGTCCATTACGTATGACCTGTACGGGAAAGGACATGCAGTCCAGAGACTCGCAGAGGTGCTGAAGACAGCTTTACTTTAAGTGGGGAGACCCAAGGTGGAGACCATATACGGCTTGATGGTTGAGACCTTGGGGTCACTGAAGTCTGACTGAAGTTAGGGAGGGTGATAATAATCATAATCCCTCCTGACTATAGGCCCACTGGTTCGCCTTCGGCTGTCCGACTCTAAGTCTGTCTGTGCTCTTATTTAAACTGCGTCCTAAACTCCGGTCCCTCCAAATTCCTATGGTCTCCTCTTGACATTCCTGTTTAACTGTGAGTCGCCACTGGTCTCTCTTTATATATATACTTCCTTAATTCCTGAGGCGTCTTTAGTCCTTGACATTCGGTCCAACCTGTGAGTCACATCCGGTCCTCCCTCTTTATATTTACTTCCTTAATTCCTAGGGTCGCCTTAATCCGTGACATCCAGTCCAGCCTGTGAGTCACATCCTGTCGCGCTACTGTATGCATCACCAGTGGTGGACTTGATTATCACTATAGGGGGAACCAACTAATTCAACTACAGGAGATACTCTATGGCACGACCAATCGCAACTCACGACAACACGTTCACCAAAGCCTACTTGCAGCAGCACTGCGGGGACCTGCTGTCATTCGATGGTCAGGGCGACCTGAGTGGTTGGCTGGATGATGTCCTTACTGGTGCTGGTCGCCTGAACGAATCAATGGCAAGCAATACCAAGCCTGTCAGCCCATACTTGATTCTGACCCAACTACTAACGCACGACACATTAACTGTAAGCGCTGTGCAGGAGTCCCTGAGCCGTAAGCGTGTTGCCTTGGGTGAACCTATGGTTTCAACTCGCTACGCTCGCTACGTCTATGCTACCGTCGTCAGCGCTAGTAAATCCGTCCAGTACCACGCCAGTAAAGCTGGTTCATGATTACGGACCCTAAACTATCACTATAGGGGAGACCAGCCTCCGCCTCTGAGTCTGATGCGTCAGAACATGCGAACATCTGGTCAACCGACATTAAGTATCTCTCCTAAGTAGTCAAGGTCTGTGACCGCCTCTGTCAGACCTCCTGTATCGACCTCCAGCTCGTTAGCGTTCTCGTGTCTTCAGTTAGTAGCTCGTCTACTTACTACTTATGACTTGGGTCTATCACCGCTCACCATCTGGAAGTCCTTACAACTCGTCCTGACATGCGGTCCCGCCTTTATACATATGGAGACACCCGGTCACTCCAGACCGTCAACATTTAACCATTCACTTTCGTTAAGCACTTTCTGATGGGTCCGTTTAGGATGCGTCTGAATGGTGCGGACTCCATGTGGAGACAGAAAGTGCTTTACCAAAGGAGCATCTTTGTATGAATACCGAATTACCAGTAACTAACCGCCAGTTCTTAATCATCCTGCTGACCAATGCAGAGTCCAGTGTCGATTGCTGTCGCTATAACTTAGACCTGCTGAAGTTATCCCGATGGTATGCCCAAGCGGAAGACTGGGACTATGAGAAAATCCGTGAGATGTACGCGGAGCCTATCCAGTCATACCTCCAGACACACACCGAGGAAGAGCTGAAACGTGGCCTACAGGACATCTTCTATTTCAACAATCCTTACACCTGTGAGGGCGACCCAGAAGAGATGGATTGGATAGCGTCACGCTCTGATGCCGACTTGAAGCACATCTCTAACGCGATGATGCAGGTGGAGAGCAAATGGTCCCGCCGACTTCAGGTCCTAACTGAGGATTACGAAAACGGCACCTTTGATAAGCTGGTCCCACCTGATGCCGAACGTCTTCAGGCGAAAGCTGACCAAGAGCAGCGCTTCAAGTCCTTTGCCGAAGCTCTGGCAGGAGGTGCCTCTTATGACTTCTGACAATAAGCAGGAATACACCATTCATATCTTCGGTCAGGATATCACCAGTCAGGACGGATTGTTCCGGCTTGATGAGATACGCCGGGTCGGTATCCAGATTGGCAAAGTTGCAGACGGCAATAGTACAGAAGTCAGACGCTTTGCCCGTACCAAAGTCGGGCGCTACCTTATGGGACCGAAAAGTGGTCGCATAAAGAAAGTCGATATGGGTCGCCTCGGCACATCATGGCTTGCTGACCCCACGTCCGCCGTCAAGTTTGGCGAGTGGCTGGACTTTGAGTACGGAATAGCTGTAGCGGATGCCTTCGTGTCTATGACCTCCAGCGCCACCGTACAGGCTGCTGTAGCGTCTGCTGAGGACATCAAGCCGGAGACCAAGGGTTTTATCCATCGTCACGGCACAGGCCTCTACATCGCCGGACGTGAAGTCTCACAGGCTGAGTATTCAGATTATCAAGCTGTGACCGCTGGTCGCTGTGAGTGGGGTAAGTAATCATGGCTATGATTGACCCGCGCACACCTGAGGGGCGCATGACTCTCCGTTACCGTGGCTACCGGACTGAGGTCATCCTGAAGGAGCTTGGTCTAGACCCGGAAGATGGGACCCGCCAGCACCAATCACGGGACGAGCTAATAGCCCAACTGGTCGCTATGAAACTGTCGCCTAACCGTTAGTAGCTCACCTACTCAATACCTAATTTTAAACCTTTTGAGATGACCGATGCGGGGAGACGCCGCAGGACTAAACACGCCTGTGGTCGACCGATAGTCTCAACCCTCAAGAGGAGTACCAACTTATGTTATTCAACAACAACGACTGGAAACTATCAGTCACCGACATCAATCTCTACGAGAATACTGTGAGTCTGGACGGTCAGCCATACCCGTTGTCGCTCGCTATCAAGACCCTCATTCCGGGCTACTTGTCAGGCCTGCCGTCTACCAGCCGCGAGGCAATGGAGCTGTTAGAGGCTCTGGCTGAAGCTGGCGTGACCATTGGTAACTTCTTCAGTAATGACCTGATGACCGCCTATGGTCGCCGCCAGCAGAACAAGCGAGTCGAAGCCGAGCGTATCGCTAAAGAGCAGCGCATTCAGGCGGACCGTATGCGTGAAGAGAACATGACCGACGAAGAGTGGCAGAAAGAGCTACAGCGTCGCGAGCAGGTCAAAGCTGAACGCCGGACCTATGGTGAGAACCTCCGCAGCGCTACTCATTCCGCTGGTCGCTCACGTGCCGCTATCGTCGCTGACCTTGAGTCAGGCGGTAACTGGATGGACAGCTTGTAAGCAAGCGTCCCTCATCTGAGAACACACGGTCCCTGACTGCCTGTGAGGGACTTCAAGTATTTGACTCAAGGAGATTAATTATAATGAATATGACTAAAAACGCTTTCCAGTTTGGCATTGAGCCTGTTCATATCACCGACAACGACAACCTTCAGGTTAATGAGGGCCTTCCGACTAACGCCGACCCTCAGGTCTATGCCCTCCAGTTAGCTAAGACTGTTAAGGCTATGCTGAACGGTGTACTTAAAGACGCTCAAGATAACATCCCGTTCCCTGTAGAAGTCCTGCCGACCCGTAACAGCTTACCGACTCCAATCATTGCTCACACTCTGGCTGACCGCTCTGTGCTGGTCCCTGTCCGTGGTGGTAAGCGACCTGAAGTTGTGACCGCTCCGTCTGGCACTGAAATCACCGTTGAGCCGATTGAACAGGCGATCCTCGTGTCTCACCAAACAAAGCTTTGGGACCAGAAGTCGACCACTGGTTTCACTCAGGGGACGCTCCAGCAGGACGCACTGAACATCTGCGATAACGTGGTTCGTACCATTAACTCTAAGATGGTTGACGTGCTGGAGTCCTCAAAGCTGCTGAAGACCGTAGAACTTCCGGCCCTGACTGGTAGCCTGACCGCTAAGGCTGACGCTATCATGGATGCCCTGTACGAGAACACGGAGTCTTCTTTCGGTTCTGAGGTTTCTGACTACGGCATTATCGCCCATGAGTCACACCTCAAGGCTCTCTCCCGTCTGGCTGCTAAGCAGGGCTTCGGTGGTGAAGACGCTATCGTCGATATGCTGGGGACTGACGTCGCCTATTACAACGGTGAAGACCGTGGCGTGTTCATGATGGCTAAGCGTTTTACGGCTCTGAGCTTCGGTTGCTTCCGTCACGATGGCGAGAACATTACTGTGGTCCTTTCACGTGATGGAGACTCCCAGTCTCACGACCTTGAGATTCTCGGCAAGGTGTTTGTTGTAGCTGAAGCTGCTACGACCATCAAGATGGGTACTGGCTCGGCTACTGCTGTCCTGCCTGTAGTCAAACGCCTGAGCTTCACTAAAGAAGCTAACTAACAATAACGACTATTGGTCAGACTTCCGAACTGGATGTCTGGCCTTTATTTTGTACTAGTAATCTAGTTCGTGAATACAGAAAGTAGGAGGGCCAAATGGACCTACACAAAGTCTATCTCGTGGTCTTCCTGCTAAAGCTGGGACTGGTGGTCTGGCTATGGGCTATTAGACGATGAGTTTTGACTGAAAAATGTGAGACCTCATCTAATATAAAGAGCGAGCCAAAAGCCCCCATAGCCTGACCTGAGCCAGACCAAAATGGCCGGGTAGTCAGACCGTGAGTTCTATTCCTTTAGAGGGAATATTACGTGCTTCAAGTCTTGACCTTCTATCTCTAAATGTGTGACTATCACTACAACCAACTGGATTCACCTGTCTTTAAGAAACAATAGGTTAGCTGGTTGTCTTCGATTTGTCGTAGGCTCCCTTCGCCCGCTCCAGAATCTCCCCAGGTGGAGAAGACTAAAAAAGTCTTCTCTGTCAGCAACTTAAACAGTTACCTATTTAATTTGCTTAGGAGTTCTACCATTGTGATCCGCCCTTAGTAACTGTCACGTTAAGTTACACGGTGAGATGACAGTATAACCTAACGTTGGCGGCAGTTGCACCTCTCACACCGCGATAGCACAACGTGAAGATAAAGCCCATCCTGGCATTGTAATGTCATCGACAGACTGAACACACGCATTTAAGCCCGATGTGCGGCCTTGTGGCTGCGTAAACAGGTTTATGGTGATATTGGTCCTTGCAAACCATATGCAAGCTCTATCAGCGTTTCAGCCACGCTCCCAACGGGTACACGGTTATCCTGATAAGGTGTGATCTTTCTGACAATCTGATGAAGTCGCTACGCTCCCGCTTGTTGCTGTATCACCAACGGGGCTTTATGGTTTCTATTGTCTATAATAATCTCACAATTCCCCTGCATGAGGTTGATATGACTGTTAGCTACAAGATTACTTATGAGCATAGAGACGGTGATCAAATTAGAATGGAAGAGGTTTTATTCCATTCAGAGCATGAACCAACAAAAGATGAAATTCATGATGCAGTAAGAAAAGATACTGTGAGATTTAATTCTCCATCTAATGGAGTAACGGCTGTTTCAGGGTTTAAAGTGATTTCGGTTGTCCCTGTTCCATGAATGGTTATAGAAGGGGCTGGAAGCCCCTAATTATTACTTCTTAATATCGCCAGTGCATTGATATTCGATAGTCACAAGTGTTTGCATACAACCAGATGAAGAAGGTTGTGAACATTGAGAAGTGAATCCACCAAAAGGCTCGGCTCCTGAATATCCCCAAGCGGCACAACGCGCTTTGGCTGCATTCATGCCTTGTTGTGGATCTACAACAGGACTTTCAAACATACCGTAAGAATAACTCATCCTAACTGTGCCGTCTGATTTGCTTCCACCAGTTGGAACGAGTTGTTTTTTTGTTGCACATCCAGAAATAATCAATGTTGAAGCAAGTAACAGCATTAAACTTTTGCGCATGTAAATAATCCCAAGAGGTAATGGTTATGTATTGATTTAAAGCGTTTTTAGATTAATGCATTAACTTAGCAAAATTAAGTCTTTTCTGATTGTTTGCAGAGTAAAAATGAGTTGCTTTCGAAATTATTTCGGATGTTTATTGTATTACGGTTTTTCAAACCGTCTAACTATTGTCGCTATTGAATGGGCAATAATAGCAAGAGGATTCATTTCGTCATTGGAGGCAACAAAAAGTCGGTAACTGATAGCTACAACGAATGAAGCAATAACGAGAAAGCGGATAGTGCTAAGATGTTTTGAAGATAAATGCATAACGCCCCCTAAATGAATGTGAGGGGGATTAAATCATGCAAATTTGTTGTGTGCAATACTGGTAATTTATCCTAATAGTCTACTATTCACCTCAATCTACGTCAACCAATATTTGATGTAGATTTAATTTTCTTTTAAAAACAATATGTTGCTATTTGTTGGGTTTTGGAGTTAGGTTGTTTTTTGGACGTTTCCATCAAGTGTAAAGATACGTCTAGCCTTCATAGTGAGTTCAGTTACTGTCTTTTTCTCTGAAATCGGCGCAAACGTGATCATCGCTTGAGGTTGCTGCTCTTACTTCTCAAATTGTGATGGAGAACGATAAAGGTTAGAGGGCACTTTTATTTTTTTAAGCAAGTGTATAGCATAAGAATAATCTAAAAAGGGAGGTTATATGCGCAGGTCTGCATTTGTGAGGATGATGATTTTTACAACGTTGTTTGTAGGGGGAGCTTCTACCGCAGTTGCTAAAAACTGCAAAAAAGGAATACCTTGTGGTAACTCGTGTATAGCTGTTGGTAAGACGTGCCGGATTGGCTCTTATGCCCCTTCATCTTATAAAAATCATTCATACTCTTATCCTTCATCCTCTATTCGAAGCTCGCAATCAAATAATTCACGAAAAACTGAAGGAGTGAAAACGACTCCTGCTGCCAAAAATTATCTTTGCCAATACTCTATTGCATCAATCGAAAACGGACGTTTAGGGGCATTACGTGTTCAGGGATACGCACAAGTAACTTTATATGCAGATAGCTTCAAGGCTAACAGATTAAATGGAACATATTTGATATCGCCAAAACTGTATGCTAACGGCAAGTTTATGATGGCAGATGATAAAAGCAAGGTTTATGCTTATGATTCTTGGCTATTAAATTTTGCAATAAGCGATCGTATCACAAGAACGACAGAACAATGGGATCGATGTAAGCTCAATCAAAAATAACAGTTAGAGAAGCTCTTGTAGAGGCATTATTGAGTTATTGGTTTTAATATTTTTGTGCCTCTATGGGCTTTTTTTGCCTTTTTGCAATGTAGGAGAGAGCACAGGAATCGTTAAAATTAATTATTGGGGTATTTAAGGTTATTTTCAGGTGATTTAAGGGTATTAAACTTGATTTAATTGGTTAAAATATAAACAGATAGTTCTGTATCTTATTGATTTATAAGGTTATTTTTAAATAAAGGTAAATAAAAAATAAATAGCTATAAATACATCTTAATACCTATATCCCTTCCCTTATGGCTAGATTGCGAGAGGTGCTTAACGCGATTTTCAGCGCCCCCCGATCTGGAAAATCCAGAATCCCCAAATATCAGCAAGGAATTTCTCTTGCACAATCAACATCGTTTTTACCTATTAAATCATTACACAGAAAGCCTTTCTGTAATGCCTCTCACTAAACTTTCACTAAACACGAGAATGATCGGTTTTATGTCGGATCTGATGCTAGAAACAGCACCACGTCTCACAAGGGCTGTAAGCGATGAAACCAGTGTTTATGCGGGTGCGGGTCAAAATATAGGCCAAAATCCATTTAACATAATAATCGTAATATGCACTAAGGAACACATAGAACGCCTTGAATTGATGTATCAGGGGAAAAGTGATGGATTTTTTACGTAGGAGCACGAGAGGGCTTCTGTTGACTTTTGTATGCTATGAAATATAATTAAAGGTTTTTTGTTTTTATCGTGTGATGTAGTGGATTACACAGGGGGATAGATTAAATGGTGTTCTGTTTATACAGGTTTATTTGTTAGATCAACAATTTGGCATTTCTAAACAGATGTTTGAACGTTGCCAAATGTTTTGACAACACAAGAAAAGGGCTTGCTATGCCACGCATTACACGAAATAAGGCTATAAAAACAAAATAAATTTTAAAATTTGCACAAACGAGAGAACTCATTAAGAAACAAGCAGAACAATTTTTAGCCAACAATTTATGATGGTGTGTTGTAAGCCGCATTACACAAGGCTTTGCGAAAGTGATGTAAAAGTGAAGAAAGTAAGAATTGAACTTTTAAGCTACTTTTTCATTGAATTTTTAGTATGGAATTACACAGGAATAAGTTAGGGATATTCTATGATTTACACAGGGAATATAGGGGGATTATGGCACACACATAGAAAGGCATTACACAGAGTGCTATGTGACAAATGGATGTAACGAGAGGTTACATTCAGCTATCTGAAATGCTCTTTGTAAGAAAGTTGGTAGTAATGATATGTTACATAGACTAATTATTGAATGTAACGATATTACACATCGGTAGTAACGATACGTTACATCGACAGATGATTGGATGTAACGAAAGGTTACACAATAAGACTATATTATTTATAATACTAAATAAAACTATATTAGATTATTAATTAGATCATAATAATATTCTTTATATCTATATATATGATCTTTTGCCTTCCGGCGTTAGCTTCACTCTCTGGCAAGCAGCCTTACTCCGCTACCTTTCGGGCTTCGTGGCTGGCCCGTTCCGCTCACACCGAAAGCAAAGCGTTACTTTCTTCGTGTAACTATCGTTGGCGGTAACGCCCACGAAGAAATACTATTGCGCTGTGCGCAGAAGAGTAATCACCTAACCAATCATAGATTGCTTATGTGTTAACTCTCTCTACCTCTTAATTCCACTTCCTACATTTAATAACTCTCGTTATTCTCTGTAGTTGTGTAATTACTCGAAGAGAGAGCGGCTAAAGCTCAATTACACTCTGCTTTCCTCGTGTAATTTCACTAAGCCTCAATACAATTCCACTTCCTACATTCTGTAGTCGTGTAATTGTTTTCGGTGGAAAAGCCAGAGGCGACACCGAAAGAGAATTCTGATCTTATTAATCTTATCTATCTTAGTTAATCTTCTTACTTATCTTACTTACTTTATCTACTTTATTATTAATAATAGCTTTATAAGCTCTGTGTAGCTCTCTGACGCAAGAAACAGAGTTCAGGAAGGGAATCACCTTAGAAAAGTGTTCTTTGCGTCATAATGTGTTTTATGAAGGATTCAGAGGTGTTTCATAACAGAGATGTATAGAGGATACTTTAATTAATTAAAAATAAGGGGTCTAAATGCTTCTCTAACAGCATTAAGCAGGGTAGGGAATGGAAACGCATTGTCTACATATAATAAGCTCACTACAGAGCTTTACAGAGCGTTTTATAAAGTGACTCTCTATCTTATATCTACCATCACCTTTTCATATACCTACCAAATACAAAATAAGCTCCTTAAATAAGCCTATGGCGAGCTAAACAGCCATTACATAAGGGAATGTATTGCTTTTATCAAAACTTCGTTAGAACGCGTTTTAGAGCGTTTTAGACAATAATGAAGAATAGCACTACACAGAAGAGCACGAATAGCTAAGAAAAAATGTAAGTGCATGAAAAAGATCAGATTTTTTATGAAAAGGTATTGACAAACGTCTCTTTCTGTGCAATAATAGGTATTAGAGGGGACAGGAATAGATTCTTATCCTCTAAATAATTAAACCAATGCACCGCACTTTGAAGCCCAAGGCTTGCAAGGTGTCTTTTTCTTTTAACCAAATAGAATAAGGAGGCTAATTAATGAAATATTTCACTCCACAGGATGTAGTAGAAGCCTGGAAACGTGGTGAGATCAACCGCTTTAAAGTAAGGATGTATAGAAACACCGCTCGCCGTTGTGGTTATCCAGAGCGTGAAAAATGTTTTGACGATGCACTGAAAATTATTGATGAACTGCGTAAAGCTGAGAAAGAATAATAGACAAGAGAAGGAGAAAACTATGAGCGAAACTAAGAAACCAATTCCGCGCACTTACCTACACGTTGACCCTGAAATCTTCAAGGTTTTATTTGCTGAAGCCAAGAAAAGGCAAATTATGGTCAGTGATTTGATGTTAGAAATCATTACTGAAGCAGCAGAGAACATCAAACAAAAAAAGGGTAAGTGATCCTCATTCACTTTAGTAGCGCATTAAGCGTGATTTATAAGGAGATGATTCTAATGTCTAAAATTAAATTGATTCGTGAAAAATACCAGTATGTTGATAAACAAACAGGAGAAATTAAAGACCGAACTTTGAATATACCGCATTACTTTTGTGAGATTGAATTTATCTATTCCTCAAGTGTTGATGGTGGAAAAGTTAAGTTTAGTGCAGAAATGCAAAAATTATATTGCTATGTTTCAGATTGGGAGAAATCAGGGGGGATATGTTTTGAAACACAAACGAAGTTAAGTAAAGTTTGTGGCTGTAGCCGTAAGACAGTTAATGAACTGATTGGTCTTATGATTAAAATCGGTCTTTTAGAAGAGGTCGGAGAACGAATTCCAAAACGTCCTTTAAAATTACGTGCGCTACCTCTCACAGATGCACATATTACTCCCCCAGGAGAATCATCACTCTCTGATCTTTCTGAGGCAGAAGAAGCCCAGACACAACAAGAAGCTACTGTTAAAGCTGTTCCTGAACAGCTTCCCCCTACAGAAGATAATAAAGAGTCTTCTTTTGATGTTCTTGATGATTGGGATGCGCCTTTGCCGTGGGAGACGGAAGAAACACCTGTTTCATCAAGTGAAAAGGTAGCTAATGATAATGAGGCATATTTTTCTAAGCATTACCCAAATGTGTATGAAGACTTTGATCTTCCCTTTTAATAAGTAAGGAGGACTATTGATACAGTATTTAATAAAAAGCAAAGTAGACAGAATTCAGTGTAATGACACAGGAAAACGCATCTACGAAACACTTGCTTACCTCTATAAAGGAAAGCCAACACCGCTAAAATATAGCGATGTGTTACACCGAGCAGCTTGCTCTGAAGCTGGTTTAAAATTCTGGCTGAAACAGCTATCAAACTTCGGTGTTATAGAGATTAAAGAATTATCTTTCTCTACATTCAATCTCAAAAGACTAAATAGAGAAATAGACTTCATCTATTCCACTCTCTAAAATCTCTCTATGTAATTAAAATATAAAAGGAAAACATTATTATGATAGTAGCTATGTATTGGTTATTGTTCTTTCTCACGTTAGAAACATATTTCGGGGTGTTTTCCTTTAAAAGAAAAGGAAAAGTAAATAATGGCAAAAAGAAAAAACAACGTTGTTAAGAAGATCGGTGATTCAGCTTCTCTTCTAAGTAAACCTAAATCTATTCTAAGACGCAAAGACTTTAAAGAGCTAGTTACGCTCTCCAAGCAAAATAGCGCCCCTGGCGAATGGAAAACAGAGATCATA
>OGXI01003135.1_pt1 | contig 11519 bp, 11 predicted proteins | sample 1576221 | NCBI WGS metagenome assembly OGXI01 (sample SAMEA3541523, study PRJEB24748) | human gut metagenome | biome: human gut; feature: human-associated habitat; material: faeces | place: China | collected 2012
GTAAAACAGAGATGATGGATTTCAATTCTTTTATGATGCCATCGGATATGTCTGCAACATTTGTTCCAAACGAACGTAACTAAAAGTTTACTCTTTTATTTATAGAAATTCCGCACGAACATGCCTTTCACCGGTCTTTTCAATATCAAAGCTGCAAAAACGGCATGAATGAAACCTATTCCATAGGCAAATAACTGAATAAAAGCAGCCACAATCGACAAAAACGCGACCTTTATCCTTTTATTCAACCGCCAAGAATCGATAAAAAAGACAAATATTAATAAGAGCAAAGGAAGCAGGCAATACCAAGAAAAAAATATCCCTCCCAACAAGCACAACAAACAACCGATAACAAAACAAGCCGGCAGGAAATGCACCAATTTCAAAGAATGGGGGTGTAAAAGGTACAGATTGATCCGGGCCATACCCGAATTATACACCTGCTTGAAAAACTTTCGGAAAGAGGTGCGGCGTTTATGAAAAACATAGGCCTCGGGCAACAGACAGGTTTTAAATCCGGCAGCCATGATGCGGATACTCATATCGATATCCTCCCCAAAACGCAGACCGGAGAATCCCCCGGTAGCTTTCAGCACCTCCTGGGAAAAACCCATGTTAAAACTCCGGGGATGAAATTTTTCCATCGACTGTTTTTGTCCCCGTATCCCTCCCGTAGTAAAAAAGGAGGTCATCGAATAATTAATGGCTTTCTGTATATTCGTAAAAGAATCGTGTGCCCGGTCGGGCCCTCCGAAAGCATCTACACCGGCCTCCTGGCAAGCTTGCCGTACCACCTGAGTATATTGCCGGGGAATAATACAATCCGAATCGAGAAAGACCACATATTTCCCTTCGGCTCTTTCGGCACCATAATTCCGGCTCAGGCCAGGTCCGCTATTTTCTTTAAAAAAATACTTGATATCGATAGCAGACTTATACTGCTCCACGATCCGGTCACAACGTACTGTCGAACCATCTTCGACAATAATGACTTCAAAATCACGGTTATCCTGAGCCGCCAGACTTTCCAACAATTCCTGAACCTCTTGCGGACGATTATATACGGGTACGATCAATGACAAATAAGGCATAAATCCAATTCCTAATTTTTCCAAAGGTAAAGAATATTTTTTCATTTGGAAAATCAGGATTGTAAAGACAAAGAAATATGATATGTATTATTATTATTTTAACTTTGCTACGTCAATATAGAATCGACCCAATGTCTGAATTGAAAAAAGTTTTAATTGTTACTTATTATTGGCCACCAGCTGGAGGACCGGCTATACAGAGGACTCTGAAATTCGTAAAATACATGAGGTTTTTCGGTTGGGAACCTGTTATATTAACTGTTGAAAACGGGGAATATCCGGCTATCGATCCTTCACTGATCCAAGAAATTCCGGATAACATACAGGTATATAAAACAAAAGCTTTCCAACCCTTCCAACTTTACCGGATGTTAACCGGTAAAAAAGGAAATACACATAATAATGCCAATGTTTTCGGCCAAAAGGATACAACTTTCGTCGAACGTTTAGCCAAATGGATACGCCTGAATTTATTCATTCCCGATGCCCGGATCGGATGGTATGCCTATGCAGTTAAAGCAGCAAAAAAAATCATCGAACAAGAGCACATCGATTTGATTTATTCTTCTTCTCCTCCACACAGTTTACAGCTTATAGCACAAAAAATAGCTAAACAGAATAAGATTAAATGGGTTGCAGATTTCAGGGATCCCTGGTCTGAATTGGTTCATTATCAATCTTACAAACGTACCTGGTTGACAAGAAAAATCGACAGTCATTTTGAAAAATCGGTTTTCCGTTCTGCCGACCGACTTGTTGCTGCGGCCAACGACTACGCGACATGTATCAAAACACATGTCGACCGGAAAATCGAAGTCATCTATAACGGTTATGATCCGAGTGATTTCCCAAAGCCAAAGTCCAGGAACACAGAGGATTTCCTGATCACTTACACGGGGGAACTATCCGAGGACAGAATACCCCATGCTTTATTACGTGCTCTCAGCCGCTTAGAACATTCCAATATAAAATTACAATTTATCGGGAATACATGCCCGGAATTGAAACAGGAAATACAGCGGCTGAACCTGGGCAACAAAGTGATGCTCAAACCTTATATGCCTCATATTGCTTCTATTGCAGAATTGCAACAATCCGATCTTTTGTTATTAGTGATCAATCAGGTCGCTAATGGCAAAGGTATTGTCCCCGGTAAAATTTTTGAATATTTAGGAACCCGTAAACCGATTCTTTGCTTAGGGGATCCCACAGGAGAAGCCGGTGAAATTATCAAAACCACGAATTCCGGGTTTTGTATCGCTCACCACAATGAAGAAGAAATTTTCACTTTATTGTCACGTCTTTCCTCAGGTGTTTTACCTGGCTTGAGCTTTCAAACCGAGCAATTCGAACGAAAAAATGAAACCGGACAATTATGTGATATTTTCAATACGTCAGTAAATAAGCCATCCTGAACATATTTTTCATCAATAGAGTAATCGAACAAAAATAGAAATTATGCAGAAGTCAGTATTGTTTATGGGTCTAGGATATATCGGTCTCCCGACAGCAGCACTCGTCGCCGATGCAGGCCTACAAGTGACCGGAGTCGATATCAATGAAAATGTGGTCAATAATATCAATAACTGTGACATCAGCAATCAGGAGCCAGGTTTACAGGAAATTGTAGAGAAAAATATCCGGAACGGCCGTTTAAAAGCTTCTCTCACTCCCAGTCCGAGTGATGTGTTTCTGATCGTAGTTCCGACCCCGTTCAATGAACATCATCAGCCTGACATATCCTATGTCACTGCCGCAACACGTCAGATTATCCCTTACTTAAAGAAAGGAGACCTATATATTCTCGAATCGACCTCTCCCGTCGGTACCACTCAAAAAATGGCACAACTGATTTTCAGTGAACGTCCGGAGTTAGAAGATCAGATCTTTATCGCCTATTGTCCGGAACGCATTCTGCCCGGTAATGCTCTGTACGAACTCAAACACAATGACCGGGTCATCGGTGGTTATACGCCGGAATCGACCCGCGAGGCTATAGCGTTCTATTCCCATTTTGTCAGCGGCTCCTTACATTCCACTAATTCCCCTACAGCAGAAATGTGTAAGTTAGTGGAAAATTCCTCCCGGGATGTACAGATTGCTTTTGCAAACGAGCTCTCTATTATATGCGACAAAGCAGGGATTAATGTATGGGAATTGATCCAACTGGCCAACAAACATCCTCGTGTCAATATTCTTCAACCTGGCGCCGGAGTAGGTGGTCACTGTATTGCAGTCGATCCTTATTTCATCACCTCCGATTTTCCTTTAGAGTCGCAATTGATCGGAAAAGCCCGGGAAATTAATAATTACAAAGCATTCTGGTGTGCAGAAAAAATTAAAAATACGATTCTTACTTACCAGCTTGAAAATAAAAGAAAGCCGAAAGTAGCTTTGATGGGACTTGCTTTCAAGGCAGATATCGATGATTTACGGGAAAGTCCGGCAAAATATATCGCAGAAAAAATAGTGTCTGAATTTCCCGAAGCCTGTCTGATTGTCGAACCTAATATTTCGCAACACCCACAATTTCAATTGTCGGAAACCGGATACGCTTACCGACAGGCCGATATTATCGCTTTTCTGGTTGCTCATAAAGAGTTTAAAACACTTCCTTATGACAACAGTAAGCTTATCCTTGATTTCTGTGGAATATTCAAAAAATAAATTGGATGAAAAAAATCTTATTCATTTTCGGAACGCGTCCTGAAGCGATAAAGATGGCGCCATTAATCAAAGAAACCGGGCAAAGCCGTTCGCTCGGAATCGAAATCTGTGTAACAGGGCAACACCGGGAAATGTTAGATCAGGTTTTAAAACTTTTCGATATATGTCCTGATTACGATTTGAATATCATGCAACCGGGCCAGGATTTATATGATATTACGAGTAGAATTCTTATAAATTTACGGGATATATTGCAGCAGTCCAAGCCGGATCTGGTATTAGTACACGGAGATACGACAACCTCTATGGCTGCCGCTCTGGCTGCTTTTTATCAACAGATTCCTGTCGGCCACATCGAAGCGGGCCTTCGGACACATCAGCCTTATAATCCCTGGCCGGAAGAAATGAACCGGCAGATCACCGGCCGGATTGCCGACTGGCATTTTGCCCCGACACAGAAAGCCCGGGCAAATCTATTGGCAGAAAACTGTCGGCCCGATCACATCTTTGTCACCGGCAATACGGTTATCGATGCCCTATTGTGGATTAACCGAAAAATAGAACAGGACAAAACCACACAAGAAAGTTTAAGGGAACAATTCAACAAGCTGGAGATTCCATCAGAAAAATTAGAAAACTGGAAACAACAAAAAAGAAGATTAGTACTCATTACAGGGCACAGACGTGAAAACTTCGGTGAGGGTTTCATGCATATCTGTCAAGCGATCAAACAGCTGGCCAGCCAATATCCTGAAGTAGATTTCGTCTACCCTGTGCATTTGAACCCGAATGTACGCCAGCCGGTGACTGAAATACTGGGTAGTTCTCATTCCACCCCCAACATTTACCTGATTCCCCCTTTAGAATATCTGCCCTTTGTCTTTCTGATGGGAATCGCTTATTTTTTATTGACCGATAGTGGAGGTATACAGGAAGAAGCTCCCGGTTTAGGAAAACCGGTACTCGTTATGCGTGAAACGACAGAACGCCCTGAAGCCTTGGAAGCAGGTACAGCCAAACTCACAGGAACCCGTTCCGAAGAGATTATCCGGCTAGCCTCTTCTCTGTTGGACAATCCTGAGGAATACACCCGCATGAGCCAAGCCGTAAACCCTTACGGAGACGGTAAGGCAGCCAGGTATATCACCGGTATTCTGGAACAGATTTTATAAATTCTAATCCCTATGCCCGGAATGAAACAACTCATTTTTTTCACTGAAAGTTTTCCATACGGAAAAGGAGAAAGCTTTATAGAAAATGAAATCGAATATTTATCACGGGAATTCGACCGGATTTACATTCTGCCCAAAACCAGTTCCACCCAGGAGCAACGTTCTCTACCTGCAAATTGTATCGTTTTCCCTCCGATATTCCGAAGTTCGGGGGAACTTGTATTCAAAGGATTATTTTGTTTCAGTCCACTCTTTTATTTTTTCAAAAAATTGATATCGGAAAAAGCCTATACTTCTCTGTATAAATTCAAAAAGTATATCGCTACCGCCATTACCTGCCGGTGTATCCTTGCCGATAAAAACTTCAAACGGCTAAACCGGCAGTCCACGGAAAGTACTGTCTATTTTTATTGGGGCATCGGTATGGCCTACATCCTGCCTTTCATCCACAATAAAGACAAAAAAATAGTCCGTTTTCACAGAACTGATTTATATGCGGATTTACGTCCACATCAATATATCCCTTTCAGAAAGGAAGTATTCGAAAGCCTGAATAAGGCTCGCACTCGACCAGAGAATTGCAGAGCTTGACACCAAGTTCCATGAATCGCTGGCCGTAGTGAAAGACCTCGAAACCCGCATGGCAAACAACCAAACACTGCGCCGTTATGCTGCTTCCTACAAGCAGTACCGACCGCTCGCGCAGAAACGGAACGCTGCCAAATCCCCCGCAACCTTTGAAGAACAGCATCGTGCAGAGCTGACAGCATACCGGACAGCAGCAGCCTATCTCAAGGCAAACAACATCACTAAACTGCCAAGTCCGAACAAGCTGGAAGCGGAATACTGCGCTCTTGCTTCCGAAAAGGCCCAGTTCTATGAGCAGTACAAGGAAGCCAAGATCGAACTGCTCAAGCTGAAAGATGCAAAACAGAATGTTGGCCTGTTCTTCCGGGAGGACGAACGGACGCAACATCACGAGAGATAAGGAGTTGTGCGTATGATCAATCTGAAAATCGACCCGGAGTTCCAGAATCAGATCCCGCCGCTGACGGACGATGAGTACAAGCAGCTTGAAGAAAACATCCTCAAGGAAGGCAAGCTGCTTTCTCCTTTGATCGTCTGGGGAAACACCCTCGTTGACGGCCACAACCGTTATGCCATCCTCCAGAAGCACCCGGAGATTTACTTCTCCACCATGCCGCTCCGATTTGAAAGCAGAGAAGAAGTCCTCGCATGGATCTGCAAGAATCAGTTGGGGCGGCGCAACCTCACCCCGGAGCAGAAGCTGTTCCTCATCGGGAAGCAATATGAAGCGGAAAAATCCTCTCATGGCGAAGCCCGCAAAGAATCGCATGATGAAAATGGCCGATTTCACCGGAGTTCTCAAACTGATAACTCCGGTGAAGCCATGAAAACCTGCGAACGAATCGCAGAGGAAAATGGTGTAAGCAAGGCAACTGTACTTCGCGCATCGAAGTACATGAAAGGTGTTGAAATTGCTGAATCCCTGATTCCCGGTATGCGGGAGAAGATTCTGAACAAACAGGTAAAAGTCAGCAAGGCTGATATGCACCGCCTTGCACGAGCCAACTATGATGCCCGCGCACAGACCTTGCAGGAAATCCTGCACCCGGAACTGAAAGTTGAACCGAAACCGGATGCCGATGGCATCATCCGGGAACCGGGAAAGGCACCTGTATTGCCGTTTCAGAAAATCGAATCGGTTTACGACAGCGATGCTTACCCGGAAGAAGTGCGGCATGATTATGTCGCACTGGAACACGTTACAACACGTTTCCGCACAGAGTTTGACTATCTTCTGAGAACTATGCCAGACACAGCACAGCGAGAAGTCATTCTCGAAATCATCCACAAGCACAAGGAGTACCTTGCTTCGCTGGAATCTGCGCTCGCAGAGGATGAGCAGACAGCATAACAACAGGCACATTGTATGCTGTCAACAGAAATCCAAAGGAGTGTGCGTTTGAACAAAAAGAAAAAGTCCACAAATATTTCCCCTTACCCCGATGAAGCCATCGAACGTCTGGCACGGGCATTCTATCCGGCCATCCTTGCCTGCTGGAACAGCGAGGAAGGACAGCGGGAGTTTGCCGTGTGGCAAGCGGAACAGGCTCATCACGCCGCCAGCAAAGAGAAACAGAGCGTTCCCGACGGGGAACGCTCTGTTGTACATATCGTTATCGTCTGTGGCTTTTGGCAGGGTGCGTCCGCAGGACGCACCCTGTTTTTGTTTTGCCTTTAATCTTCTAACCCATGGCTTCCAGCCACATTCTTCAAATATTTCTCCGGGTCACCGTTCAGGATCAAGTCTGCATAGCCCAGTGGGGCATTGTAGATGAGGTAGTCCAACTCTGCCCTCTGCACCATGGTTACATCAAGTGGTATACTTCAAGGCCAATGTAATTTACTTTTGCACGAGAGAGCTTCTACAAATATCCAGCCTTACACTCGCTGTCGGCTGAATAGTCTAACTAGAACACTGGTCTCTCTGAATGCAGCAAATATTCTTATTTCTGTCCCATTATTGACTTTTTTGTCCCAATCGTGGTATAATGCTAATGTACAGGAGGGGGTGTACGTTCTATGAAGAAAAAAAACATTATTAATCTTATTCGTTGCTATACAGAAAAGAATGATGAAGGCTTCAGAAACGAATCATATGAAATCGCTAGAGATTTTGATGAATCAGGAGACCATCAATTAGCTGAATATATTATGTCGTTGCTTTCGAATGTAAATACTTTTGTTCCACAGATGGAAGGGCATGAATCTACATTTTTTGAAAGAATTGAAGCAAAAGAAGATATTTTATTGCTACCTGATTCAATCATGCAAGATCTTCTAGGGGTTGTAAATGCAATAGCACATCGAATCGGTATTCACAAATTTCTTTTTCAGGGAGCTCCTGGTACTGGAAAAACAGAAGCAGTCAAACAACTTGCGCGCATCCTTGAGCGGGAAATATATATGGTTGATTTTTCAACGGTAGTGGATAGCAAATTAGGTCAGACGCAGAAAAATCTTGCTACGCTTTTCACCGAAATCAATAGTTTCCCACAACCAGATCGTATTATAATTCTCTTCGACGAAATTGATGCGATAGCTTTAGACCGAACTGACCCTAATGATTTACGTGAGATGGGAAGAGCTACTTCGGCCATGCTTAAAGGCTTAGATCGTATAAATGAAAACATTGTACTAATTGCAACTACTAATCTGTACAATCATTTTGATAAGGCCTTAATTAGAAGATTTGATTCTATTATTAATTTTAACCAATATAGTAACGAAGATCTTATGTCTATCGCAGAAAAAATGCTGGATCGTTATCTTAGCAAATTGAAATTAGCTAATCGAGATGTGCGCTTATTTCGAAAAATCATGGGCTTGATGAATCCACTTCCGTATCCCGGAGATTTGAAAAACTTAATTCGTAGTTCAATCGCATTCAGCGATCCTCAGGACGGGCAAGATTATTTCCGTAGACTCTATTCTGCTGCATATGGCAAAAAGCCTGAAAATCTTCAAATGCTCCAAGCTCAAAATTTCACTGTACGCGAAATTGAAATTTTAACGAAAAAGTCCAAGAGTAGTGTCGCTCGAGAATTGAAAGGTGGGCTGTTAAATGAATAATATACTGACACTCAAAGGCCATTTTGACCATCGTCCTAATACGTCTTCATTTGGACCGATTAATTTGCCAAAAGGCAAATTCGTAAAATCCTCTCATTTACGAACATTGTCTTCCCAGTTACAGGATATTTTGGAATTTTGGGCACACCACCGGGAAATCGCGGGTGCATTGGTTAGCGTGCATTATAAGCATGTCGTAGCTAAAAGCAATCGTCTTCGGATTTTGCTTTCCAATAATAGCCAATCACCAACTGCTTCTATTCGAGGAGCAAAGTTTGTTTGGGAACCTGATAAAGACGGGAACCTTATTCAAAAACATGTATTTACACACTATATTTCTTTGTCGGCTTTACAAAAGTCTGTCGATTTGTTATCTAAAGCTGCTGATATTATCGATGCGGGCTACTCTGGTGAAATCAAAGCTGAAAACACCGAGAAAATCAACACTCAGGGTAACTATATATACAACGATTTCCTTTCAAAATCTGTGTTTTTAAAAGTAGTTCTCGATGGACTATATACAGAATCCTTTGGTATTGATAGAGTCTCAGACGAAATAAAAGAAGAATCTATTGTCACCATTTTTAAAACGGATGTAGATACGAAGCAGCTTCTGCAAAAATTCGGAATTAATATATTTGATGACCGTATTATTGATGATACAACGCTTCGGTTGAACCCTACTGAATTGGAACTGCTTCTTAATCACGCACCATACCTGATTGCAATGGATGTGAAAAATTTTGCTGAGCTTGCAAAGGATGATATTTTGCAAATTGAAGCAGACGAAGAGCTGACGGCTGATGAACAAATTCCTCCTCCGAATAACGAACCCATCGTTGGAGTTATTGACACTCAATTTAATGAAAAAGTCTACTTTCACAAGTGGGTTGACTACCGCAATATGCTTGATCCGAATATTCCATTAAAAAATAGTGATTTCTATCATGGTACAGAAGTTACATCTATTATTGTGGATGGTTCGCATGGAAATCCGAATCTAGATGATGGATGTGGACGTTTTCGAGTTCGACATTTCGGTGTTGCCACTGACGGCCCTATGAGTTCGTTTTCAGTTCTAAAGTTGATCCGACAGATTGTTTCCACGAATCGGGACATTAAAGTTTGGAATTTGTCCCTCGGTTCAACTATGGAAATAAAAGAAAATTTTATTTCTCCAGAGGCCGCTGAATTAGACAGAATTCAGTGTGAATACGATGTCCTTTTCGTTGTGGCTGGAACCAATCGCCCTACTAATAAAGAAAAAAAGACTATGAAAATTGGGTCTCCGGCAGATTCTTTAAACTCCCTTGTTGTCAACTCTGTCGATTTTAGAAAAAAAAGTGCTTCATATACTCGCGTTGGTCCAGTGCTTTCGTTCTTTAATAAACCGGACGTAAGCTATTATGGTGGCGATGGTCCAAACTATTATGATAAAATTGTCGCCTGTAAAGATGATTTGGGCGCAGTGTACGTTTCTGGTACCTCTTTTGCTGCACCGTGGGTTACGAGAAAAATAGCTTATTTAGTTTATAATATGGGCCTGACTCGAGAAATTGCAAAAGCACTTATTATCGATGCTGCAGCCGGATGGAAGTGTAAAGGCGACCCATCCCATGCAATAGGATATGGAGTAGTTCCAATTCACATTTCCGATATTCTTCATTCAAATGATGATGAAATTCGCTTTATTATGAGCGGAACAACTGAATCTTTTGAAACCTATACCTACAATCTTCCGGTCCCAATTGTCAAAAATGCACATCCGTTCTACGCTCGCGCAACGCTTGTCTATTTTCCACAGTGCAATCGTTCACAAGGAGTTGACTACACAAATACAGAAATGGATATTCATTTTGGGAGAGTCGTTTCAAAAAATGGAAAGGCGAGCATCGCTTCTATTGATGCAAATCGGCAATCCGATGATGGATTAAACATTATCTATGAAGAAGATGCACGAAAAATGTATCGTAAATGGGATAATGTTAAGCATATTAGTGATGTCATCAAATCTAGAGCTATTCCCCGCAAAGCTTATGATTCAGGTTTATGGGGATTAAGCATTAAAACGAAAGAACGAATGCAAACAACTCCACAAAAAACATTGCCATTCGGTGTTGTAGTGACGTTAAAAGAAATGAGTGGAGTAAATCGAATTGAGGACTTCAAACGATTGTGTATGGCACGCGGATGGCTGGTAAGTGAGCTAAACGTCCAGAACCAGTTGGATATTTATCTCCGAGCAGAAGAAAATCTAGACCTAGAGTGAGTATAGCTTACTTCGATGACAAAGAAGAAAAGTTTGTTTGCTCTCAAATATAAGATAGTAGACGGAAAAATTAAATTGGTATAGGCGCAAACGGTCACTCGCGATGTCAACTAACGAAGCGAGTGACCGTTTGTGATTTGAGGCAATGCTTAATGACGGTAATTAATAATTGCTAAATTATTTTATTGGATTTTTGGTAAAAGCTATTCTATATTATGCATGGAAATTTCTGATAATCAACACAGTTAATCTTCTAACCCATGGCTCCCAGCCACATTTTTCAAATATTCCTCCGGGTCACCGTTCAGGATCAAATCAGCATAAGCCAGTGGGTCATTGTAGATGAGGTAGTCCAGTTCGGTCTGCTGTGCCATGGTGACATCCAGTACATCCTCGACCCCAGTACAGTCAATGGAGATTTTTCTCCCATCCCGGAGCAGCAGCTCCACACACCCGGTATCCATATTGAACTTACAGGCTCTTGCATCGTACTTCATAATCTTGCGTCCTTTCTGCCTTACGGCACCTTTACAGTTGTGACTTTCGTTACACGATTCTTCTGATAAGGTTTCGGACACACAGCCGTCAGGGAAGAGCCCTTGTTTTCGTTTCCGAAGAAAACAAAAAATCCGAACCCTTCTCCTATCGAGAAAAGGTTCGGAT
>OGXI01003141.1_pt1 | contig 11503 bp, 13 predicted proteins | sample 1576221 | NCBI WGS metagenome assembly OGXI01 (sample SAMEA3541523, study PRJEB24748) | human gut metagenome | biome: human gut; feature: human-associated habitat; material: faeces | place: China | collected 2012
AGAGAAAAATGGTGCTAGGACAACAGTCCTAGCACCACTTTGTCTACAGTCTGAGCAGACAATCCTAAAGACTACCTGCCATATCAAATAATCCATACACTCCCGTACTATTAAAACTCTTCTTTGTAAAGTTGCCCAGTGCTGTATTATGTTTATTTTTGTAGTAAAAATCTGGAAGTTTTACCTAGATTCTACATATTACGCGAATTTTCAGGGGATTGCTTTGTCATTTTTTATCCCCCGTCACCTCGGAGCATCATCAATTAAACCAATTCTATCCTTTGGTTCAAACTCCACAACCAAATCTTCTTTTGGCAGAAATTCAGGATAACCATTATTCACAACTATTAACTGTATATCCTCTTCATATTCTTTACCCATTTTTATAAAAGTATTAATTATTGCATTAAATATTTCTTCATCCCTAAACTCTTCTTGTGTAGCATTAACTCCTAAATTTTTTCTAGGACTATCTATCATCAATAAATTTAAATGATAAAATCTGTCCTTATCCAATGTCATTTTAGCTATGGATAAGTAATACGCAATAATTATCAGGGTTACTCCACCTAAACTTCCCAAATCATTATATTTGCGTCCTCTTACATATGGCAAATATGTTTTCTCTTCTATGTACCCATAATCGAGTTTCGGGAAGTGAAACTCCTTCAAATAATTATTAAATACATTTGTTAGTTTTTTAATGATTTTGGTTTTATCGTTCTGTTCTGCCACAAGATTATTTATGTTTTTCCTAATACTAGCCAAATCATCTTCTTTACTTTTCATCAATTTCCGCAAACGTTCATATTCCTCTAGCATATGTAGACTAGAGTCTATTTCTTGTAGCTGCCTATTACATTTACCAATTTCAAAATTCAAAAATTCTATTTGTTCAATATACGGGTTAACATACCCTTCCTGTAGATGCAATAATTCAAAAGTTTCTTCCTCCAAAGCATTTCTTTTTTTAAGAATCTGTTTCTCCAAGTTATTACTTTTTTCTCGCTCAGATTCTATATGTTTTTGCAACTCAGTATGCCTTCTTTTCAGTAATGTCATTTCTTTTTTTATCTGCAACAAATCACTTACACCTTTTGACATATCATTATTACAAAGAGAACAATGAATTTCATCATGCTCCTTTATTGGCTTCAAACAATTTGGACACACCAAAAATTCATACTTGTTAATTTCAGGAACACCTACCAAAAGCATTTCACATTTTCCAATATCCACTTTATATTGATTCAAAAGCAAACATAACTTTGCAATATACTCATCTTGATCTAACTTTTGCTCTGTTAATAATCTTATCTCATTTTTCATTCGCACAATCTTATTCCGAAGTTCCTTTGTAGCATCATTTTCTTCTGTATTGTGCATTTTTACCAACAATAACTTATTTTTCAATCTAGCAAGATTTTTCTCAACTTCATTTCGCCTTTCTCTATAAGAAGAAATATTATCAATATCAGCCGCATCAATAAAACGACTCACCCCTTCTAATTGAATTTTAAATGCATCGCGCTCTTGATTTTTCTCTTTAAGGGATGCTTTTAATGAAGCCACCATTTCGTCATATACATTAAATATTATTTCAAATGTATTTTTTCGTTTATTATTGGTAATCCAATATGATTCTCCCATCAAATCTTCTGTGTCAATATCTGTTTGTTTTAAATATGAATATTTAAATATATCCCTAAAACTAAGATATTGATTAGATATTTTAATATTTCCAAGACCTATTTTTTTAACCAAAAATGCAGATAAAGAATTTTCATTGCTAGGTGAATCAATATCAAATAAATCAAAATATTTATATCTTTTTTCTTCATTATCCCACAATTCTACTTTTACTGGTAATGTAAACTCAAACAATTTTCTAATTATCCTATACTTTTCACCAGCAATCTCTATATCCAATTCAACATCCGTACAGGCTTCCCCTATTTCAATATATGATTTATGCCTTTTAGCACCTAATGCATAATTTATCATTTCTAAAATAGATGTTTTTCCTGTTGATGTTGGACCAGAAATGTAATTCAAACCACCCTTAAACTTAATTTCATAATTCTTTCTTGTCCCACACAATCGCAACACATGTATAAATAATCTACTCAAAATATCCCCTCCCGTCTGCAATTTGACTTCTTTTGATAATATCTTTTTCTATCTTTTTTTCGGACATTTTAGTTACCGTATTCAGTATATATTTTCCTGCCTCTTCTAATGCTTCCATGTATTCACAATTCATATGTCCAAGTGCAGTTTTTCCCTTTTCATTTATAGAATAACTTCCCTCTTCACATAAAACAAATTCTTTTGACACGAGAATTGATAATACAGCATCATATAAAGCATAATTTGGTTTCCAAAAATAAAACGCATATTTCTCATCAAAATTCTGTTTATCTCTTTCCTCATCTGTCATAAATGGAAATCTCATGTAGTAATCAAACATAACTATTTTTCTTTTTATAAGCAAATACTTATCTTTATTCTCAAAAATTCCAATCAACTTTAATACACGTATCATAGTTAAATAAAAATCCGAAAATTCTACATTTTTAATTATCTGTGTCACTGCTATCTCCTTCCATATATTTTTCTAATACTTTCAAGTAATTTTCAACCCACCCTATCTGTTTCTCATCAGCAAGCTGATGCAACATACCTTTTTTAGCCAACAAACTAATCTCATCACTTGCTGCCAAAGTAGTTGTATCCAAATCTTCAACTCTCAAATAAGTATTGTTTAGAAGTCCTTGACCATCTGTAGCATGCTTATGAATATTATACTGAGTCCCCCAAACACTTTTCAATTTATTCAGTAGTTGTTTATACATAAGCAATTCTCTACTTTGTCCCTTACTAACAATTTTCTGCTTTACTATTTCTGCATTAAAGAAATCATTTTTATATTCTGCTGTATCAAATATATTAGCTGACTCAAGCATTTTCACAAAAATACAATCATCGTATGATATATTAGAGAAATCATTTATGTCATATATAATCTCATTATATATCCTAAGATTCTCCGAATTCAGGTATTCAAGAATCTCTGCCAACAAATTTCTCACATCTTCATCAAAAATTTTATCATACATATCACATTCTTTTAGAAGCATTAGCAATCTGCTTCCATCAAAAAAATCAATTTTTATGTTGTCTTTTTGCTGCTTTTTATTTTTCCATTCCGACCACCACTTGTGATTATCCACAGTAAAAAGAATAGGAATACACAGATACCATTCGACAACATTATAATTTTTAGTCACCGTCTTGTAAGATTCCCTAATTTGCGCTTTTTGCGTATCACCAATTCCATCAATAAAATACTTGCACTGATATACAATTATATCTCCATCCAAATCACCGACTAAAACATCAATACCATCATCACCTGGCGACGCTTGAACAGCATAGGCATTTTCAAATTTTTTCTGAAAAAGTTCAACACATATTTTTTCAAATATATCTCGGGCCCCTGCTTCTCCATATTTATCTCGTAAGTATCTAAAATCACGTTCCATCTTTTTCCACCTTGCGTAAAATTCTCTACCAAAACAACGTCTCCATAACCCCATTCTCCATATCATCAATACTATAAATCGTATTCATGACCTCGAATGTTTCTCTCAAATTACCTCTTGCACTCTTCCAGCCGATTCCGTCTGTAAACCACACAAAGGTAAAACCATCTATAGTATCCGCCTCCTGAGAAAGCATCTTGTAGCTTCGTGCAGTCTCATTGAGTTTTGAACCACCGCCTCCATAGAAATTTGTTTCAATACCATAAATCATCTTATCTGTCTTGATTACGAAATCAAATCTCTTAGCTGCCTTACCCTCATTAGAAAGTGCTGACAAATCAATGTTCCACTTTTCTTCAATGTCCTTAAGATACATTTCCTTAAAGTAATTTACATCCTTCTCAAAGCCTGCTGCCACAATATATTTTTCAACCAAATCTTCCATCTGATGACCACCACGATTTTTACGGCCGTTAGAATCCAATCCAGTTTCGATACCCAGTGCATAATCCACAAGATTATTTACCAAATGATTTGCAATCATATCAAACAATCCTGTCTTTCGCATGAATACTTTATACTGCTCCACACTGTAATTCATCTTCTTAAAATTATATAAGAACGCTCCTTCTTCATCCTGGGCATATATTTCACGCCCTCTTACCGCAAGAAGCAGTGGAACACATTGTAATGTTTCCGGATACTTTGTCACTATTTTCTCAAATTCTGCCTCAATATTTTTTGAGCCAATCAAAGAATTTAAAATATTCAGTTCCACCTTGATTTTTTCTACATTTCTTATGACTTTTTCAAAGTCAATATAGTAATCATAACTTGATATACTCGGTCTGAATTTACTTAACCATTCATCAAAATTTCTATTTGTCATTTGCTACCTTCTCCAATCTTCTTTTTGATATCTCCATATATTCTTCATTTACATCGATTCCAATAAATTTCCTTCCAAATCGCACCGCCTCTACTCCGGTTGTCCCGGAACCACAGAAAGGATCCAATATCACCTGTCCTTCCTCAGTGGAAGCTAAAACAATTCTTTCCAGCAGATACTCTGGTTTCTGTGTTGGATGCTTTCCCTCCTTTTTTTCCGATGGCTTTGTCAATGAGCCTGTCCACACATCCTTCATCTGTTTTCCACCATTCATTTCCTTCATCTTCTGATAATTGAAAAAATGCTTGGACTTCTTATCCTTTTTTCTAGCCCATAAAATAGTTTCCGTAGAATGTGTAAAACAACGGCACGCTAAATTGGGTGGGGGATTTGTTTTCTGCCATGTAATGTTATTGATTATTTTGAAACCTTCCTGCTCCAATGCCATACCAATCGAATATATATTATGCAATGTTCCTGATATCCATATCGAGCCATTCGGCTTTAATACTTTTTTACATAACCTAATCCATTTTCTGTTAAACTTGTGTTTTTCTTCAATGCTTGTTTCGCTCTCTGAAAGTTTATCCCACGAGCCTTTATTTACTGAAACCATTTTCCCGCCCTGACAAGTAATTCCGTCATTGCTTAAAAAATACGGAGGATCTGCAAATATCATATCTACAGATTCCGGCTTCATCTTTGTTAGAATTTTAAACGAATCCCCCACTATTAATTGAGATTCCTCTGTTTCAAAAAATAATGGCACCTTTTTTGTAAATAAGTTTTCCATTATCTCAACTCTCCTCTAATAATTACATATAATTACTTCTTCACCAACTCTGTTTGATGCATCTGAATTAATCATACGTTTTACACTTACAACATCTATCTTGTACCCCTTGTTTCCATACAGTTCATTGATTAACTCCGTATTATGATTTGTAAGCATGCAATAGCATCCTTTGGCTGTTAATTCGTCATAAAACTTTGATAACCGTCTATGGCTTTCTATATCAAAGCCTTCTTTTGTATAAGATTCGAAGGACGTTGGATTCAATGGCGCATACGGACTATCCAAGAAAATAAAATCTCCCTTCTTGGCACTTGCAGAAATCTCCTGAAAATCACCATTCATAATTGTTATTCCCTGAAGATACTCTGAAACCTCCATAATTAAACTTTCGTCAACAGAGGACCTGCGGCTGTTATTATAAGGAACATTAAACAAACCTTTGCCGTTCACACGGTATAAGCCATTAAAACAATGCTTATTTATAAACACAAACAAAGCTGCTAACTCTACATCATATTCTGCCTTCATTAACTTATCATTATAATGCTCCCGTAATGAATAATAATATTTCTTACCATCTTCCCACATTTCTTGATCGAGTTTGTTTATCACCTTCAAAAACATATCCGGTTCATTACATATCTGTCTATAGGCATTTATCAATGCCTCATTTATGTCATTAATCAAAGCATTTTCAGGTAGTAATCCAAATACAACTGCGCCACCACCTACAAATGGTTCAATATAATTATTATATTTTTCAGGCATTCTCTCCTCTATTTGCGGAAGCAGCTGCCGTTTACCACCAGCCCACTTCACAAATGGAGCGACCTTTGAATTACTCATTTTGATTCCTCTTCTCTATGTCCAAATAGACAACCTTTTTCATATCCATTATACTTGCAAACATCGAAAATAACAACAAAAACCTTCTTGCGTTATCAATTATGAGGCTTTTGAAAAACAAATATATACTCATGTGCCAAAAGCAAAAAATTGTTATTCTGTCTTTTCCAATAATCCGTTGCGCGACAATTATGTTGTTCTTTAATAATAATCTCCTTATTCACAAAACCTGCCTGTAAAAAACATTCCATCATACGAAACCCTAATGGAATAACTTTTCCGCGTTTCCGTACATCCCCCATCATTACAGCACACATCTTCCCATTTTTCAGAACCCGAAAAGATTCTTCTGCCACTTTTTTCATTTCAATCAAAAAGTCATCTACATCCAGCAACGAAATATCACCTTCTATCTCTTTACTATATTTAATAATGTTTGAATATGGGGGATGGGTACAAATAAAGTCAATTCGACTATCTTTGATAAAATGCAAATCCATAGCATTCCCATTCTTGGCAAATATTTTCGAATTTGTATCGCATCGGAATTGTAAATTTTCTTGAGCTATAGAAACGGATTGTGGATTGATGTCAACACCTACTGCATGACGATTGAGCAGTTTTGCCTCTATCAAGGTTGTTCCACTCCCCATAAATTGATCTAAGACCCAGTCTCTCGGTTTTGAATAACGAAGTATTAGATTTCTTGGTACATACGGAGACCAGTTCCCCCGATATTTTCCTGAATGTGTTGCCCAACTGCCCCTATCTGCAAAGGACCAGACTGTTGTTGATTCAAGACTAAAATTAGTTGGTTGTAAACTTATAAGCCATTCCTCCTTCCGATGCTCATTGCTTCATACGATGCAAAAAGCACTCACACTTCTTTCTCTCAGATGATACCACTAAGTCTACATCACTTTATATAAAAAATCCACCCTTATTTTTGCTTTCACAATAAGTGAATTTATATAAACCTCTTCTCATGAGATAATATTCACAAATAATGAAAGAGGCATTGATATGTATTTTGAAAATGACATTGACCTATACCATGTTATAGGTACAAATATAAAACATTATAGAGAACAAGCTAACTTGACACAAGTGCAACTTGCTGAACAAGCAAAGATAAGCATCAGTTATCTTTCTAAAATTGAAGCCACCGGATGTGATAAAAGTGTTTCCATATCTGTTCTTAATCAAATTGCAAATGTACTTGGTGTTGAGATTAATGAATTTTTTAAGGAGGTATAACTATGTCAAGAACACCTAATATCCATGGAGGTGGAGCCCGCACAAATCAAAACGGTTTACATTTCGAGCAAATCACATCTTTGGATGATGCGCTCAATAATGCCGGCTACACTGTTATTAATCACATTGTTTATCGCGATTCACAGAAAATCGGTATGTCTGTCCCTCAAAAAAAGTTATACACAAAATTTCTTAACCCACATGGCATTCAATATGATGACTACAATTCTAAAGAATGGCGTCCAGACGAGGCCTTTATTAACTTTGAAAACAATACAGTCTATATCATAGAGAAAAAATTTCAAAATTGCTCAGGCTCTGTTGACGAAAAGCTGCCCGGTTGCCATTTCAAAAAACTTGAATACCAGAAGTTATTTAATCCTTTAAAATTTGAAGTCGAATTTATTTACCTATTTAACAATTGGTTTTTGGACAAACGCTATCGTGATACCCTAGACTACATAAAAGATATGGGATGCCATTACTTTTATAACGAAATTCCTTTATCTTTTCTTGGTTTATAAGCGCTACAAGAACGGGAAGCACTATAATTATGTGCCAATCCTCACATCCCCCTTTGCAATCTTATCCACTAAGGTTACATCCGCAGGTAACCAATCAACCGAATCCAACTGTGCCTTCGAAAGCCACTTTGCGTCCTCATGCTCATTTAATACAACATGCTCTGACTGCAATTCACACCAAAAACAGTCCATTGATAAATGAAAATCCGGATAATCAAATTCAATCGTATCAATCAAATCCCCCACAATAACATCTGCATCTAATTCTTCCTTTATCTCACGAATCAATGCCTTCTGCGGAGTTTCACCGACTTCAATTTTTCCGCCGGGAAACTCCCAGCCACCTTCAAATTCACCATAGCCTCTTTGCGTTGCGAAAATTTGTTTGCTGCTAGATTCATCAGGCTGTTTTTGGGGTACATTTATTTGTTTATTTTATTGCTTATATTCATCTCATTTTATATACCTCATCTAAAATATTCAGAGCCAAAATGGGTCTGAATATTAAAAGCTATCATAATTACCTTTAATCTGCTTTAAAAGAATTGGAATTTCGCTAAACTCATCAATCCATAAAACATTTACTCCTAATTCCTTAAAAAATGACTCTTGTAATGACTCATTCACTCTTTCAAAACTTTTTATTGATTCAGCTTCTTCCGAATTTTTATCTTAAATCTTCGCATGATAACGTAGTGCTGACATTCTCCATCATTCTCTATTCTTTTTTTTGCTGCTATTTCTAATAACCGTCTCATATTCGGATCCGTCATAGACAAGCCAATAAACAAACAAGTATTGTTTATCATATAATTTAGTTGACTGATATTCGCCCAATTATACGGTTCCAACATCAGTTTGTGATATCCCTCTTCCGAAAAAACCAATAATGATTTCGTTAAGTCTTCATAATTTTCTTTTTCTTGTGGTAAAAATCCATGAACATGATATATTCCTAATTCATCCGCATCAGGAATCATTCCCTCACCATATATTGAATGGTATTTTATTCTTAATCGTTTAAGATTTTTTTCAACCAAATCATCAAAATTGTAATTTACAATTGCACGTACACCTAATTTCCCTCTATTTGGTATACATAACTGTCCTATTTCCTCTAATAAATTCGATGAATCAACAACTTTTTTATATAATATTTCTCTAACCAATTCTTCAAAATCGTTCTTAAAGCCATTTCTCAAAAATCTAGTTTGAAGCAAAGGAGAATTTCCATTTTGGTTAATAACTTCCTTTACTATTTTCTTCTTATCTTTCTTTTCTATTTGAATATGATTAGCACTTAATTGTTTATCTATTAATGCAACAAATAGTTCTGATATCAGAGTATCCCATGTTGCTATTTTAGCTTCACTTGATGCTCCCGCACCAAGAAAAAGAACAATATTATCGTTTTCATATTGTGTATGTAATTGTTCAACATATTTCTTTCTTTTTTCTAAATATGTACTATTTTTTCTATAAATGCCATTATTAATAGTTTCTCTCAATATTACTGTATTTAGATTGTTATATGTCTCAACAAATAAGCATTCATTATTGCTAAATATCCGAACCAAATCATCAATATCCCAAATTATCAGTTCGAAATTTAGTTGTTTCTTTTTCTCTTCAATACGTTTTCTTATTCCATTTGGTAATTCATTTACGACTATCAACAATAGTTTATTAATATCTCCTCTATTAATTGAAAAACGTCCAATTGTATCATATATCACTCTCAAGCTCATTTGCTTATGTCTATACATCTTAATTTCTGCCGCAATACAACTTTCATAGCCATCTATTCCATCTGGCAATATCATATCAAAATTTCCATGTACAACCTCATTTTCCGCAATAAGCTGTTTATTCTGTGATTTCAAGTAATCTTTCATCATAACAATAATCAGTTTTTCTGCTGCCATATAAGAATATCTAAATGCTTCTGAATTAACCAATTCTAACAATGTTTCTCTAATATCCATACCATTCTCCTGTTCTTATTGATATATAGCCAAAACTTCTATTGTTCTATAATCTTTATCCACATATATCTCATTTAATCCATCTGTACGTCCTTCAACACTCCTTCTTATAACACGATTTAATGTCATAAAATCCTTCAAAGGATCATAAAAAGCTGTTTGTGCTTTTACCATTCCACTAGAAATAATTCTCGCAATAATAGTAACTTCTAATTCTTCGTACTCTTCCATATCTTCATATTTCACTAACATGTTATTCGAAACAAGTTTTGAACACATTAATTGTTCATTTAAATCAATTAATATAGGAATTTTTGTATCTGTTGTTTCAAAAAAAGCTTTAACTGCAGCCTGTTCAGACTTATCCATAGAATCATTTACTACTGAGTCAACTAATAGAGGCTTGAATCTAGCAATTGTTTGAGTATAATCAAATTCTTCTGGCACCTTTATATATCCATCAAATTTAATAATTGTGCCTCTACGCATAGTTGTCAAATCATAATTCTCCGATTGGGTAAAATCAAAAAAATCGTCTCTTCCCGTAAGCAATTTTTCAAACTCATCACAATTATATAGTAGACTTTCTTGCACCTTAGCTTTATATGTTTTGTTAGCCTTTGCACCAGCACCAAATGCCTTTAAATCGATTTGAACTCCTTTATCATTAGACACCTCATACTCATCAATCTGAAGATTTCTTTGCCCTTTAACCACCGCTCTGTATTCATCAATTTTGTTTTTATCATAATAAATAACATTGCAAAACATTATCTCATACCTCCGTTTCTTCTTTAAAACACATCCGATTAGATTAATTTTCTAATAAATTAATTTCAATAAAATTGCCTCATCTATCTTCACCTTTAATTAATAAAGTTACTTTTACACATATAAATATCTGAATATTCATTTATACATTTACTACCTGTATTATTTTTTTCTCAATACATTTGAAACTGTTGATTGAGATACATCCAACATAGCAGCTATTGTTTCTTGATTTATTTTCTGTTTTGCCAAATCTCTTATAACTTCATTTCTTTGTGCTGCTGATGCAATCTCTGGTAATTTATGAATGGTTTCCGAAACCACTCCAGATGCCGTTACTCTTTTAATAAGCGTCGTACCATCACTTAATACAGCTCTTGCAATTTTGGCACCTGTTTTTTTATTTGGCTTAAATGCCAATGACACAACATCTGCCGCAGATTTACCTATATTCTTTAGTTCTGTATTCTTAAAAACATTCATTAAATTCGTAGCCATAATATACCTCCGTCTTTATCACTTTAATATCAATATAATATTAAATTAATATTTTGTCAACTGTATTTTCAACTCATACAAAAAACTCCTTAGCCATCATCTCCGCCGTAACTTGGTTATACCCATTCTTTACGTTTTATCCGCTCCACTACCTTGTTCCATAAGTCATGACATACCATAAAACTTTTTACAAAATGCTTTACAGGTATCATGTTTAAAATCACTTGATAACCTTTTTTCTTTTAGTTCTTTGTTAAGACCACAAATGTTTTTGTAGGCATATCTCTTCTCCATACTCCAAGAATCTATGCTATTTTATCTACTGTTATCTTCATCGTCGGAATTTTTTCGGGTGGTTGTCACCCTACCCGATTTTCCTTTCTTTTAATTTC
>OGXI01003142.1_pt1 | contig 11499 bp, 7 predicted proteins | sample 1576221 | NCBI WGS metagenome assembly OGXI01 (sample SAMEA3541523, study PRJEB24748) | human gut metagenome | biome: human gut; feature: human-associated habitat; material: faeces | place: China | collected 2012
AGGTCAGCCACCGTTATTATACAAAGATGGTGGAATTTTTTGATATAAACTATTCGCTTCTGGAAGTGGACGAGCAGGCGGACATACTGGCACAGTACAGCAAGCTCATCAATTATTTTGATCCGTCTGTGAGGTTTGAACTGGTGCTTTTCAACAGGCAGGTCAACGAACAGATGCTTACAGAACAGTTTGACATTCCGTGGCAGGAGGATGATTTTAACGACATTCGTGAAGAATATACGGAGATGTTAAAGAAGCAGGCGGCAAAGGGAAACAATGGCATCATCAAATCAAAATATCTGATTTTTGGTGTGGAGAGCAATGGCTACAAGGAAGCCAAGAGCCGCCTTAACAACATTGAAAAAGATGTCATACGGAACTTAAACAACATAGGAACCCTTGCGAGGGGACTGGACGGAAAGGAAAGACTGCGTATCCTGCATGAATATTTTAATCAGGATACCATGGAGCCTTTCCGCTTTTCGTTTAAGGATCTGGCAGAATCCGGTAAGTCGGTCAAGGACTATATTGCACCGCCGGGGTTTGATTTCCGCTATCCGAACCGCTTCAAGTCGGGAAATATGTATGGCTGTGTGTCCTATCTGGATATTATCGCACCGAAGTTTACGGACGAGCTGATCAAGCAGCTTCTTGATATTGATGCCAACCTTACGATTTCCATGCACATGCAGACGGAAGATCCGGTAAAGGCAATCAAGAAGTTAAAAGCGGTCATTTCCAATATCCAGAAAATGAAGATTGAGGAGCAGAAAAAGGCAGTCCGGAGCGGCTACGATATGGATATTCTTCCAACGGATATTGTGACCTATGAAAAGGATACGCTGGAATTTCTGGATGATTTGAATACGAGCAATCAGAAGATGATCAACATGACATTCCTTATTACCTGTTATGGCAGAACCAAGCGGGAATTGGAGAGCTTAATGCAGAGGGTGTCCGGTATCATTCAGCAGGCAAACTGTGACCTTAGATGTTTACAGTATTTACAGGAGCAGGGCCTTATGGCATCTGCACCGATTGGGTGTAATGAAACCGGAATTGAGCGTACCCTTTCCACAAAGAGTACCGCAATCTTAGTACCATTCTGCACACAGGAATTATTTATGCCTGCTCCGGCAATCTATTACGGATTAAATGCACTCAGCAACAACATGATCATGGCAGACCGCAAAAGGCTCCGTACACCAAACGGAGTTATCTTAGGTACTCCCGGAAGTGGTAAGAGTTTTAGTGCAAAGCGTGAGATTTTAAGCTGTTTTCTTATCACAAAGGACGATATTATCATCTGCGATCCGGAGGGAGAGTATTTTGCTCTTGTGGCAGCACTACATGGACAGGTGGTAAAACTTGCCACCAATTCCAAAGACTATCTGAACCCTATGGATATACAGTTATCCCATAAGGGGGATAAGGAAGCGTTAAAGCTGAAATCCGATTTTATCATTACATTGTGTGATCTGATTGCAGGTGGCAAGGACGGTCTGGAGAATGATGAGAAAGGTATCATCGACGAATGCATCCGTCATATTTACGATAAATATTTTGAAAATCCGGTGCCGGAAAATATGCCGCTGTTGGAAGATTTGTATGATGCCTTGTTAGCACACAAAAATCCAAAGGTAGAGCGTATCGCAAACAGCCTTGTGCTGTATGTGCATGGTTCACAGAATTACTTCAACCACCATACCAATGTGGACAGCGGCAACCGTATCATGTGCTTTGACATCAGAGACTTGGGAAATCAGTTGAAAGAGCTGGGTATGTTAATCGTGCAGGATGCGGTTTGGAACAGGGTATCGCAGAACAGGGAGCGAAAGATTGCTACCCGTTATTACTGTGATGAGTTCCACCTTCTTCTGAAGGAGAAGCAGACAGCTATTTATTCCGTGGAAATCTGGAAGCGTTTCAGAAAATGGGGCGGTATTCCGACAGGTTTGACGCAGAACGTGGGCGATTTTCTTCGTTCTGAGGAGATTGAAGGTATTTTGGGTAACAGCGATTTTGTGTATCTGTTAAATCAGAATGCCAAAGATCAGGCAATTCTCGCTGATAAACTGGGACTATCTGATAAGCAGCTTTCCTATGTCACCAACTCCGAGCCGGGAAGTGGTCTGATACTGTTTGACAATGTGGTAATTCCATTTGTAGACAAATATCCGACAGACACCAAGACCTACAGAATTATGAATACTAAGCCGGAGGAATCGGTGCAGAAGGAGGACGCAGTGTAAATGGCAGAAAAGAGACAGAAGAAGCAGGCGGCAAAGGCATTTGAAAAAGAGGCATTTTCCAAAGACAAGGAAGTGACTGGAGCAAAACATACAGAACACAGGCAGGATAACACCTTTTCTGCGGAAAATCAGTTTAGTGCCAATGAGAAGCCTGTAAGCAATCTGCCACGGGACGCAAACTATGGCAGTCATACAAGAAAAGAAGGCGATAAAAGGAAGCATTATCGTCAACAGAAGCAGGACACTTCTGGTCACAATGTCCAGAAGTCGGAAGCCGAAGCGGAAAAGGCATTCTTAAAGGAAAACAGCTTCATGCAGGACGAGCAGACTGATTTTGAGACTTCTTCTAACAGTACAATAGAAAACAAGGCTCATGTCAGGGATACCTACCAACGGTCTGAGGAAAAAGGAAAATATCACAAAAGGCGTGTGCAGAGAGAACACGCACACAGAGAGCGTGCGAAGTCAGAAAATACAAAGCAGTCCGATTATGGAGATTTCCAGACAAAGGATGCCACATTTTCGCAGGGGCAGGCGGAAGAATTTACCGACAGAAAAGTACAGAAGGCTTTTGATAAGTCGGAAAAGAGTCGTCAGAAGTTGCAGAAAGTAAAGGACAAGATGCCGAAAAAGCGGCAGTATGAGATGAAACGTGTCTTTGATGAACAGAACGGAAAAGCAAAATATATCGTAGTTCCGGTGGATGTGGAGAAGCCATTTAAGCAGGATGGTCTGGGAAAGACTGCGGTTCATAAACTGCAAACGGAAAATATGTATTTTGTGCATCGTAAGATTGCAGAAACAGAAAAGGACAATTCTGCGGTTGAGGGTGCACACAAGACGGAACAGCGTGCCGAGGACATTTATCACTATATGAAGTATCACCGCAAGAGCAAGGCACAGAGAAAGCGTGACCGCCTAGAGCGATTGCAGAAAAAGCAGGTCACAGCAGATATGAAGCTGGAGTATGAGAAATTCATCAGTGAAAATCCACATCTAAAGGGCAACAGTCCAAAGAAACAGTTACAAAGGCAGCTACAGAAACAGCGCATCAAGCGTGAGTATGCCAAGGCAAGGCGGGCAGGAGCAGAAGCCAAGATTGCAAAGGAAGCATTTACAAAGACAGCCAATGCCGCAACAGGGATTGCAAAGAAGTTACAGGAGATTGCCACGAAAAACAAAACACTCATTATCACAGTCGGTATTTTTGCACTTCTGTTAATTATGATCATGTCGGCATTATCAAGCTGTGGTTCCATGTTTACCGGAACTGTGACAACAACGATGGCAAGCACCTATTTAAGCCTTCCGGCAGAGATTGATGCAGCAGATTTATCTTTTACAGAAAAGGAAATGGAGCTGCAAAACAAGATTGACCGGATTGAAAGTGATTATCCGGGATACGATGAATACGATTATAACCTTGGTGCAATCGGGCATGATCCATATACGCTGATTAGTTATCTTTCCGCAGTCCATACGGAATTTACTGCCGAGGGGATGGAGAGTGAGATTCAGGAATTATTTGATGCCATGTATTCCCTTACTACTGAGGAAGTGGAGGAGACACGGACAAGGACAGTCACAAAGACCGGAACCAGAATAGTAACAAATCCGGACGAGACTACCCATACCGAGGAATATGAGTACGAGGAGGAAGAAGAATATACTGTCACAATCCTTCGTGTCACACTTACCGTTACACCGCTTGAGAGCATTGTTGCTGGACGCATGGACAGCGAGCAGACGGAAATTTTTGGAGCTTATACGGAGACAAAGGGCGGCTTACAGGTCTTTGCTTCTCCGATTGATTATTACTGGTATTACTATATTAGCAGTTATTATGGCTACCGGAAAAATCCAAACACAGGAGACGAGGAGATTCACAGGGGTGTGGATATAGCAGTACCGACTGGAACCATGGTACATGCAGCACATGATGGAACGGTTATGGAAGCGGCTTACGATTCCTATTATGGGAATTATGTGGTGATTACGGACAGCAAGGGATATACCACAAAATATGCCCACATGGACAGCCTGAATGTGTCCGCAGGGCAGAGCGTTAAAAAGGGAGCTAACATTGGAAAAAGTGGCAATACGGGAAGTAGTACTGGAAGCCACCTTCATATCGAATGTCTGTATAACGGGGAGTATTATAACCTGTTATTTTACTTTGAAGCAGGAGAGCAGACCATTTATGGAGAAACACCGGGCGGCACCGGAGGAGGAACCGGCAATGTGATACCACCGGAATCTTATGATGATGCAACCGTACAGACGCTTATGCGTGAAGCAAACAGGTATCTGGGAATGCCATACACCTTTGGAGGAACAGCTCCGGCAAGTTTTGATTGTTCAGGCTTTGTATGTTGGGTATTTACAAACAGCGGCGTACATAACCTGCCAAGAGCCACCGCACAGGGCATTTATGACCAGTGTACTCCGGTATCAGCGGCAGACGCAAAGGAAGGGGATATTATCTTTTTTACCGGAACTTATAATGCGGGACGTCCGGTTACACACGTTGGCATTTACTGCGGAAACGGTACGATGGTGCATTGTGGCGATCCAATCCAGTACACCTCAATCAATACCTCTTACTGGCAGAGCCATTTTTATGGTTTTGGAAGATTGAATTAGCGAAGGGAGGAATTATTTTTGTCAGTAGAGCGAATCAATTCACAGCTTAAAAAGGTCAGGGAGCAGATAGCACAGCTACAGGCAAAGGAAAAAGACCTTGCAGAGCAGAAACAGATGGCGGAGGATGCCGAAGCCATGAAGATCATACGAAAATATAAAATTTCATCCGAGCGATTGCAGATGCTTAATAAGCTCAGTGAGGATGAAGTCAGAAATTTATTACAGAAACGGGAACAGGAAAAGGAGGATTCGACCAATGAAAATGAAGAAGTTATCCGTTAAGGCACTAATGTCCCTGATACTGTCGGCAATACTTTTTTGTATGCCGGTCGGGGCATTTTTTGCAAACAGGGCAAATACTGTGGAGGTTCATGCGGAGGATACAGCAGAGCAGAAAACAGAAAGTGCGGCAGAGGAAAGCAGTGCAGAAAGCACAGCGTCCGGTAATGATAACAAGGACAGTTCCGGTAGTGGAGAAAATCACACAGAGCAGTCCACAGAGAATACAACGGAAAATTCCACAGAAGGCACAACTGAGGAGACACAGCCTGCCGCAAAATGCACCTGCAAGGAAAAATGCAGTCAGTATGCAGTAGATGAAGATTGTGAGGTGTGTGCAAAGGATTACAAGGAATGTGCCTATATCAATCCGAGCGTAAAAATCACAATCAATACACCTTCTGGGTGGCATAACGATACCACGAAAGTAACAGTCAAGGTGGAGGATACTATGGTATCCGGCAATTTTACCATTCAGACAGTAAAGGCGAAAGTCGGACAGAATGGAAGCTGGACCGACATTACCGAGGATATGTACATAGAGATTTCCGAGAACAGCACCATTTATGTACAGGTCACAGACCAGAAGGGCAAGACCTACGAGAAAAACCGTTATATCAAGTGTTTTGATTTTACCAAGCCTACCTTAAATGCGGCAGTCAGCGACGGTCTTTTGAGCATTCAGGCACATGATACGGATTCCGGTATCAAGGCAATCTATGTCAATGGCTATGAGTTTACAGAGCATACGAATGGAGCCTTGAATATCCGTCTGCAACAGTTCGATGCAGGGTATCAGTATTTCACGATTTCTGCCATGGATAATGCAGGAAATACCTCTGAAATCTATAAAACAGCCAATCCGTATTACACCGATCCGGAGAATAAGGACAGCAGTGAAAAAGATCCGGCACAGCAGCTTCCGGTGGATGCGTCGGCAACCAAGCCAAGCTCTGCAACCGCACAGGTCACAGAGCATACAAAAACGGATGTGAATGGAAATACAGTTTCCCAGACAGACAGTGGAACAACTTCAAGCAGTTCCGCAACAGCAAAGCAATCTCCAAGTACGGGAGATACTTCTAAGGATGCAGACCAGAGCAGTGACAGCCAGACCACAGAAAAAGGCAAGGAATTTTACACAATCCAGACTGCATCAGAAAAGGTATTTTATCTTGTGATTGATCGTGATGGGGAAGATGAAAAGGTGTATTTCCTTACAGAAGTCAGTGAAAACGACCTGCTGAATACCACAACGGATAACAGCGAGACACTTCCGAAAAATTCAGCGGCATTGGAATCTGCAATCCCTACCAAAGACAGCGCATTATCAAACAATAATGCTGATACCACAGGAGATAAAACACAGGGAGCAGAAAGTGTTGAGGACAGCACCGAAGATAGCACGGAAGATACAAGTGAGCCGAAAGAGGATACCGCAAAGGCAGATGGTTCCGGCTTTACATATGTTTTAATGGGCATTGCTGCGGTAGCTGTGATCGAAGTGGTATATGTTGTGAAATCCAAGAAGAAAAAGGAAAACTTCATTGATGAGGATGAAGATGAGGACGAGCTTGACGAGGACTATGATTATGAGGACGAAGCCGAGCAGGATTCAGACGAAGCATTCTTAAATGGTGGCGATGATACAGAATCAGAGGACACAGGCGAGAATGACAGTGAAGATAACAGTGACAACGATAATGATGAAGAAAATGGGGAGGAATAGAGATGGAGCTTGTAATTGCAGAGAAGCCGAGCGTGGCACAGAGCATTGCGGCAGTTCTTGGTGCCACACAGCGTAAGGACGGTTATTTGGAAGGCAATGACTATCTGGTATCATGGTGTGTGGGACATCTGGTAGAACTGGCACAGCCGGAAAGCTATGAGGAAGCATGGAAGAAATGGAGCTATAAGAGCCTTCCAATCATTCCGCAGGAATGGCAGCATGAAGTGAAAAGTGATACAAAAGCACAGTATCAGATTTTGAAAAAACTTATGCATGATGACAGGGTGGATGCAGTCGTGTGTGCTACCGATGCTGGAAGGGAGGGAGAATTGATTTTCCGCCTGACCTACAACATGGCAGGATGCAGAAAACCGATGAAGCGGTTATGGATTTCTTCTATGGAGGAGAGTGCTATCCGTGACGGCTTCCATAATCTTCGCCCAGGCAGCGACTATGATAACTTGTATCATTCAGCATTATGCAGGCAGGAAGCAGACTGGCTTGTGGGTATCAATGGAACAAGACTTTTTACGGTATTATATGGCGGTAAGGCATTGAAGGTTGGCAGAGTGCAGACACCGACACTTGCCATGCTGGTGGATCGTGAAAGTAAAATCATGAATTTCAAGAAAGAAGCCTATTATATGGCTCACATCATGGGAAATGGTCTGGATGCGGTATCAGAGCATATCAGTGATAAAACGGAAGCAGAGAGGATTGCAGGAGCCTGTGAAAACGGACAGGCTCTTGTCACTTCCGTGGTAAAGGAAGAAAAGTGGGTAGCACCGCCGAAGCTTTATGACATTACAACACTCCAGAGGGATGCAAACCGTCTGTTTGGTTTTACTGCCAAGCAGACATTGGAATATACGCAGAGCCTTTATGAGAAAAAGTTAGTGACTTATCCAAGAACAGACAGCCAGTATCTTTCCGATGACATGGAAGGTACTGCAAAAAATGTGATCGAAGCGATTTTCAATTCTCTGTTATTTGAGCAGAATATCATGTTCAATCCAGATATTAAAAGAATTTTGAACAGCAAGAAAGTGACGGACCACCACGCAATCATTCCTACCATGGAGATCATCAAGCAGGACTTAAAGGCAATCCCGGAGAGCGAAATGAAGATACTTTCCCTTTGTGCAAACCGTCTACTGTGTGCGACCGGGGAGAAGCACATTTATAATTCCACAAAGGCAGAGATTACCTGCAACAATACTGTGTTTAAGGTATCCGGCAAGGAAGTGTGGAAAAATGGATGGAAGGAATTTGATGATTTCTTCAAAAATTCCTATAAAACCGCAGAGGATAAATTGGATGCAGAGGAAGAAAAGAAGCTGCCGGAGCTTCATGAGGGCATGATGATTGCAGTGGAGCAGACAAAGGTTTCCGAGCATTTCACACAGCCACCGAAGCATTATACTGAAGATTCCCTTTTGTCGGCAATGGAGCGAGCCGGAGCAGAGGATATGGGTGATGAGGTGGAGAGAAAAGGACTTGGCACACCTGCCACCAGAGCCGATATCATAGAAAAGTTGGTAAAAGACGGATTTGTGAAACGTGAGAAAAAGCAGATGATCCCGACAGAGGACGGAATGAAGCTGATCACGATACTTCCAGATGTAGTAAAATCTCCGAAACTGACCGCTGACTGGGAGAATGAGCTTACTCTTGTATCCAAAGGAGAAGTTGCTGCAGAACAGTTTATGTCAGGTATTGAAGCAATGGTAACTGATCTTGTAAAGACCTATCACAGCGTTAGTGATGAACATAAAGCCATGTTTGGCACAGGCAAGGGTGGACAAGAAGTGCTAGGCAAATGCCCGAAGTGTGGTGCTGATGTAGTCAAGGGAAAATTCGGAGCGTATTGTACCGGGAAATGTGGCATGAATGTTGGCAAGGCACTTGGGGTAACACTTTCCGATACACAGGTCAAGAGCCTGCTTCAAGGGAAAAAGATACTTGTAAAAGGTCTGAAGGGCAAGAAAGGCAGCTACGATGCTTATTTGATTCCAGAGAGGATAGAGGAGTTTTCTTACACGAAGGACGGTAAAGAAATCAAGGGATTACAGTATAAATTTAAGATGGAATTTCCAAAGACGAAAGGAAAGCAGGGGTAGGAAAGAGCTTTTTGGCGTGGTATAATTTATAAGACGATGTAGAGTTGAAAAATGCATAGGAGTGATTAAATGAAAGCACATAAAGTACCAGCGACATATTATGCCTCATGGAAGATTCCGGGAAAGAACCATAGTTTTTATGTTTTTTATAAAGATAAATTGTATAATGAAGGACAAAGCAAGAGTTATAAGGAAGTTGACAAGATAACTCAGGAGCATTCATTTTTCATGGAAGAAAATTTTTACTATTTAGATATTAAGAATGTGCCGGGATTGACATATAAACTGCAAAATGAAATAGAAGAATTTTTAACTAATGGTGCATATAGTATTAAGTGTCAGGATACTTTGGATGAAGATAGTGCTCCCGATTATCCAGTTATTGAAATTAGAGATTATAGTCAATTTATGTATTGGCGTGATCGTATGGATTCATGGATAATTAAAGATTCTGATGGAAACAATGTTACAGTTGATGCTTTCAAAAATGATTTAGGTACATATTTGTTTGGTAAAGTAGGAAAAATTATTGAAGAAAACTACTTTGCAAATGAATTAGAACCTAAGTGGAATGTAATAAAGTCGGAAATTGAAATTCAAAGAAATTCGGGTGATGATTTTGCTTTAGTACATCAAGATGATTTGTTAGAGTTTTTTATTGTCCAATATCTTAGGCTAGAGGGGGTTATAGAAGAATATATTAAGCCGACGCTGGGGATTTTTAGGGATGTGTTTTCATCTATGGGATATGAAGATTCTGAATTAGATAAAATGAAAAATGAGGGACTATTAGCACCTGAATCATATTTTTATGGGGCATTGTTAGATGCTGCACGAGGTGACAAAAAAAGACTCCAGAAGCATATGGATTCAATTAAACAAAATTATGTTATTGATTTATTAAAGGCTGAAGAAGGAATTTCATTTATAACATCGACAAAACCATGTGTAGTAATGAAAATGGAAGGAACATTTAAAGCTGAAATGATTTTCCCGGTAACTCCGCAATATTGTATTAGATTTATAGGAAACAAGTTGGCAGGAAATAGAAGTGGAAAATTTTATGAAATTAAATCAAGTGATGTGAAGGTTATAAATCGAAAGATTATTTCAGAATCGAAAAATATTGTTATGAGTGATTCAAAAATAATATCGGACAGAATATGATAGTTATCTGTAATGAATAAAATTTATCAACACAGCGTCAGAGCGTATGGGAAAACCTGTACGCTCTAATTTTTATCAAAAAATGGAGGAAAACCACATGGAAGAAACAAATGTAACAATGACAGCAGCGGAAATGCAGGGCGAGCCTGCAGCAAAGGAAAATGAAACAAAGGCGGAGAAGTTTATCCGCATTGGCGAGTACCGCATGAATAAAGCGGTGGATGCCATTGGCAGACTGGAAAATCTTGCGAACCGCAGTTCCTATGAATATACACAGGAACAGGTGGATGCTATGTTTCAGGCATTAGAGGGGAGGGTTGCGGAAGTAAAATCAAGATTTGCACCGAAAAAAGCACCGGAAGGCAAGAGTTTCAGCTTTGGTGCAATCGAATAATTGCAACAATCAATCATGGAAAGGCAGTCATGTAGTTTATGTGGCTGCCTTTTTGTCGTATCTATGACAGGAAGGAGAACTGCGTGAGAAAATATGATTTTATATCGGCTCTGGCAAAAGAGACAGCAGCCGAGGTTGTCAAAAATCGTGAGGAATGGATGAAATACCTGACCACAGCGGCAAGATTGTATAAGTATCCGTTCCGGGAACAGCTTTTGATCTATGCACAAAGACCAGACGCAACAGCTTGTGCTTCCATAGAACTGTGGAATGAGCGTATGCACTGTTGGGTAAATAAAGGTGCAAAAGGTATCGCACTTTTGGATGAGGATGACGCACATGGAAAGCGTCTGAAATATGTATTTGATGTGTCAGATGTCCATGCGGCAAGGAGAATCGGACGGTATCCGGAACTATGGGAATTACATGAGGAACATAAGGAAGATGTAATTAAGCGTCTGGAGCAGACTTATGGTGTTACCGATGATAAGAAGCTATTTGAAGAAAGACTTATGGAGTTAGCTGACAGGATTGCAGCAGATTATTATGAGGAATTGTTGCCGGATTTGCAGTACATGATCGAGGGCAGCTTCCTAGAAGGACTGGACGAGCAGAATGTCGGTATCCGTTTAAGAGATACTTTATCTGAGAGTATTTCTTTTACACTTTTATCTGCCTGCGGTGCAGATATGCAGGAGTATGGTTCGGAGTTTGCTTTCGATTTTATCCATGAATTTAATTCCATGGATACCCTTGCGGTACTTGGAGATGCAGCTAATGAACTTGCAAAACCGGTACTTTTAGAAATTGGAAGAACCATAAGGGCATATAACAGAAGCCACGAACAGGAACAAACAGAATATAATGGTATCGTAATTTAAGACACTTCAAGAGACATTTCTTAATGAATCTGAT
>OGXI01003152.1_pt1 | contig 11475 bp, 3 predicted proteins | sample 1576221 | NCBI WGS metagenome assembly OGXI01 (sample SAMEA3541523, study PRJEB24748) | human gut metagenome | biome: human gut; feature: human-associated habitat; material: faeces | place: China | collected 2012
CCCGACGGTCAGTGTCACTTCGATTTCTTTGCCGTTTTTAATATCACCAAAACAGGTAATGCCAATATAGCAATAATCAAATACATATTACCACCCCATAAAAAATACATTATTTTCAGTAAATGTAGCAATAATAACGATATCTATTTGTTTATTTTCAGTTTCTCGCTAAGGAACTTCTCCTCAAACTTGTCTGACGGCATAGGTCTGCCGAAATAATAGCCTTGTATAACGTCAGTTTCCAGATCTCTCAGGATATCGAACTGCACCTGTTCCTCAACGCCCTCTGCGCAAACTGCTATATGCAGGTCGTGAGAAAGATTAACTATCATTTTAACAAACACCGCAGTGTCAGGATTTTTTGCGATATCATCAATAAACGACTTGTCTATTTTAATGGTATTCAGCGGCATTTCCTTTATGCAGTTAAGCGAAGAATATCCCGTTCCGAAATCGTCCAGTGCTATCTTCACTCCCTTGTCTGTTATATGCTTCAAAAGCTCCTTCATCTTTTCCATATCATGGATAGCAAGACTTTCAGTGACCTCAAAACATATCTTCTCAGGGGGTGCGCCTGTTTCGTCAAAAAGTGTGTCTATCTTGTCAAGGAAATCAGGCTCAATTATCTGACCTACAGACAGATTGATGTTCATTCTCAAATCAAGCCCTGCGTCAGCCCACTTTTTGCACTGTCTGCCTGCGATCCTTATTATGTTCTCGCCCAAGAGATTGATATAGCCAAGTCTTTCCGCCATAGGGATAAATTCGGCAGGGGAAACCTGACCGAACTCAGGTGGATTCCACCTCATAAGCGCTTCACAGCCCACAAGCTTCTTTTCGGAGCTGCTGAATATAGGCTGATAGTATGCCGTGAAATGTGCAAAGCCGTTTGTGATATCCCTGTGCATGAGTCTTTCAAGGTCGATCTGCCTTGAAAGTATCCTGCCGATAGTTTCGTTATAATTTATAGTGCAATTCTTGCCCTGCTTTTTCGCATATGAAATGGCAAGGTCGATCCTTTTAAGAACCGTGTTTACAGTATCGTCAAGCTTTGGGAACTTCGCAACGCCCATTGAACAAGTGCAATAGCAAGTGCTGTTAGCTATCTGCCACTCTGTGTTGAACTTATCATGTATGATCTTGCATATCTCGTCGATCTCGACCTGATCCTGATCTCTCAGAAGCACAACGAACTCATCGCTGCCAAATCTAAAAACGCTCAGCTTTTTATTCTTCTGGGAAAAATCCTCAAAGAATTTACCTATCTCTTTAAGAAGTCGGTCACCATTATTGTGACCATAGCTGTCATTTATGTTTTTGAAATTATCAAGGTCAATGAGCATAACAGTGCTGTTCTCATCGCTTTCAATAATGCCCTGTATACTCTTATCAAGACTTAATCTGTTAGGAAGACCTGTGAGATTATCGTAAAAGACCTGCTTTTCGATGACCCTCTCATAATTTATCTTTTCAGAGATATCATTAAGTGTGCAAAGTCTGATAGTTCTGCCGTCATGCCATTTTATGAGTTTTTCCGACACATTGAACCATTTGTTCATGATCTCGGAATAATAATCTCCTCCAAAAAGCATTCCTTCCTTATGAGCAGAAAGCTCACACCAAGTCTTGCTGAAAACGTCACTTTCCTTTTTGCCGACCAGTTTCCCCAAATACTGTTCAAAGCTCTTGCTGGCAAAAACTATCTCACCACTGTCCTGTGCCACTGCAAGCACATAGGAATTCATATTATCCATAACATCAGTAAGCGTGCGAGTAGTGCTTTCAGCATGTTCAGCCGCTCTCCTAGTATGGAGCATACCAGAAAGTATATATGTCAGACGTGAGGCTAGCTGTATCTCCTCAGGGGACCATACTCTCTCAGGATCAGAGGACAAAAGATTGAAATATGCAACATACTTATTGGTGTCCTTGACAGCACAAGTGAGTGAACAAGGATACACCACACCACGCAGGGATATTTCCTCCACATCGCCATTCGGATGAGCCTTATCCGCAACGTGGATACCAGTTTGCATAAGTGCTTTTTTCATTGCATTGTATCTATTTCTATTAAATTCTTTATCAAAAGCAAATACAGTATATTTATGTGTATCAGCGATCAATTCATAACTCAAAGGTTCTGAGTTTTCATAGCCTGAAACTGTTACCGTAGCCGCATTGACATAAAGTGCAGAGCAAATACTTTCGAGAAAATTCTTGCACACATTATCAAATCTGTCATCGCTTTCAAGTATTTTCAAAAAGCTCTCGAACTTTTCGTTATAGGTCTTAGCCGGTATTTCCATACAAACAGCCCTCCTCTGCTTATATAAATACGTCTAGCATCATTATAACATATTTTCCGTAAAATCACAAGGGGAATTATAGAAATTTATTTATAATGCACAAAACAAATAACCAAATTTATATATTATTAAAAAACAAGCCCCGTAGTTAAGCTTAAAAAAAGTTTAACTGACGGAGCAAATGTGACCGAACCGATAAGCCGAGTTTTGTCGAGTGCGATAATCTATCTGGACTGTACGTCGCCGCACAGCTCTAGCCACCTATAGCCCCAAGTCTGACGAGCAGCCATTGACTTGCAAGCTACCATTGGTGTTGCATCGGATAAGGTTTACATAGCAATGACGTCTCCGCCATTCTGGTGGGCTTTTACCCCACCTTTCCACCCTTACCAACAAAAGTTGGCGGTATATTTCTGTTGCACTGGCTCTAAGGTCACCCTCGGCTGACGTTATCAGCTATCCTGCTCTATGATGCTCGGACTTTCCTCATAAACCTAGAACGTTTACGCTATCGCATAGCTCGCTCACACTACGATTATATCACATGAATGACGAAATGTCAAATATGCCTTTAACACAAGCAGCCCACAGAGCTGTTGTCTGTGGGCTGCAAAACGCCAGAGCCGACATCGGCAGTCTGATACTCTGCATTATTTCTTTGTTGTAACTGTCTTTACAGCAGACCATGCACCGTAATACTTTATGCCATTCACTGTGGTATAGGTTCTTACTCTTACATAGTATTTTTTATTTCCACTAAGTTTTGAAACTGTTACTTTATCTGTCTTATTGCTTGTTATTACCGTTTTCTTTGCTCCGCTGAATGAAGAATTTGTAGCATACTGTATCTCATATCCTGTCGCATGACCCTTTGCAGCATAGTCGATATAGAAACCCTTGCTCTTAGCTGTAAGCTTCTGTATCTCCTGCTTTGCAGGGTTTATCACGAAGGTCCTTGTTATAGTTCCTGCATATAAGCCCTTTCCAGTTATGACAACAGTTGCTTTTCCCACGTTCTTATTATTTCTGTATGAAACAACATAATCAATGCCCTTTCTAAGTACTGTACTGCCAAGCTTGACAGTCACGGACGGCGTTTTAACCTTGCCGTCAAAAGAATAGGTCGCAATTGAAAGTGATACAGAGGCAGAAGAAATGCTCTTTGGAGAAAGTGCAGGGATATCAGCTGACTCGACAACTGCCCCGCATACCGTGCAGCTTCTGTGCTTCCTTCCTTTTACGCCCACAGCCGCAGCCTTGTCTGTTATCCAGTCGCCTGCAACGTGACCCTTGGCTTTTATTTCTGTCTGTGCCTTTATGACCTTTCCGCATACTGAACAGTGTGAACCCTCTGTTTTGCCAGCGGTGGTGCAAGTTGCCGCAACAGCTTTGTCTGTAACGATAGTATGACCCTTTGCCCCAACGTAACCTTCCTTGAAGCTGTCATGGCACTCCATACACTCAACAAGCGTGTAGCCGTCTGTTTCACAGCCTGCCGCTACAACTGTTCTCTTGTAAACGTGTCCCTTGGCCTTTATGACCTCTGTATATGTATCCCCACAGCGTGTGCAGGTAAACGTTTTTTCTCCGTCTGTTTCGCAGGCTGGCTTTACTGTCTGTGACGTATAGTCATGACCAAGCGGTGAAGTGAAATTATCCTTGTATATATCGCCGCAGTTTTCGCAAGTATGGAGCGTATATCCGCTCTTATCGCAAGAAGCCGAAACTATCTTATCGTTGTACTTATGACCTGTTGCATTGATCACCTTGCTGTAGCTGTCACCGCATACAGAACAAGTAAACTTTGTATAGCCGTCATTATCGCAGGTCGGCTTTACTACCTCTGAAATGCCATATGTATGACCCAAAGCTTCCAGCTTTTCAGTATACACATCTCCACAATCTGCACAAGTGAACGTCTTTACTCCGTCTGTATCGCAAGTTGCTTTCTTTGTCACTTCTGCTGAATAGTTATGACCTTTTGCCTTTATCACTTCTGTATACTTATCACCGCAATTTGCACAGGTATATGTGATAACTCCGTCGTCTGTACAGTTTGCTTTCTTTGTTATCTCTGCGGAATAATTGTGTCCCTTTGCCTTTATCACTTCTGTGTATTTATCTCCGCAGATCGCACAAGTATATGTGATAACTCCGTCGTCTGTACAGTTTGCTTTCTTTGTTACCTCAGAAGCATAGATATGACCTTTAGCTTTTATTACTTCGCTATAGCTGTCACCGCAAGTATCGCAAGTGTAAACACTAACTCCGTCTGTATCGCATGAAGGCTGCTTAACTGTCGTCTTTGTATACTTATGTCCTGTAGGAGCGGTGAAATCATCCTTGTATGTATCTCCGCAGTTTGCACAAGTATGGAGCGTATAGCCTCCCTTATCGCAAGAAGCCTCTGTTACTACGTCATTATACTTATGACCCGTTGCAGGTATCTTCTCTGTATAGCTTTCATTACATTCTGTGCAAGTGTATGTAATAACTCCGTCCTCTGTGCAAGTTGCTTTTTTTGTTATCTTTCTTGTGAGATAGTGCGGTACTATAACATTAGGCTCATCAGCCGTGCCACAGTAAACAACATTTGCGCCGTCTGTAGCAGTGATATAGTAGAGTATCTCCTCGTCTGTGACCTCATAAGCCGCAATAGTTGCCTTGTAAACCGAGCCTGTGGTATTTCTCATATCAACAGACTTCCAACTGTCGGCAGACTTATTTTTATAGTAAAGCGTTGCTCCCGCAACCTTAACATTATCCGTAATATCAGCCGTTATAGCTATAGCCTTGTCTGGCGTCAAAGTTTTCACAGGGGTGTGTACAATAACAGGCGGCTCACCCTCTAATGGACAACAGCTTATAACGTTTGAAGCCTTTGACTCGTTAAGGTCAGTATCCACCACTGTGAAATAATAGTAATAATCTGTGCCTGCCCGAACATTTTCGTCAATGAACGAAAGCTCGTCCGCATTAAGAACAGACTTGTTCACTCTTGTGAAATTCTGCTTCTCAGGCTTTTTGTCAGCATCATATTTTGTTGCTCTGTAAATATTGTAGCCTGCAAGGGTATCATAATCGTCCTGCATCCAGCTAAGAAAGTTCTTGCCAAGCTGACCCTCGCCTGTGAGTGACATAGACTGTGCCGAGCTGTTTGTTATCTCAAACTTAAATCTGCCCCAATCTGTACCTGTGACGAGCCACTTATCGTCAGCCGCCGCAGCTCCCTTTACACGGATATACATTGTGCCAAGGTCGATATAAGGGTCTATCTTGAACTCGCTTACCCATTCACGGGCGTTCGCCCAATCGCCCGATACTGCGAAATCAGTATAAGGCTCGCTTCCTCCGTATGTCACCATAGGCTGAACATCAGAAGCCATATCACGATTGAACTTAACGTGCATTTTAACTGTCTGTGCACCGCTGACCTTGTCTATCCTGTTGCCGTCCTTATCAGTGAGATAAGCCTCGGTGACGAATGGGTAGATTTCCGACATATCGTCATCAAGTGTGAGATAAGGCTCTTGGATAAGGTCATTTTTTGAAACGTTCCAATCGGCATCATAGCACTGCACCTTTACAAGGTCAGGGTTCGTTGTACCCCAATAGTTGCCGGAGATGTCGAAGGTGGTACGATTGTCTGAAGCATCAAAGGACCCGATTGCTCTTATATTATCATAATTATTAAGATAAAACGAATTAAGAATGGCATTATTTGCGAACAGTAGATTATAATGCCTAACTGATGCCCCAACTCTTATTGAAGGTTCCTCATCTTTCTTACCATGATAATTAAGTGCTACATTTTTTTCAAAAAGATCATAAGGATATACTCTTTGGTTGTCATAATTGTCAAAAAGAGTAGTTGTAATGTCATTAGCCTCTATACCATAGTTTTGATATTTCATACTCATGTTAGAGAAATGAGAATTCGCAATGCTTTTGGCATAAAGCGTTCCAAAACTAAATGAACAATTATACATAAAATTACAATGATCTATTATAGTAACATTAAAAGGCCTACCTTTAAGTGCTGAATAGCTGGTATAATTCGCATTATATATATTAACATATTTTAATGACGCATATTTCTCAACATAATCATCATCGAGCAGACCACTATCTTTATAATAGTTATCATTTTTCGTTCCAGTAATTGTCACCGCATTATCTTCAAATCCTTTACCAGGATACATCTCGATAGGCTGTTCTTCTGTACCCTCGGCAATAAATCTGCCCTCTACCTGCAAATAAACGTTGGCACTTGCACCATACTTATTATTAGGGTCAGCAGACCAGAACTGTATCCTTGTGCCAGGCTCAACTGTTACTGTTACGCCCTCAGGGATAAGCACATTGTTTTCAAGTATCCAAAGCTTATCATTTGTAAGGGTCATATCCTCATTGATTATTCCGCTGAGTGCAATGCCATTTTGAACAGTTAAAGTATATGTGGGCTTTGGTTTTATTGTATACACAACTGTATCTTTTTCATCAAGACCATTCTTTGCGGTAATGGTAAAATTGAAAGTTATTTGAATATCATTAGGCGTACCCTCTTTTATCTTAAAACGGATAGGGTTTGATATGCCTGTGAGTTTTTCATCTGTATATGTAAAGCCATTATTTACAGAAGCAAACGTACCCACATCTGACAGTTTGACTTCATCATTTATGAACTCAACGTATTTGTTTGCCACGCCGCCGTCTGAGATTGCGTCAACTTTTACAGTAACATCAGTTGCCGCACCCCACCTGTTCCATACCGCTACACCCATGTCAATAGTTTCACCGGGCTGTGCAATGCCGTCGCCATTATTTGCAGATGAAACATCTTGATAATCAAGAGTGTAGACTTCATCAAGTGTCAGATTAGGATGTGCTTGTCTTGTTAAGCTATCACGGATATTAAGTTCAGGATAACTACGAAATCCATATGCCCTGCTTGTAGTGGCACTGCAAAGCTGACCCATTATATATCTTGAGCTATACTTTGATTTATCTGTATACTTGCTTCTGAGTATCGCCGCTGCCGCCGCAACATTTGGTGTTGCCATTGACGTACCGCTCCAACAAGCATATCTGTTTCCTGGCAATGTGCTATATATACCAACACCTGGCGCTGCCATTTCGTATTCACAACCCGAACCCTCTTTAAAATCCCAGTTTGAGAAATAGGCAAGGCTCTTATTATTGTCAGTTGCCATTACGCCAATAACATACTTATATCCTGCTGGGTATATATCCTCTGTAAACAGATAGCCCGCTTGCTTTGCGTCAGTTGTCGGCAAGCCGTCATTACCTGCCGCCGCAACGAGAACACAGCTTGGAAAAGCGTCCTGCAATGCGCTTTCAACGAGATATGACCTGCCTGTTCCACCGAAGGACATATTGATAACATCTGCGCCATTGTCAGCGGCATACTTTATCGCCTTGGCGATATCTGTGCTTGCAAAGCTTCCGTTCGCCTGACCTGCCCTTACGCACATTATCTTTGCACCATATGCAACGCCGACTCCGCCGCCATTGCCAGGGGTCATTGCGATTATGCCTGCAACGTGTGTGCCGTGACCATGCTCGTCCATAGGGTCGCTGTCGCCTTCAACAAAGTCTACGCCATGAACATCATCAACATAGCCATTGCCGTCATCATCAATGCCGTTGCCGGGTATCTCTCCCTCATTCACCCAAATGTTGTCTGCAAGATCTTTATGGGTATAGTCAACGCCCGTGTCGATAACAGCCACAACAGTACCTTTGCCGGGGGCTTCCTTTTTAGCAGGATCAAAACAATCTTTCCATACGCCTGTTACGTCCATGCAAGGAAAATGAGTTTCAGCGTTTATTTCCTCATCGGTTGCCGCAACAGTTGTTGTGTCTGTCTTTTCCCACACAAAGTCAGGCTCAGCCGACAGAATGTTTTCATTGTCCGACAGCTTGTCCACAGTTGCCCAAACGTCCTCCGAGGTGGTCGCTTCATAGAACGTCTTATAAGGGGTCATGCCGTCCTTTTCGGCAGTGTTTTCTGCCTTTGTTTCAAGAATAAACTCAACGTCTTTCAGATCATACTCGGCGCAGATATCGCTTTCATCATCAAGATAAGCCGATTCTTCACCCTCTGCATGATAAGAAAGCACCGAGAACAGCACTTTGCCAGGAGTTATCTCCGTGCTGTCACGATATTCCTGTTCAGCCTCCATATCCGAGATAGGGTCATAAGCGTGCTGAGTTTTGTCAGCCTTGTCTGCACTGCTTTCTGGCTGCTGAGCCTTGTTTTCTGACTGCTCAGTACCGCTATAGCTCTCTGCATCAGCCGTTTTGCCGCTTTCTTCAGCCGAAGCTTTCACCACAGCATTTTCGTCATACAAAACACCACTCAATGCAGTGGATTGAAAACTCAATCCCAAACACAGAAGCAATGCTACTATTTTCTTACTGTTCATAATTTTTCCTCCCTAACCTTATTTTATTTTGTATTTTAACTGTAACTAATTATCGTTGTATTCATTATAGCACATTAAAAATCAAATTTGTTAAGCTGTCAGCTTAGTTAAACGTTTTCGAAAAATATTTTTTTATTTTAACAATTATTTTGTCCATGATATTTCTCTATGCACTGTTTACAATTTACAAAAAATGTGATAGAATTAAAATAACCAAATCAAGGGAGCGTAAAAAATGAGAACTTGTCCTCACTGTGGCAGCGAGCTTCACGATGATTCTACTTTCTGCTTTGCCTGTATGTCCATCGTCAACGAGCGTAAAGAATTACTTATAAAGGTAAACACGTCACGCAAAAGAACCATACCAATGGTTTGTGTTGCAGTCGCTATCATAGCCGCATCGTCAGTGTTTGCCGTTGTCAGCAAGAAAAACAATGCCGTAGAAACTAAAACACCTGAGCCTGCAAAAGCTGTGACAACTTCTGACACTGTAACGACCATACCGCAGACAACGACTGCCGCCACAACAACTGTACCTACTACCACCACCGCACATGCACCAACGGCAGATGAGATAGACAAAATTTCAGGCGGTATTAGGCAGGCTTCCACAGGCACGGCTGGAACTACTACCACCACAACAACCCTGCCTGAAGAAACTCAGCCCGAAGAAAATAATGGCGAAAATCAGCCTGATGAAAATAACGTTCAGCAGAAGGATAACACAGCTCCAGCCGAGCCTGAGCCGTCATATTTTTCTGAGGACGGAGCAAATGAGCTAAGCAGAATATTTGCAGACAAAATAAATAAAAAACGTGAAGGCAGAGGCTATGCACCACTGAGGGTCTGCGGACAGCTTGACGATCTGCTGTCAATGAGTCTTGAAACATTGACTCATGTGCAAAGTGAGGGCGAGATCGATACTTGCTATGAAATAACATTGGATAAGCTAAAAAGCAACCTCAGCGACGTTGGACTTCCCTCAGACAGTGAATTTATAAGGATAAGCTATGTAATGAACTGCTGTAAAAACTATGATGAAGTATTTGAGTATGCCAAAAAAGTGAATTTTTCAAACGAGCTTTTCACTGATGAAGAAGGCACACTTACAGTTTATTCACAAAGACTGGATTACAAATATTTCGGCTGCGCAATATATGATATGTGTCGTAGTCAGCTAAAACCTAACGGTGATTATTCATCCACTTCCGAATACGTCTGCGAAATTTGGCTGATGAAATAAGCAAAATTAAAGTTTACAAATCATCTTATAATTAGCCTTGATATATTGTTTACAATTCACAAAAATTATGCTAAAATAAATGTATGCTTTTAAGCTCTTAGCTTTATCAGTAAATAATATAACAAGGAAAAAACATCTATGAAGTTCAATATCAAAAAGGTCGCAGCCGCATTTTTAAGTGTGGCAATGCTCACCACAGGCTCGGCTCAGCTTTCTGTTTTTGCACAGCAGACGCTTAAATACGAAGCCGAAAACGGCACTTTGGGCGGTTCTGCCTATATCCAAACAGACAGCTCCGCATCAGGCTCTAGGTCAGTTAGTTTTTCAGACTCAAGCTGCACATGGTCACAGACTGTTACAGTCAGCGAAAGCGGATACTACAAAATAAAGCTTTACAGCCGCGGAGAAGGATCGAATAAGATAAACAACCTTTCTGTAAACGGCTCAAATGCAGGTACTTTCAGCAGTGCAAACGGCTCTGCCTATAAAGCGTCCACAGTGAATGGTATTTATCTCAAAAAGGGGCAGAACACTGTCAAAATAACAATGTCGTGGGGATATTTTTCTCTCGACTACATAACCATTGAAAAAATGAGCTCTTCAAATGCCTACACTGCCGCTGAAAATCTCGTTGACCCATACGCTTCACAAAGCACACAGCGCCTTTACAGCTATATGAAAGACGTTTATGGCAAAAAGGTCATAACAGGACAGTATTGCGACGGTGGCCTTAACGGCACTGAGTTCAAAGCTATAAAGTCCGCCACAGGTCAGACCCCTGCTATGTTGGGTCTTGACTTTATGCGCTATACTCCATGCCGTGTCCAGAACGGTGACACCTCCGACGCGGTCGAAAAGGCTATCGAGTTCTCACGGGCAGGTGGAATAGTAACATTCTGCTGGCATTGGAACGTCCCTGACAAATATCTTCTCTCAGGTACAGACGGCGGAAATCCACGTTGGTGGGGTGGTTTTTACACCAAAAACGTTGACCGCTCAAAGTTCTCGCTTACCAAAATAATGAACGGCTCAGACCCTAAGGGCTACAACACTCTTATGAGCGACGTTGACGAGATTGCCAAACAACTCAAACGTCTTTCTGACGCAGACGTTCCGGTACTGTTCAGACCGCTCCACGAGGCAAGCGGTGGTTGGTTCTGGTGGGGTGCAGATGGCTCGGAAGCCTACAAAAAGCTTTGGCAGGCAATATATGACAAGCTCACGAATGAATACAAGCTTGACAATATCATATGGGTATGGAATGGTCAGGCGGCAAATTGGTATCCTGGCGACGAATATGTTGACATAATCGGAGAGGATATCTACCCAGGCACAAGAGATTATTCAGCCCAAAGCTCAAAATATCTTGAAGCCACAGACTATTCACCAAACGGAAAAATAGTTGCCCTTACAGAAAACGGCTGTCTTTTCGACCTTGACAAAGCCTTTGATGCAAACACCGCATGGTCATATTTCG
>OGXI01003156.1_pt1 | contig 11463 bp, 11 predicted proteins | sample 1576221 | NCBI WGS metagenome assembly OGXI01 (sample SAMEA3541523, study PRJEB24748) | human gut metagenome | biome: human gut; feature: human-associated habitat; material: faeces | place: China | collected 2012
TAGAGATCATCGACGCAAGGTATCTGACAAGGCTGCCGAAACCGGAAATGTCCGCCAGCTCCACGCCGCATTTGACACAATACATGGCTTTGCGCTCCTTTCTTCTCTCAGCGCTGGTTGCTCTCCGCCTTCACCGGCAGGCCCAGTTCATGCAGCACCTGATAAAAGTGCAGCTCCAGCTCCGGCTCGCGGATGTTGCGGATGCAGTTGATATAGGCCGTGCCGTTCCATGTGATGACGCCGCAGTTGTGCGGCGCGCGGGCCTGCACGCCGATGATGAAGTCCATGCGCGCAACGTACGGGCGCATGGCCTCCGGCAGCTCCACCCGCCCGAGGTTTGACAGGCACAGGCAGGATTTGCACTCGCCGACCGCGTCAAACACGGCCCTCATGGCTAAATTCTTGATAAACAGCGGCATGACGCGCAGCAGCGGGAGCCGCTCGCTCGCGACGTTCGCGGCAAACTTCGCGCGCATGGTGCGCGTGTTGTTCTCCAGCCCCATCCGGTGGTGGACGGTCTGGCAGATCTCCTCGAACGTGTAGTCCCCGAGCCGCGGGTCGATCTCCGGGGTGATATAGGAGGCGAAGTTGCGCAGCGTCGCGCTCGGGAAGAGCTTGCGCAGGTTGACGGGCAGCACGTCTTCTTGGAACGGCATTCACAGTAAACGCACCGGCAGGAGATAACCTTCTGTTCCATGCAGCACTTGATATGGCACAGCCTGGAGACGTTATTGTACTTGCAAACAAAGGAAGTATGAGCCGTGCACTATGTGGTGAGATTATGAGCAATTACGCAAAGAAGCGTGGACTTGCAGGTATCATCATTGACGGGTGTGTGCGTGACAGCTATACACTCAGCCAGATGGACTTTCCTGTGTATGCAAAGGGGATTACACCAAACGGACCGTATAAGAACGGTCCTGGAGAGATGAATTTCCCAGTTTCCTTTGGAGGAATTATTATCAATCCGGGAGATATCCTTGTTGGTGATTCCGATGGACTGATCGCAATAGATCCAAAGAATGCGGAAGAGCTTGCTAAAATTGCAAAAGCTTATCATGAAGGGGAAGAAAATCAACTGGACGGAATTATAAATCGTGGTGAATGGCCTCGCCCATGGGTACAGGATTCCCTGAAAAAAGTTGGATTCGAATTTGTGGACTAGCAGATAATTGTATATTAGAAATATTAGTATATGTTATAATGAATCTAAAGTGACGAACGATAAGAAATGATATGCAGAAAGGTCTGTCAGAACATGGGACAGACCTTTCTCCATACAAAATGGAGGTATGAAAATGGAGGTAAGATTTCTTACAGCGGGAGACCGGGCGGTTTCTGTAGAGTTTGGGAAAACAATCTGCCTTGAGACGAATGCAAAAGTACGTATGCTGGATGAGAATTTGAAAGAAGATCCGATCGAAGGCATGATCGAGACAGTTCCTACATACTGTGCACTCATCATTCACTACCGTCCGGAAGTGATCCGGTATGGGAAACTGGTGAAAGAACTGGAGAAAAGACTTGGTAATATGCATGCAGTCGACAACAGTAATAAGAAGAAAGTAGTAAAAGAAGTGCCGGTATACTATGGTGGCGAGACAGGTCCGGACCTGGAATATTGTGCAGAGCTGGAGCATACAACCGTAGAAGAGATCATAAGAAAGCATTCCGAACATGAATACTATGTATATATGCTGGGATTTGCACCGGGACACCCGTATATGGCAAGATTTGATGAGCCGTTCGGATTCAAGAGAAGAGAATCACCGAGAGTAAAGATCCCGGCAAGATCCATTGTTGTACAGCAGAATCTGTCAGATTTTATTCCATTTGAACAGCCATGCGGATGGAATATTATCGGAAGCACGCCGCTGGATATCTGTAACTTTGATAACGAAGATCCATTCCTGGTACATGCCGGTGACTGGGTAAAACATGTGCCGGTAACGAAGTCGGAATACGACAAGATCCGCAGAGATGTGAAAAAAGGTACATATAAGGTGAAGACATATACACCGGAAGGTAACGCATAGAATCGGAGGTCATGATATGGGAATAATAGTTGAAAATGGTGGAATCCTGACGACTGTACAGGATGAAGGAAGATTCGGATATCAGGCATTCGGAGTATCTACCTCAGGAGCCATGGATAATCATTCGTTTCACATCGCCAATATACTGGTAGGAAACGATATGGGAGAAGGCGCACTGGAGATGACATTTATCGGTCCGACATTAAAGTTTACCAGTGATAATATCGTTGCAGTGACGGGCGGAGATCTGACTCCGATGCTTGACGGCAATGAATTCCCGATGTATCGGGCAGTTCTGGTGAAAGAAGGGCAGACGCTTTCCTTTGCAGGAGCAAGAAATGGATGCCGTGGATATATTGCATTTGCAGGAGGCCTGGATATTCCAATCGTGATGGGAAGTAAATCAACACTGCTTCGTAATCATCTTGGAGGAGTAAAGGGACGAAAACTTGAAAAAGGTGATGAGATTGGATTTGTCTCAGCGAAGACGATACTTCCGAATATGGAAGCAAGAAAAGTACCGGCAAGTGTATATCCAAAGAAAGAGATTGTTCTTCGTGTGGTACTGGGACCACAGGACGATGAATTTACAGAAGCAGGGGTAAAGAGCTTCTTTTGGAACAGTGGTGTGATCACCAATGAATTTGACCGTATGGGCTGTCGTATCGAACGGGAGCCGATTGAACATGTCGGGGATGGTAATATCAATACAGATGGTATTTCCGTCGGATCCATCCAGGTGCCAACAAATGGAAAGCCGATCATCATGTTATCGGACAGACAGAGCACCGGAGGATATGCCAAGATAGGAACAGTAATTTCCGTGGATCTTGCAAAGATTGCACAGGCACAGCCAGGACAGAAAGTACGTTTTGTCAATGTAAGTCTGGATCTGGCCCAGGATCTTTATATCAGAGAGCTGGAGTCGATTAAGGCACTGGATGAAAAGCTGAATGCGTAAGTGGTCATTCAAGTGATGATCATGCAGGATTGCACATGGAAATGAAATAAAACAAAATGCTAATAAAAGAGAAAGGTAAGAAATGTTATGAAAATTGTAGTATTAGACGGTTACACAGAGAATCCTGGAGATTTAAGCTGGGACGCATTAAAAGAATTAGGAGAAGTAGAAGTCTATGACAGAACTTCTTATGAAGAGTCACCATTGATCGCAGAGCGTATCGGGGATGCAGAGATCGTAGTGATCAACAAAACACCTGTTTCCAGAGAAACAATGGATAAATGTGAAAATATCAAACTGATTGCTGTTCTTGCAACAGGATATAATGTTGTTGATTATGCGTACGCAAAAGAAAAAGGCATTCCGGTGGTAAATGTACCTACATACGGAACACAGATCGTAGGACAGTATGCACTCGGACTTCTCCTTGAAATCTGTTCACATTACGGACATCACGACGAATGTGTAAAAGAAGGAAAATGGGAGAACAATCCTGACTGGTGCTTCTGGGATTACCCAATGATCGAGCTCTATGGAAAGACAGCCGGAATCATCGGACTTGGAAGAATCGGACAGGCTACAGCAAAACTTCTGAATGCATTAGACATGGAAGTAATCGCATATGATGCACATGAAAGCGAAGCAGGAAAGAAACTGGCTGAATATGTGTCATTAGATGAGTTATTTGCCCGTTCTGATGTGATCTTCCTTCACTGCCCGCTTTTCCCGGAGACAGAGGGTATGATCAACAAAGAGAACATTGCAAAGATGAAAGATGGCGTTATCCTTATCAACAACAGCCGTGGTCAGCTGGTAGTAGAGCAGGATCTTGCAGATGCGCTTAACAGCGGCAAAGTTTATGCAGCAGGACTTGACGTTGTATCCACAGAGCCGATCAAAGGCGACAACCCACTCCTCAAAGCCAAGAACTGCATCATCACCCCGCATATCTCCTGGGCTGCTCAGGCTTCCAGACAGAGAATCATGGATATTACGGTTGATAATATCAAGGCTTTTCTGGCTGGTAATACAGTTAACAGAGTTAATAAATAAGTATTTTTCGATGTTTCGATTTCCTATGTATGATGTGTGAGGGAAAGGCGGCTGTCTCGGTTTGGGGTGGCCGTCTTTTTCTGTGCATGGAAGGAGTGTGCGCAGGGTTTCCTTTTTTTGTTGATAAAAAGCCCTGTGTTTGATTGCGATTAAGAGAAGGAGGTGAGAGCTGCGTGGTAAAAATCAATGGGGAAGCGCTTGCCGTTGCAGGGAAAACTCTGGCGGAATATCTGGCAGGCACAGACTATAACCCCAAGCGGATTGCGGTGGAGCGCAATGGTGAAATTGTGCCAAAGGCAGCCTATGGCGAAACCATTTTGCAGGACGGAGATGTCATTGAGGTTGTTAATTTTGTAGGAGGTGGCTGATTTGAGCAGGATTCCTGAAAGGGAAGACTTGCAGCGAGCATTAGCGGCACGACATGGAAGGGCTGTGCAGGAAAAATTCAATCAGGCAACGGTTGCCATCTGCGGTTTGGGCGGTCTTGGCTCCAATATTGCGATTGCCTTGGCAAGAGCAGGCGTTGGCAGGCTGATTCTGACGGATTTTGACAGGGTGGATATCACCAATCTGCATCGACAGCAATATAAGGCAACCCAGCTGGGAGAATTTAAAACCGAGGCACTGGCGGCGAATCTGCGTGAGATTGCACCATATCTTACGATAGAAACGCATACAACTGCCATTACCGAGGAAAATTTTGAAGAAATCCTTGCACCTGCCGATGTTATCTGCGAAGCATTTGATAACGCAGAAGCAAAGGCAATGCTGGTCAATGGCGTGCTGGAAAAATTACATACGAAATATCTGATCGCTGCGTCCGGCATGGCAGGGTTCGGCTCTGCAAACAGCATCCAAACCAGAAGGATTACAGACCGTTTTTATCTCTGCGGAGACGGAATCAGCGATGTTGCAGATGACATTGGCTTGGTATCCTCCCGTGTGATGATATGTGGTGCGCATGAGGCGCACATGGTTCTGAGAATCCTTTCCGGTCAGTTTGAACCATAAGTAAAAGAAAGAAGGGATTTTCATGCAGAAAGAAGACAAACTTATCATTGGCGGACATGAATTTCATTCCAGATTTATTCTGGGCTCCGGTAAATATTCCTTAAAGCTGATTGAAGCGGCTGTAAAGGATGCCGGCGCGGAAATTATCACATTGGCAGTACGCCGCGCGAATACAAAGGATCAGGAAAACATTCTGGATTTCATTCAGATCGACGATTTCGCCACCGCCGGGATTGACAAGCCCTTTGTACAGGATAACCAGAGCCGCTCCACCAAGGGCGTGCTGCGCGGCCTGCATTTCCAGAAGAACCATACCCAGGGCAAGCTGGTGCGTGTGACCATGGGCGAAGTGTACGACGTTGCCGTGGACTGCCGCCCCAACAGCAAAACCTTTGGCAAGTGGGTGGGTGTGACCCTTTCCGCCGAGAACAAAAAGATGTTCTATATCCCGGAAGGCTTTGCCCATGGCTTTCTGGTGCTGTCTGATGTGGCGGAATTCTGCTATAAGTGCACCGACGTATATGATCCGACCGCAGAGGGCGGCATCCCCTATGATGACCCGACCGTCAACGTTCAGTGGCCGGACTGCGGCTGCGAGCATAAGACCAGCGCCAAGGACAAAGAGCACACGCCCTTTGCCGAGCAGAAGTTTGAATACTTTGAAAAATACTGATTCAGGGGAACCGATGTGCAGAATTTAAAAAACTCGTTTGCAAGTTTCTGGAAATACCGCTACCTGCTGCAAAACCTCATCACGCGGGATTTTAAGCTCAAGTACCGCCGCAGCGTTCTGGGCGTTGCCTGGAGCGTGCTCAACCCGCTGCTGACCTGCCTTGTCATGTGGGCTGTGTTCGGCGCGCTGTTCAACCAGCGCGGGGATGGCATTGAGGATTTCCCGCTGTTTTTGATCATTGGCCAGTTGATGTTCAACTTCTTCCGCGAATCCACCAGCATGGCGATGGAAAGCGTGCTGAAAAACGGCCCGCTGCTGCGCAAGGTCTATATCCCCAAGTACATTTTTCCACTGGAAAAATGCTGCTTTGCGCTGGTCAACTTCTTTTTCAGCCTGGTGGCGCTCTTCTTTGTAGCGCTGGTTACCTGGTCCCATATTTCGCTGCGCACGGTGCTGCTGGCGGTGTATCCCATTGTTATGCTGTTCGTTTTCAGTCTGGGCGTTGGGCTGATCCTGTCCACGATGTATGTCTTTGTGCGCGATATCATGCACATCTGGGAGGTCTTCTGCACCCTGCTGGTATACGGCAGTGCCATTTTCTATGACCCCAGTCAGATGGCATCCTGGATGCAGGCTGTCATCAACCTGAACCCCATCTACTGGTACATCACGGCGGTGCGTTCCTGCGTGATGTGGGGCACCGGCCTGACCCTGAACATGGTGCTGATTCCTTTCCTGTGTTCTGCGCTCAGTCTGGGGATCGGTGTGTATGTATTCAAAAAGAACCAGGACAAATTTGTCCTGTATATGTAAGGGGGCTGCAAGATGAGCGAACAAAAGCAACAGCCCATTATTTCCATCGACCATGTTTCGATGCGTTTTAACCTGGCAAAAGAAAAGCACGAAAGCCTGAAAGAATATTTTGTGGCCCTTTTGCACGGCGGTGTGCGATTTGATGAATTCTTCGCCCTTTCGGATGTTAGCTTTGACATTATGCCGGGGGATTTTTACGGCTTGATCGGCCTGAACGGCTCCGGCAAAAGTACGCTGCTGAAAGTGATTTCCGGCGTCTACAAGCCCAGCGCCGGTAAAGTGACGGTGAACGGCACCATTGCGCCGCTGATCGAACTGGGTGCCGGTTTTGACATGGATTTGACCGCGCGGGAAAACATCTACCTGAACGGCACGGTCCTGGGCTATACCCCCAAGTATATTGATTCCAAGTTTGACGATATTGTGGAGTTCAGCGAGCTGCAGGAATTTTTGGATGTGCCGCTGAAAAACTATTCCTCCGGCATGGTGGCGCGCCTGGCCTTTGCCGTGGCAACCATGACCAAGCCGGATATCCTGATTGCGGATGAGATCCTTTCGGTCGGTGATTTCCTGTTCCAGGAAAAGTGTGAGAAGCGCATGGCGGAGCTGCTTTCCGGCGGCACGACCGTGATTCTGGTCAGCCATTCCATTGAGCAGATTGAGCGCATGTGCAATAAGGTGGCCTGGCTGGACCACGGCCACCTGCGCCGCCTTGGCCCCACCAAAGAGGTGACGGCGGAATACCGCAAGTTTGAAAAGAAGGACGCCATGAAGGCGGACAAAGTGGAGGGATAAGGCGCATGGCACAGGACACGAACCAGAACCGCCCGGCGGATGTGGCCCAGGCGGACAGTGTGGGCGGCATGGCCAAACGCCTGCTGAACCCCGCCCATTTGTCAGACCTTGCCCGCCGCAGCGCCGCCACCCTGAAAGAGCAGGGTGCCGAGCAGCTGTGGCGCGATGTGACCTTCCGCGTGGGGCTGGCGTTCCACCATGATTCCTGGCAGCACCGGGCAGACCTGCCCCTGCGCCGGGAGCTGAAAGCCCAGCGCGCCGAGTACGCAGACGGCAAGCCGGGACCGGTGGTAAGCGTTGTAGTACCGCTGTACAACACGCCGGAAAAGTTCTTTGGCCAGATGCTGGCCAGCGTGCAAAAGCAGACCTACCCCCACTGGCAGCTGGTGCTGGTGGATGCTTCGGACGCAGCCCATGCCGCGTTCAGCACCCATGCCAGCAAGGCCGCGGCAAAGGATCCGCGCATCCTGTATAAGAAAGTGGAAAACGGCGGCATTGCGGCCAACACCACGGCAGGCTTTGCGCTGGCAACGGGGACGTATATCGCCCTGCTGGACCATGACGATGTGCTGTACCCCAACGCGCTGTATGAGAGCGTGAAAACCCTGCAAAGCCAGGGAGCCGAGCTGGTGTACAGCGATGAAATCGTGCTTTCGGCGGATTTGAAACAGCTGGGCGGCTACCACTTTAAGCCGGACTTTGCGCCGGACTATCTGCGCGGGGTCAACTTCATCACCCATCTGGCGGTGTTCTCCCGCGCATTGCTGGACCGTGCCGGTGCATATGAATCCAGTGAGTACGATGGTGCACAGGACCATGACCTGATGCTGCGCCTGACCGAACAGACCACGCGGGATAAAATTGCCCATATCAAAAAGGTGCTCTATATCTGGCGCGGCCATGCGGGTTCCACCGCGGCGGGCATGGAGGCGAAGCCCTATGCCCTGGCGGCCGGTGTGCGCGCAATCGATGCCCAGCTCAAGCGGCTGAACCTGCCCGGCAAAGCCATGCAGGTGGAGGGTGCGCCCGGCGCGTTCCAGGTGCGGTACGAGCTGACCGGCCACCCGCTGGTCAGCGTTATGATCCCCAACAAAGACCATATTGACGATTTGGACCGCTGCCTGAAAAGCCTGTATGCCAACGCAGGCTATGATAACTTTGAAGTCCTGGTCATTGAAAATAACTCTGAACAACAGGAAACATTCGCCTACTACAAAACCATGCCGGAGCGTTACCCCAACAGCCGGGTGGTGACCTATGTGGGGCCGTTTAACTTTTCTGCCGTCAACAACCTTGGTGCGCGCTTTGCCAAGGGCGAGCATCTGCTGCTGCTGAACAACGATATCGAGGTACTCAGCCATGATTTTCTGCGGGAGCTGCTGAGCTATTCCCAGCGGCCGGATGTGGGTGCTGTGGGCGCAAAGCTCTATTATCCGGATGATACCATCCAGCATGCGGGCGTGATTATGGGCATCAACGGCAGTGCAGGCCACAGCCACAAGAGCTACCCGCGCAAGGCTGTGGGCGATTTGTACCGCCTTGTCACCACGCAGGACTATATGGCCGTGACGGGTGCCTGCCTGATGACCAAAACGGAGCTGTACCGCGCGGCGGGCGGCCTGGACGAAGCCAAGTTCGCCGTGGCCTATAACGATGTGGATTACTGCCTGAAGCTGTGGCAGAAGGGCCTGCTGAATGTGTACACCCCCCGTGCCGAAGCCTACCATTACGAGAGCAAGAGCCGCGGTCTGGACACCACCCCGGAAAACGCCGCCCGCTATGCCCGCGAAAAGGCAAACTTTTACACGAAGTATCACGAATATATTGATCATTATGACCCGTACTATAACCCGCATTTCAACAACCTGTTTGAAAACTTTGGGCTGAAATAAAACGGGGCAGAGGCTAAAACGATGGTAAATAAGTTTGATACCCAGTTTTTGATCGAAGGCAGCAACCTGGACGAGGATGACATCCGCGCCGGGATCATGGCCAGCGCCGAGGGCGACTGCCTGATCGTGGTGGGGGATGAGGAAGTGGTGAAAGTGCATTACCACACCGATACCCCCTGGAAGGTGCTGGAATACGCCGCCAGCCAGGGCGATTTGCACAAGATCATTGTAGAAAACATGGAGCGCCAGGCAAACGGGCTGGATGGGTAAAAAATATTAGGTTCTGGACAGGAAACCATCCCTCCGGTGGAACCAACTGCAGATCTAAAAATGTTTACCACATGGCTCCGGAACGATGCTTGCATCGTCCTGGAGGACGGGCCTTGCCATATATTTCACCAGATTATTTTCGCATGGCCGGATGTGCGCCCCTACGGTCTCAATGGTGGTAAAACATCTGAAAGAATATGTAACCAAACACCTCCATCACCCCATCCGGCAAAAATCCTTCCATGACCACGTCATCCGTACCCAGACAGATTATGAAACCATCTGGCTGTACATCGATTCCAACCCCCAACAATCTGACACCCGAAAGGACGTAACGTTATGAACCAGCAGGCCAAGCGCATCAAAGAACTATTTGGCTATGCCCGTACCTTGACGAAGGAACAGGGCATTGGCACCATGTGCGTGCGCGCGGCGGGCTTTTTCAAACGGCGCTTTTTCGGCAAGCGGGCGCGGTACTGGCCGTCCAACATGGCGCTGGAAGCCCAGCGCAGCGACCCCGCGGCGGAAACCTTCCCCATCATTTCTATTTTAACGCCGCTGTACAATACGCCGCAAAACTTTTTAACAGAATTTCTCGATAGTGTGGAAAACCAGACCGTCCACAACTGGCAGCTCTGCCTGGCGGATGCTTCGGACGATGCCCACACCTATGTGGGGGAGCTGGTGCAAAAGCACATGGCGGCCAACCCGCGCATTCGCTATGTGAAAATTGAAAACAAGGGCATTGCGGCCAACACCAACGCGGCGGCCCGGCTGGCGCAGGGGGAATATCTGGCTCTGGCAGACCATGATGATATCCTGGCCCCGCACGCCATCTACTGCATGGGCAAAGAACTGCAAAAAACGGGGGCCGATTTCGCCTACAGCGATGAAGCCCTTTTCCGCAAAAGCCCCAAAACCGCCCATGTGGCCCACTTTAAGCCGGACTATGCGCCGGAATACCTGATGGCCTGCAACTACATCTGCCACCTGGCCGTGTTCCGCAAAAGTCTGTTTGATGCCATCGGCGGGGAGCGCCCGGAGTGTGACGGCGCACAGGATCATGATCTGTTCCTGCGGCTGATTGACGCCATGCAGGCGAAAGACGCCAACGCCGCACCGCTGCATATCCCGCAGGTGCTGTATTACTGGCGGGTTCATGCGGCGTCCACCTCCGGCGGCACCGAGGCCAAGCCCTATGTGGTAAAAGCCGCGCAGAAAGCCGTGGCGGACCACCTGGCGGCAACCGGCCGCAGCGGCAGGGTAGAGGAGGGCATCTTCCCCGGTACCTGCCATGTGCAGTGGGAACTGCCGGAGCCGGAACCGCTGGTGTCCATCCTGATCCCCAACAAGGACCATGTGGACGACCTGGAAAAATGTCTGTTCAGCCTGTACTGCAAAACGCTGTACGAAGCGTTTGAAGTGATCGTCATCGAAAATAACTCCACCGACCCCGCCACAAAGGCTTATTATGAAAAGCTGCCGGACCGCTATGCCAACTGCCGCGTGGTGGCTTACAGCGGCGGGTTCAATTTCAGCCGCATCAATAACTTTGGCCGCAAGTTTGCCAACGGCAAGTTCTTACTGCTGCTCAACAACGATATTGAAATCATCAGCGGAAACTGGCTGACCCAGATGGTGACCGAAGCCAGCCAGCCCGGCGTGGCGGCCTGCGGCGCCATGCTGTATTACCCGGACGATACCATCCAGCACGCGGGCATTATCACCGGTTTGGGTGGGTATGCGGGCCACAGCCACAAGTACCACAAGCGCGGCGGTAGCGGGTACATGTTCCGCCTGGCCACCGTGCAGGATTATTCCGCCTGCACTGCGGCCTGCCTGCTGGTGCGCACATCGGCTTATGATGCCGTTGGCGGGTTGGATGAAGCCTTTACTGTTGCATTCAACGATGTGGATTTCTGCCTGCGCCTGCGGGAAAAAGGCTGGCGTATTGTGTGG
>OGXI01003166.1_pt1 | contig 11438 bp, 8 predicted proteins | sample 1576221 | NCBI WGS metagenome assembly OGXI01 (sample SAMEA3541523, study PRJEB24748) | human gut metagenome | biome: human gut; feature: human-associated habitat; material: faeces | place: China | collected 2012
AGGTTGCTGAGGTTGCTGAGGTTGCTGAGGTTGCTGAGGTTGCTGAGGTTGCTGAGGTTGCTGATTTTGACAAGAGCGAATTTAACCCTTCGGATTCTGATAGGAAAATATGGACTGGGATAAGAAAGCTTATTTCATTCTTTAAAAAATAGATCTATAGCAGTCATCATATTGGATTATTGGTGAAGTGGTACACTGAATTTGCCCACCTGAACAGAGTTGGTTTTATCAAACTTGTAGTTTACTCAATGACGTAAAAATTGGTGATGTAAAGGATATAAAAATGTGGTCAGACAAAGAGTCATCAGAAGACTACCTAAATTTTGGTGAAGTATCTCAGTTAGCCGTGGATGTACTTACCACGAAAGATATGTTACCAGTATCTATCGGAATTTTTGGAAACTGGGGGGCAGGTAAATCCTCTCTGTTAAAACTGATAGAGCAAAAACTTGAGCAAGACGACAAAGATTGGATTGTTATCAATTTTGACTCTTGGCTCTATCAGGGGTACGACGACACCCGTGCCGCACTTCTTGAAGTCATCGCTACAGAATTGACAAAAGCTGCTGAAGGTAATTCAGCCCTTATATCAAAAACTAAGAGACTCCTTAGTCGAGTTGATGGTTTTAGAGCTATGGGATTACTAGCTGAGGGTACAGCTTTAATGGCAGGATTACCTACTGGCGGTTTGCTTTCTAGGGGGATTGGTGCATTAAGAAATATCACCGATGGCATCCAGAGCCAGGAAGAGTATGAGGCTTTAGGCAATATAGCTAAAGAAGGTAAAGAAACTGCTTGTGGTTTGATTAAACCACAAACAAAAAAAAGCCCCCCTCAGCAGATTGATGCCTTTCGTAAGGAATATGGGGAAATTCTAGAAGAACTTGGAAAGCCACTCATTGTGGTAATAGATAACCTAGACCGCTGTCTCCCTGCCAATGCTATCCATACACTTGAAGCTATCAGGCTATTCCTTTTCTTGACTAATACAGCCTTTATTATTGCAGCAGATGAGGACATGATTCGCTCTTCTGTGGCTGATTACTTCAAAGGGGCATCACAGCGCCATCAAATAGATTATCTGGATAAGCTAATCCAGGTTCCTATTCGGGTGCCTAAGGCTGGGGTCCGTGAGATCCGTTCGTATCTGTTCATGCTTTATGCCATTGAACATGGCTTAGAAGGCGAAAAAATAACTATGCTCCGTGAGGGCTTAGAGAAGGCGTTACAGCAATCCTGGAAAGATGAACCAATCTCACGTCAGGAGGCCTTAAAAATGACTGGTGAAGCGGATGATAGCAACCTCGCGCTGGCGTTTGCGCGTGCTGACCGTATTGCTCCCATTTTAGCCAACTCTCCAATTATTCATGGTAATCCCAGGATCGTTAAACGCTTGTTGAATGTTGTGAAAATGCGATCTCAAATTGCGAAGCGACGAGCAATGCCTTTGGATGAAGCAATTATTACTAAGCTAGTAATTTTTGAACGCTGTGTTGGAGTGGATGGCACCGCTGATTTATATCATCTCGTGGATATTGAACAAGGTGTTCCCCAGATACTTAAACAGCTTGACGATAATGGCGGTCAAATACCTACTGATGCACCAAAGACATGGACTGATAGTCCAACGACTAAATCTTTCATCAGTCAATGGGCCCAACTTGAACCTCGTCTTGGTGGGATTGACTTAAGGGCCGCCATATATCTGTCCCGAGAAACTATGCCAATAGGTGCATATGTGGTTGGTTTATCGCCATCTGGACGGGAAGTACTAAATGCACTAATTGAATTGAAAAACACTAGTTCTCCTACAGCAGAAAACCTTTTGAAAGCACTTCCTCGTGAGGAGCAAATACCTGTAATGGAAGGTTTAATTAACCAGTTACGGCAGGTATCAGATTGGGATCGTAAGCCCAGAGGCTTTTCCGGTGCATGTCTGTTGGCCCGCTACTCAACAGATGCAGCCAGCATATTAATTCGTTATCTACAGGAATTACAGTTGGGGATGAAACGACCAGCGTGGATGACTGCAGCATTAAAAGATGAACAATGGAATAAGGACGCTTAATGGGAACATCACAATCAAGTAAAGGTCCAGGAGGTGGCTCTCCGCTGGTTCCACCATGGGCTGATGATCAGCCACAGCAACCGTTACCCTCGCCGCAAGAAAGGAGGTTTGCGCCATTTCGAGAATCGTTGGGAAATGCGGTATCAAATGGAAATCGAGCAGATTTCAGAAAAGCCATAGGGCACTACGCGCGAAAAGCCTCCGGAGGGAGCAGTAACGCTGCTCGGCGATTAGGGAGTGTCACGCAAGCTGGGGCCGAATTATTTGGGGCTTTAGTGGGAATGCCTTCGGCTCCCGGAGAACCAAGCATCGATTTGGGCAGTTTGGCAGGCCTTCCATGCGAAATAGCAATATCAACTATTGCTCAAGCTTTAACATCACAGGATGGTGACTCAGAAAAGATCTGTGCGGCCATGAACCATGCTTTAGTGGAGGCTCTTGATGGCGTAGAAATTTTCGATCCTCAAAAAATAACTGATGGTGTGATTGTTGACACAATGATTGGTTATCTAGCGGAAAGTATTTTCCTTCAGATGGTAATGGATTCTAATAGGGCATGGAACAAAGCAGATACACCTTCAAAGGCAATTCATGCAGAAATTGAACTCCGGGAATTGATTAAAGTTGTTGTTGATAAACATATGGCACCAAAACTTGCCGGTAACATAAGATCGTTCACACGAAACCAAATGGTAAAAATTGAACGTCAGGCCATTATTGAGGCCTGGCAAGAATGGGAGGCATACCAGTGACACAATTAGTTTTCCATCATAAACATCACCATTTGCCGCCAGCAAGTGAGAAAGTGTTACCTGTTCAGCTATATGGATTAAGTGGTCAGAGGCGCGGAGATATATCTGTTATCGGGAATCCTGCGATTGATCGGATCAGACGTTTGGGAGTACAGCTTCCAGCTAAGGTCATGGATTTTCTGAGTGTTGCATTAGCAGTAACTGCAGCAGATACTTTCGTTCAGCGTGAAAGTTCCGAGGATGGTTGGACCCGCCAATTGTCGTTACGACTCCCCCTTCATGAACCATCCAGATGGATTAGTCTAAAGAAAGAACTTGAGAGTGCTTTGCATTTTCTTAGTGGAGACATCTGGGATTTCGAATTTTGTGACGATGGTTATGCACCGCCAGAGCCTTATAGCCAGCATTCAAGGCATCGTCTGATTAAGCTAAAAGGGCTTGACTGTGTCAGCTTATTTTCAGGAGGTCTGGATTCAGCTATTGGTGCAATAGATCTTCTGGCTGCAGGGCGCGCTCCACTTTTGGTTAGTCATGCTTATAAGGGGGACAAGTCTCGTCAAGATCAGATCGCTGAAAAATTAAGTGGCCAATTTTCGCGCTTTGAGATTAATGCTGACCCACACATTTATCAAGGCGTGACTGATATTACGATGCGAACTCGTAGCCTCAATTTTCTTGCCTTTGCGGCCGTAGGTGCTTGTGCCGTACAAGAGATATCTCAACAAGAAAAGATTGATTTGTTCGTACCTGAAAATGGATTTATCTCATTAAATGCACCACTTACTCCACGGCGGATAGGTTCGCTGAGCACACGAACAACACATCCACATTTTATTACGAGCATACAAAAGATCTTTGATGCGCTCGGTATTTCTTGTCAAATAATCAATCCATATCAGTTTAAGACAAAAGGAAAAATGATCTCCGAATGTTCAAATAAGCAGCTCTTATCTAAAATTGTGGAAAGTACAGTATCCTGCAGTCATTGGAAACGAATGGGGCAGCAATGTGGGGTATGTATACCGTGTATCATTCGACGAGCATCACTTCATGCAGGGGGAATTAGTAGAGATGTTGAATATATTTTCCAGTCCTTAGCTAAAGTAATGAATGAAATAGATCGCAGGGACGACCTGATCGCCCTTAGGATTGCGATCACGCAGAAATCGACTTTGAAAATAGGTACATGGATTGCCAAAAGTGGCCCTTTGCCTACGGCAGAATTTGATAATTTCAAGCAAGTATTTAAGGATGGCCTAGATGAGGTTGAAAGCTATTTACTGAGTGAGAACATAGTATGAGCATCGATATGCACTGTCATCTAGACTTATATCCTCGGCCAGACCTCGTGGCTGAAGAAAGTAAGCGTCGAGGGACTTATATTCTGTCGGTGACAACAACACCTAAAGCATGGCATGGTACTTCTTTATTGGCTAAAGAAAGTCAACGAATCCGAACTGCTCTTGGGCTACATCCTCAAATCGCGCATCAAAGATCGCATGAGTTAGACCTGTTTGATTCATTGCTTTCGGAAACTAAGTATGTAGGGGAAATAGGGCTTGATGGTGGACAGGGATTTAAAGAACATTGGGATATTCAATTGAAAGTGTTCCGACACATTCTCAACAGTGTAAATCGGGCTGGTGGCAAGATTATGACTATCCATAGTCGGGGAAGTGCATCAGCGGTGCTTGATGAGATTGAAAATATCGATGGGGTGGCAATATTGCATTGGTTCACTGGAACACCTAAGCAGCTTGAAAGGGCAATTGATTTAGGATGCTGGTTCTCAGTGGGGCCTGCTATGCTCGATACAATAAAGGGTAAGGCCTTAGTTTTGAAAATACCCAAATCACGCATTCTTACAGAAACAGATGGGCCATTTGCTAAGTTTCGTAATGACCCACTAATGCCATGGGATAGTGGGATTGCAGAGAAACAGTTAGCCGCATTATGGGGGATTAGTCAGATGGAGGTTAATGCTCAGCTAGTTGATAATTTTAAGGTATTATGTACATCATAAGAATGAAAAACTTAGATATGCATTTACAGTTCAATTCATTTTTCGTCATCAGTTAATTACACATAAAATTAAAAGTAAGAATATATCTACCCTGTGAATGAGTAAGGCGGATTTATATAGTTTGTAATTAGTTTAAATGTAAGCAGTTCGTCAGAGTGCGTATTCCGCTCTATTCGATCACGGATTGGCCGTTATGACCCGATCTCGATGGAAGTTATTGGGTGATCCCCTTCCATGAAAATATGCACCGAAGCTCCCGCAGAGGTTTCCGTGGGCGAAGGCATGATTCTGTCCGAGAGCCGGATGTGTTAGAAGCGCATGTCCGCTTCGATGAGCGGGGTGTGGAAACAGGATTTATGGTCAGGACAGTAAGGCACCGCCAATCGAAAGAGGCGGCAACAGATATGCCTGACCTGTAAAATTACCGCGCCACATCTTGACTCTACCCGTTTTCCAAGCGCCCCCCCTTATAGAACGTACACTGGATGGTGATACCGGCTATACATCGCATATTTGACAGTCAGCTTGCTGAATTTTTCATTGGCTGCAGCATCAGGGCGTTTTCCAGATGACAGCTATAGTAAAAATGATCGCCAGACTGGCGAAAAAGCAGAGCGAAAGCGGGATTTTGTCCTTCAGTGTCAGGTTCAGCTCTTCTTCAACCCATGCTTTTTCAAATTCATGTTCGGCACCTCGATGCCGACAGTCGAGATCTTGTCCGGGATCGGCGCGATGCGCACATTCTCCACACCGAGCGCGAGCGCAAGGTCGCCGGAGAGGTTCGTGATCTTGTTGAGCTTCACGCCCGCCTCGAGCTCGAGATCGTAGCGCGTGACCGTGGGGCCGCGCGTCACGTCGCGGATGGTCGCGTTGACGCCGAAGCTGCTCAGGGCGGTGTTGAGCCGGTCGCGGTTGAAGCGGATCTCCTCCGTCGCGTCCGTCTGATCCTTCTTCCCCGCGCGCAGGAACGACACCGGCGGGAGCTGATAGGACGAGTGGTCGGCATTTTCGCTCTCGATGGCGGAGGTGATCGCAGCCGTCTCCGCCGCGACGGCGGCGCTGGCCGCCTTTTTGGACGGCTTCGGCGGGTCCTGGATCTCCTGCGTGACCGGGGTGACGCCGCAGATATCGGCCGCCTCCTCCACGGACAGCGGCTGGACATTTTGCGTGGCATCGGCCGGCGCGGCCTTTTTCGCGCCGCGGGCAGGCTTTTTGACCGGGATCGGATCGATCGGATCGTCGTCCGGCTCCGTCATGGTCTCCTCGACCGGAATGTCGATGAATTTTTTCTTGGCGACCGGCTTGTCCGGCACGGCACGGCGCGCACTGCGCCGCGGCTCGGGCAGCGGCTGCGGTTCCGGTTCGTCCTCCTCATCCTCCGCAAGCGGCACGTCTTCGTCCGGGATGTACTGTGCCTCGCGCCGTGTGCGCACCCAGGCCGCGATCTTGCCCACCGTCAGGTCCATGCTGCCCAGCACGCAGAACACGAACGCCGCCATCGTCAGCGGCAGCGCCGCATAGACGCTGATGCCGGCCTTGAGCAGATAGCCAATGCCGCCGGAGATCACGCCGCCGGACGTGAGCGCCTTGCCCCCGTCATAGAGCTGGCCGACGATCGCGCCGAACGTCTGCGCCGTGAACGCCACGCGGCAGACCATCAGGTGCACGATCGTGCCGAACAGCGGCGCGATCAGCAGCGCCGCCGTCACGCGCAGACCGAAGTGTCGCTCAGGGTTGCGCACAAAGGTCCACGCCAGCAGCAGCATCGCAAACGGGAACGCCCAAAAGCCCCAGCCCATGATGCCGCACAGGAAGCCCGCAAAGCCGTCGATCACGACGCCCTCGGCATGAAACAGGCCCAGGAACGCCAGCAGCGACAGCACGATGCACGCCAGCGCATACGGCCATGTCGGTGCCGTCGGCGCGGAGGCCGGAGCCGCCTTGGCAGCCGGCTGCTTTTTCGGCGCGGCGGCCGGCTTTTTTGCTGCCGGGGCGGATTTTTTCGCCGTGCCGGTTTTCTTTTTGGATGATGAAGTTGCCATGTTATATAACGTCCTCTCAGAAAATCAGAGACAGAATCATCGTCAGTGCGCCCGCGCCCCAACAGTAGTAGGAAAACGCGCCGAAACGGCCCTTCGACGTCAGGCGCTTGACAAGGCCGATGGCCGCGACGCCCGAGACCATCGCCACGAGCATGCCGGCCAGATACGCCGGCAGGAGTGACACATCGATACCCGCCTTGGCCGCCTTGGCCAGAGACAGGATGTTTGCCCCCAGCACCGCGGGCAGCGACATCAGAAACGAGAAGCGCACCGCAAAGCTGCGATCCAGTCCCGTGGCCATGCCGGCCGCGATCGTCGTGCCCGACCGGGACAGGCCTGGGATCGTCGCCACGGCCTGACACACGCCGATGACCAGCGCGTCGCGCACGCGCATGGTTTTCTCCGTGCGCGTGCCCTTGGGCATTTTATCGGCCACGAACAGCAGAAAGCCCGTGAGGATGAGCATGAGGCCGATGAAGAAGGTGTGGTAGTACAGCTGCTCGACCAGATCGTTGACCGGCAGGATCAAAAACAGCGGCAGCGTCGCCAGGATGATCATGAGCACCATGCGCGCGGCGGGAAGCTGCTGCCGGCGCTGCTCGGCCGGCAGCCGTGCGCTGCGGAAAAACGCGATCGTCTCGCGCACCATGGCCACGATGTCCCGCCAGTAGACGATGCAGATGGAAATGAGCGTGCCCAAATGCAGCAGAACATCGAAAAACAGATGGCCGTTTTCCGCCGTCGACATATGAAACAGGTTTTGCAGGATCGACAGATGGCCGGAGCTGGAGATCGGCAGAAACTCTGCGATGCCCTGCACCAGACCGAGCAGGATCGCGTTCCAGATGGTCACGGATGCACCTCCCAATACGCAGATAGGAATGTTGATTATACCACGGTTTTCTTTGCGTCACAAGGGAAAACGGTCACTGTCCCCGTTTTCCCCTGCCGCATCCGGTCACGCCTGCGTGTCGCAGTAGGCAGCCAGCACGCCGCGGTACGTCATCCAGCAGTCGAACTTTGCCACGAGCTCAAACGGTGCGTGCATGCTCAGCACCGGCACGCCGGCGTCAATGGTGTCAATATTCCGGTCGGCCATGAACTTGGCGATCGTGCCGCCGCCGCCCTGATCGACCTTGCCCATCTCGGACAGCTGCCAGACGACGCCGTTGTCGGCAAACAGACGGCGCAGATAGGCCACGAGCTCGGCCGAGGCATCGCTCGTGCCGGACTTGCCGCGTGCACCCGTGAACTTGCAGATGCCCATGCCGTAATTGAGCTTGGCCTCCGTGCGCTTGGCGCTCACCTCGGGGAAGCTGGGGTCAAAGGCCGCGCAGACGTCCGCCGAGAGGCAAAAGCTCCTGGCAAAGCAGTGGCGCAGCGCGACGTCCTGCTGCTCGCAGAGGTCGGCCATGAAGGCCTCGAACGCCTGCGACTGCATGCCGGACACGCCGTCGGAGCCGATCTCCTCCTTGTCGGCGAGGATGCACACGGCCGTGCGCTCCGGCGCGCCGTCGAGGTCAAGGATGGCGCGCAGCTCGGCATAGGCGCACACGCGGTCGTCCTGACCGTAGGCGCCGATCATGCTGCGGTCAAAGCCGATGTCGCGCGCCGGGAACGCCGGCACGGCGGCCAGCTCCGCCGACAGGAAGTCCTCTTCCGTGATGCCGTATTCATCATAGAGCAGCGACAGCACGGCGAGCTTCACGCGGTCGTGCCCCTCGCCGGCATACGGCATGCTGCCGATGACGATGTTGAGCGCCTCGCCCGTGATGCCCTCTTCCATGGTCTTGCGCATCTGATCCTTGCCGAGATGCGGCAGCAGATCGGTGATGACAAACTGCGGCTCATCCGGCTCGCGGCCAATGGCTATATCGACCGTGCTGCCGTCTTTGAGCGCGACCGTGCCGTGCAGCTCCAGCGGGATCGTGACCCACTGGTACTTCTTGATGCCGCCGTAATAGTGCGTCTTGAAATACGCCAGCTCCGAGTCCTCATACATCGGCGTCTGCTTGAGATCGAGACGCGGGGAGTCGATGTGCGCGCCCGCGATCACGCAGCCGTGGTCAAGCGGCTGCTGCCCGAGCACGGCCAGCATGAGCGCCTTGCCGCGGTTGTTGACATACACCTTCGAGCCCGGCTGCAGCTCCATGCCGAACGTATACGGCACAAAGCCCTCGGCCTCCGCCATGCGGATGGCCTCCTTGACGGCCTCGCGCTCTGTGCGCGCGGCGTCGAGAAACTGCTTATATCCCTCGGCGTAGGCAAAGATCTCCCCGGCCTGCTCGGCGTCGATCCGATCATAGCCGTTTTTCGGCTGATAAAACAGCTTTTCCTTCCACTGCTTGAGTTCCTTATCTTCGCTCATGAGAGCACCTCCTGTATCAGTTGATGGCAGCGGCGCTGAAAATCGGCGAGCGTGCCGCCGTTATCCAGCACGTAGCTGCAATGTTGGGCAAACCATTCGTTGGGCTTCTGCGCGTCGATGCGCGCCTCGGCATAATCGCGCGTCACGCCCTCGCGCGCGATGAGCCGCTCGATGCGCACCTCACGCGGCGCCGTCACGCCGATGGTGACAGTGCACAGCTCCGCCAGCCCGCTCTCGATGAGCGCGATGGCGTCGATCGCCGCGACCGTGCCGCCCCGCCGCGCCCACGCGCGCAGGCGAGCGCGCACCTCGGCACGGACATACCGGTGCGTGATGGCGTTGAGGTCGTCGAGCGCCGCCGCGTCCGCGAACACGACCGCGCCGAGCCGCTTTCGCTGCAGCGTCCCATTTTCTATTGTACCCGGAAAACGGGCATTGATCTCCGCGAGCATGGCGGTATTGGACGCCAGCAGCTCGTGATACACCGCGTCGCAGTCGATGACGAGCGCGCCCTGACGCTCCAGCTCCATGAGCGCGGTCGTTTTCCCGCAGCCCGTGCCGCCCGTGATGCCGACAATGTGCATTTTCCGCACGAGCGCGTCCCAGACGGCATCGTCCGGCACGGCGGCGGAGCGCAGAATGCGGTACGGCGTGTGCGAGAGATCGACGAGCGTGGACTCCCGGCCGATGCCGCAGGGCCCGCCGTCGATGACGGCCGCGATCTGCCCATTGAAATACGCCAGCACATCGTCTGCCGTTTTCGGGCTCGGCGCGCCGGAGGGATTGGCCGACGGCGCGGCCAGCGGCAGCTGCGCGGCCTCGATGAGCGCCAGCGTGGCCGGGTGATCCGGGCAGCGCAGGCCGACGGTCTGCCCACCCGCGCGCACGATCTCGGGCACGCAGTCCTGTGCCCGCAGCACGATCGTGAGCGGGCCGGGCCAGAACGCCTCGGCCAGCGTGTATGCCGCCGGCGGCACATCGGCGCAGTAGCGCGCCATGGCGGATGCGTCGTGCACCATCAGCGACAGCGGCTTGACGCTCGGTCGGCCTTTGACTTCATAGATCTGCGCGACGGCGGCGGGATCCAGTCCGTTGCCGGCAAGGCCGTAGACCGTCTCCGTCGGGACGGCGACGAGCTGCCCGGCGCGGATGGCATCCGCTGCCTGCGCGATCTCGGTTGTGATTCGTTTCGTGTTCATGTTTCCTCCGCGGATGCGCGCAGCTTTTCGGCCTGATCGGCCAGTGTGAGCGCATCAATGATCTCATCCAGATCGCCGTCGAGCACCTGATCGAGCTTATAGAGCGTCAGCCCGATGCGGTGATCCGTCACCCGCCCCTGCGGGAAGTTGTAGGTGCGGATGCGCTCGTTGCGCATCCCTGTGCCGACCTGGCTGCGCCGCTCGGCCGAGCGCGCGGCATTCTGCCGGGCACTTTCCGCGGCATACAGGCGTGAGGCCAGGATCTTCATCGCGCGATCCTTGTTTTTATACTGGCTGCGCTCATCCTGACACTCGACGACCGTGCCGGTCGGCAGGTGCGTGATGCGGATGGCGCTCTCGGTCTTGTTGACGTGCTGACCGCCGGCGCCGGAGCTGCGGTAGGTGTCGATCTGCAGATCCTTCGGGTCGATGTGCACCTCCACGGCGTCCATCTCCGGCAGCACGGCCACGGTGGCGGTGCTGGTGTGGATGCGGCCGCCGGTCTCCGTCTCCGGCACGCGCTGGACGCGGTGCACCCCGCTTTCAAACTTCAGGCGGGAGTACGCCCCATGTCCGCTGATGAGCAGACTCGCCTCGCGCACGCCGCCGAGCTCCGTCTCGTTGAGGTTGGCGATCTCGGTCTTCCACCCGTGCGCGTCGGCGTACATATTGTACATTCGATAAAGACTATGCGCAAAGAGCGCCGATTCTTCCCCGCCGACGCCGGTGCGGATCTCCAGAATGACGTTGCGGTCATCGTTCGGGTCGCGCGGCAGCAGCAGCACACGCAGCTGCTGCTCGAGCTCCGCGCAGCGGGCACGGCCGAGATCGATCTCCTCGCGCGCGATCTCGTGCAGCTCGGGGTCGCTCAGCAGCGCCTCCGCCTGCGCGATCTGCGCCTGACAGGCGGTATACGCCCGGTAGGTCTCCACGACCGGCTGCAGCTCGCGCTGCTCGCGGCAGAGCTTTGTGAACACCGCGGGGTC